>ULVG01070381.1_pt1 | contig 12351 bp, 8 predicted proteins | sample 1959221 | NCBI WGS metagenome assembly ULVG01 (sample SAMEA4835780, study PRJEB28245) | human gut metagenome | biome: gut microbiome; material: fecal sample | place: Denmark | collected 2008
ATCGGTGTTTTCTTTTGCGTTCGAGATCTCAGCATGATTATTAACCGCCGCTTTTAAGCCTTCCTCCCACAGATTCTTTATCTCCTCAAGAGCCTTCGCATCTTCGGAGAGCTTGCCTGCGATAAGATGGTTTACATCACCGCTCTTAATGTGCTGTAGGCATACTCAACAAAATTTTTGAAACAAAACGGTCAGAAAACGGTCAGTAAAAAAATAAACCGCATAACAATGCGGTTTGAAAGGATTATGGTCGAGGTGACAGGACTCGAACCTGCGGCATCCTGCTCCCAAACGGACCTATAAGGGCAATTTCCGCTAAAAATAACTTTTTCCGCCCCTTTCCGCTCGGAAAACCGCACTCTTCGGCGCTCTTATCTCCACTGTTTCCGAGTGCTCCGAAACGGTAGGTGGTCTGTTATGTGGTCAACAGGGATTTATGCAGAATAATACGCACTACACGCCTCTCGTTATCACTCGAGAGGCGATCGCTTTTTATACGGTTATTATAACTCTGAACAACCCCTGATTCAAGTCAAAATTTGAGCTGCAGTAGACAAAGATAAGGGGATTACGGAAAAGCAAGGAGGAAATAGAAAACTTGCAATAAAAAGTTGATAAATGCTGAAATCGCAGTATTTATCTGCCGAAAGTTGTTGATATTTGGTGTGGAGTGTGGTATAATGATTTCTGATGATACAATGTACTAACTATAACTGTTTATGAGGTGTAATACAATGGCCGCAAGCTATAAAAAATTATTCAAGCTTTTAATCGACCGTGATATGAAAAAGAAAGAACTTGCCGAAAAAGCCGGCATCAGCATCGCAACAATCACTAAGATGGGTAAAGACGGCGCCGTCGTCAGCAGCGATGTTCTTGTGAAGATTTGTACTGCCCTTAATTGTACAATGGATGATATTGTTGAAATAGTGCCAAATGAAATGTAAATAATTAGTTATGAGGAATTGATTATGGCTGAAAAAATAAAAAATATACCATCTCCCGATATTTTAATGAATTCGTTGAGATCCATCGGATATTCGTTTAAGACTGCCGTGGCTGATATAATTGATAATTCTATATCCGCGGATGCTAAAAATATTTGGATAGATTTTCCTTCATATAGTAGCGACAATTTATATATTACAATCCTTGATGATGCCATTGGCATGGATGATGCTGCGTTATTCAATGCAATGAAGTATGGCAGCGAGCGCGATGAGTACGGAGAAAAGGATTTAGGGCGCTTTGGTGTTGGATTGAAATCCGCATCACTTTCTCAGTGCCGTACGCTCACTGTTATGTCAAAATTTAACGGAGACATTCATGCATATCGTTGGGATCTTGATGAGGTTTTAAGATCTAAAGAGTGGGAGTGCCTTAGACTTGATTTTGACGAAATACAGGCATGTCCCAACTATGAAAAGCTCAATTCTTTAGTTCAGGGGACCATGGTCGTTTGGCAGAATTTTGATATTGCTGATCAAAAATCGAATGGACATGCTTATGAGTATCTTTCTGAAAAGTTGGACGAAAGTGAAAGTCATCTTTGTTTGATATTCCATCGTTTTATGAATCGTAGCATTTCCCCTGTTTCTTTTTTTATAAATGACAGACAGTTGAAAGGGCTAGATCCTTTCCTTGAAGGTTCTCCTCATCATAAGCGAAATCCCAAAACAGATGAAGGCAAACCCGTCGAGATGGCGGTTAAGTATTATGACAAGGGCTATGAAAAGGAAGCGATGATAAAGGTACAAACTTTTATTTTACCACATCAAGATGACCTCTCCAAAGAAGACGTAGAAGCACTTGGAGGAATGGAGGTCTTAAAAGACGAACAAGGTTTTTTCGTTTACAGGAACGATAGATTGATTATATATGGAACTTGGTTTAGATTGTCGTCACGAAGCGTGAATGCCGAACTTTACAAGTATGGTAGGATCAAGGTTGATATCCCGAACAAACTTGATTCGCTATGGGATATTGATATAAAAAAGCAGAATGCAGTTATTCCCAAACAGATCGTAAATTTATTGCGCAAATCTGTGATGAGAGTATGCTCTACCTCTAAAGAAAAAACGGGCAGACGAGTGAAGCTAAATGACGGTGAAAATGAAGAACAAATATGGATTAAAACGCCGAGTCGAAACGGAAAAGATGTGTTCTCTATAAATCACAACTCGCCGTTTGTTCAACAATGTTTGGATAGTTTTGAAGATGGTGAGCGTGCAAGAATATTGAGAATGCTGGATGCTATATCTGCCAATATACCGTTTGATGATATTTATATTTCTGTTTGTAACAAAAATCAGGAAACTGAACTGAGCGAGGATAAGGAAGATTCTCTTGTTCTGCTTGGTGTAGAGCAATTTAACTCGATTAAAAAAATCAGACAATGTACCGATGGGGTTGCTTTCGAAAAATTGTGTAAGTATCCTCCATTTAACGAGGCTCATTTGATGGAGAAATTAAAAAGGAGATTGTTCAATGATTGATAAAAAAGAACTTATTTCTACATATCTGCAGCAATTCGGTTCACATTACCAAATTAGTCGTTTATTGAATCCGACACTTAGAATAGATGATGAATTCATTTCTCATTTCTTTGAGCAAGTTGTTGATCAGTACGGAGAAACTTTTGCTATTACTGAAGAAGAAAAAACGGAAATTGAACGAAAAATTAAGTCGCAGTATTGCATCTTTCAAGATGAAGGCGCTGCACTGGTAGGTGATTACGAACACGATTTCATGTGGTATGCCAATTTACAAGCGCAAGAAGATTATGATGAATATTATTGGCCTCGCTACAAGGCACATCTCGAAAATAAAAACTTCAGTCCTGCTGGAATCGATACGCTGGAAAACAAAACATTGCCGAAACTTATGTCATATATCGGAAACCCTAATGAAGATAGTCCGTTCAGTATCCGAGGATTGGTTGTTGGTGATGTTCAGTCAGGAAAGACTTCAAACTACCTTGGTTTAATTACCAAAGCAGCAGATGCCGGATACAAAGTTATTTTTCTTTTGACCGGTACTATTGAGAGCCTTCGTCGCCAAACTCAAAAGAGAGTGGAGGAAGGCTTTATAGGATATGATTCTGTTAACGCGGAAGATGTCGGAGTGGGAAGAGGAAGCCGTACTCCCAAGGCGTTTACAAGCCGTAACAATGATTTTACAGGTAAAAACGATCAAAACACGACGTATAAAATTAATGACAATGCGTCAGAACCTATGATCTTTGTTATCAAGAAGAATGTCTCTGTATTGAAAAAACTATACGCTTCTTTGAAAAATATCAATACAAGCAGTGCTGTTTCTCAGATTACAGTGCCGATGATCATGATTGATGATGAGGCGGATAACGCAAGTATCAATACAAACAAGAAGGATGAAGATCCCACAAAGATCAATAATTACATTCGTAAAATATTGACGTTGTTTGCAAGAAACACTTACGTAGGTTTTACAGCTACTCCTTTTGCGAATGTTTTCATCAGCTATGATACACAAGACGAAATGTTAGCTGATGATCTGTTTCCGCGCCATTTCATATATTCTTTGGAATCTCCTTCGAATTATTGTGGTGCGCAAAAGTATTTCTTTGAGAGCAATAGCAATGTAAGATTCATAAATGATTATGACGATAAGGTTTTTCCGCTGCGTCACAAAAAGGAGTGGGACGGCGATAAACTGTTTCCTTCGTTTTATCACTCTATAAACGTGTTCCTTTTGGCAAATGCTATCAGAGATATTAGGGAAGTAGAGAAGAACACGCATCGCTCTATGTTGATCAATATGTCTCGATTTACTGACGTTCAGTTTGTAATTAAAGAGATAGTTGAGAACTATTTTGCAGATATGAAGCGTGCAATCAAACAGAACTGCCGTTGTAAAAAAGAGGACTATATGAGGAATTCGCTGATTTCTGCATTGTACGAATCGTACGAATTAGAATATGCGGACAATAATTGGTTCGGAAAGACGGCAACATGGGATCAAGTTTTCGAAAGACTTCCTGATGCAATTAAGGATATTGAAATTGCCGTAGTAAACTCGTCACGCAATTCCAATAAACTTGATTATTCCAAGCACGAAAGAGATGGACTGCGTGTTATAGCAATTGGAGGTTTAGCACTTTCAAGAGGATTGACATTGGAAGGTCTTTGCGTAAGCTATTTCTATAGAAACACAGCTACGTTTGACGTTTTGATGCAGATGGGACGTTGGTTTGGATATCGCGATGATTACGGAGATATGTGTAAGATTTATCTAACTGATTTCTCATACAGGTATTATCGTGAGATCAGTCAGTCTATTGACCAATTGAAGAAGGATATACGGACTATGGGTGCACAAGGTAAGCGACCGGAGGATTACGGTATTCGTGTTCGTAATAATTCTTCTGAAATGGGAATTACAGCTGCTAACAAGATGCGTAATACTAAAGCCAAGATTGATAGAAAGTCATTTTATGGCAGCGTATTTGAAACACCTTATTTGCATCGTTCTCTTTCTGCTGTTTCGGAAAACATAGATCATACAAGCGCTTTTTTAAGAGAACTTACTGTTGCCCAAAAAGATGATAGTGTACAGCACCCATATATCAGGGATATATCTGCACGGAGAGTATTTGAGTTGTTGCAGGTTTTAAACATTCATGAGGCCAACGAAAACTTTGACACTAAACAGCTTTGCCGTTTTATTGCGAAGCATTTAGAAATGAAGTTCGATGTATTGGTTATGGGCGGTGCTGCCGAAAATACCCCTATTGAAGGTTTCGAGCCTGTATTCACCGATACTTGTGTAAAAAGAAGATTCGATATTGTTAACAGAGATGAGTATCTCGATCAACAAATTATACGTATAAACGGAGTTAGAGCGCATTTGTGGGGTCCTCGTGATACCGCAAATGGCTTGAGTGAAGCCGATCGCAAGCGTGTAGAAAGTCAGACAAGCGTCAAAGCACAAGATTATATGCTCGAAGGAAGAAATGCATTACTCATTATTTACTTCATCCAACCGAGCAATGAAGGCGTTGATATTGATGATTACTTTACCGCAGAAAACACCATGGAAGAAGAAGTAAAATCACAGGTTAAACTGCTTTTGGAAATGCGTCAAAAGAATATGAAATATCTTGTCGGTTACGGAATAGGATTCCCGCACAAACAAGGATTAAGTGGTGATGCAACAAACTATATTGTAAACAAGACTTGCAACTATTACACCAAACAGCATGAGGAAGATTATCAGACTTACGGAGAGATTTAAATGGACATTCAACAGATAGAAGAAAAATTTGCAGCAATACAAGGCAATTCCACATATCTTAGAGTCTCCGAAGAGCATCCCTTGGAATTGTATCTTGGTCTTAATGATCAGGGACAGAAAACGTTAAGATTCAATGGGGTGTTCACGCCTGTGAAAATTGTTGGCAATGCTTTGTTGATTATTAAACAGGTAAGAACAGCAAGCGGTCATAGTATATTGTTTTCATTCAACTCCAAAGAAAACTTCACTTTGTTTTATAAGTTGTGTGAGGATATTATTAACCAAACTGATGCTTGTTCTCCGGCGAATGGATATGTTGAGATAGTGAACCGCTATAATCTTTGGAAAAAGATGTTTTATGGAAGAAAGGATATTCTTTCGGAAGATGAAATTCAAGGGTTGATAGCAGAATTACTGTTCTTGAAAAACAATATTTTTGATCTTTATGGTACGACGGCTGGATTGAACTCATGGAGCGGTCCAGAGCCTACCCATAAAGACTTTTCTCACGGAAATGATTGGTTTGAAGTTAAGTCAATTTCCAACAATAAGCCTACTGTGTTTATTTCTTCTATTGAGCAGCTTGAGTCAAACTCGGATGGAAAGTTGGTTGTTTTTCATATGGAGAAAATGAGTCCGGAGTTTAATGGTTATTCTCTTAACCCTTTAGTTGAAGAGATAATGAACTCGTTTGCCATGGATAGCGACCGCGATCTGTTTTTAGATAAACTTTCTCAAGCGAAATATTCTTATAGCGAAATATATGATAACTATGTTTATAATGTTGTGAAGATGGAGAAGTATAGAGTTACCGACAACTTTCCTCGCTTTAGACATAATGACTTGCCTCGTGGTATTGTTAAAGTTAAATACGAAATAGAGTTATCAGTTATAGAAAAATTCAAGGAGATTTGATATGGAAATCACCTACGAAGATTACAAACAAGAATGTTTAGATGATATACATCTTGAAGCTCAAATAGATGGAACGACATATGACGATTATTTTCTAACAGACACATTAGGTAAACTCGTTGCAATGGGTGAATTGATCGATCCGCAGCCTCTTTGTGTGAATAAAAAAGGAAGAAACAATCGTATTATGTCTTTTGATGCATTGGCGTTTGATGAGTCGGACAAGTCGGTTGTGCTCATTTCTAATGAATTTAAGGATTCTGTTTTAGAAACATTGACGTTAACAGAGATTAATAAGATTCAAACAAGAATGTTGAATTTCCTGGAAGAAGCTTATGAAGGCACATTAGAAAAGTATTTTGATATTTATGATGATGTTCTGAAAATTGGTCGAGATATTGCAAGAAGAATGCATATTGACTATGTTAATGCTGAAAATGATGAGTCTATTGATAAAATCAATCTAATCATTATTACCAATCAAGATATAAGTAACTCTGTTAAAGAATTGCCGCCATTCACTTTCCTCGATAAAAAAGTCGGGGTTAGCATTTGGAGCACAATGCGATTCTTCGAATTATATCAATCGGGACGTGAGCGTGAACCAATTGTTATCAAAACAGAGAGATATGGAATCGATGGTATTCCATGTATCAAGGCCGATATGGTTGATAACATTGATTATGATGCATATCTTGCCATTGTTCCTGGTGAATTCCTGCACAAGATTTATTATGATCACGGTCCGCATCTTTTGGAAGGAAATGTTCGTGCGTTCCTTAGCAACCGTGGAAAAATAAACAGGGGCATTAGAAACACTATTAGGACAGAGCCGACTAAGTTCTTTACATACAATAACGGAATTGCATGTACCGCCGCGAAAATTACATTGTCTCCGGATGGCCATAAGATTGTGGAAATTGAGGATTTACAGATAATAAATGGCGGTCAAACTACCGCGTCTTTGACATCTGCGGTTTTGAAGGACAAACTATCTCTAGATAACATTTTCGTCCCAATGAAAATGACCGTTGTCAAGAATGATGATTACGATACAATGATTCAAAATATATCCAAGTATGCGAATAGTCAGAATACTGTTACTGATGCGGACTTTTTCTCTAATCACCCGTTTCACAGAACATTGGCAACGCTTTCCACTCACACACCAGCACCCGCAAAGGATGGTAGTTTGCACGGTACATACTGGTATTATGAGCGTTCACGCGGCAAGTACGAACAAGAACAATTTAAACTCTATAAGAAGAGCGATATTGAAAACTTCAAAAAGAAATATCCCAAGTGTCAGGTTGTAAAGAAAGAAGAACTCGCTAAATATTATACAGCAGCCGAACTTTTGAGACCAGATAGAGTAAGTGCAGGTTCCCAAAAAGTTATGAAGTTCTTCGCAGAAATAATTGATAAAAAATATCAAACACATAGCGAATATTTTAACACCGAATTCTTCAAAAAATGTATTTGCTATACAATTCTATATCGTGAAACAGACCGAATTGTAAACAAAGCAGAATGGTACAATGTAGGTGGCTATAAGTTAAATATTGTTCCTTATACGATCTCCAAAATTATAAGTTCTATCCCTACTGGATATGCTTTAGATTTTGAGCGTATATGGCGCAAACAGGAATTGTATCCGTCGCTTGTTGCGGAAATTAACAGGATTGCTCAAATTACGAATGAATTCATCCAAAAGTCGGAGGGAGTCATTGTTACAGAGTACTGTAAAAAAGAGGATACATGGAATAAATATAATGCTGTTTCTTGCACGTTCTCTCAGGAGTTTATAAGTGATTTGATACCGTTGTCAATTATCGAGGACAAAATAAAGGCTGAAATGAAATCTGAAAAACTCGGAAAGGAATTGAATGTCGAGGGAGAGATTGTCAACTTGGGTGGAGCATATTGGCGAAATCTTATAGCAGAGGGATTGAGGAGAAAAATCCTTTCTCCTATGGAAATCGATCTTCTGAATATAGCTGCGTCAATTGATACACCTAGACCAAGAATTGCTTCTCCTAAACAAGCTAAATTGATTTGGAAAATCAGAAAGAAGCTTGAGGATAGTGGTGTTCTTGTTTAAATTTAAGAAGTGAGAGAGTAATATGAATCAAACGTGCAATATAGTAGAGCTTTTCAGCGGGATCGGTAGTCAAGCGAAAGCTTTAAAAAATTTAGGGTATAAAGTTAATACGCTTGGCACTTGTGAATGGGATTTGCACGCGTTTATTGCTTATGATGCAATTCACAGTTCGCCAGAGCTTCCAGAAACCATAGCTAGGATGGGGAAAGCGGAAATACTGAAAAAGCTTGAAAGCTATACTTTAAGCAACAACGGTAAAGAAAAAATGGAGTTCAAAACGCTGCGTTCATATTCTGAAGAGTCTATTCGACGCATTATTGCAGCTATTGAACGAAACAAAAATTATGTGGATGTCAGTTCATTAACAGGGGATCAAATGCCCGAAGGTGTAGACATTCTTACATATTCTTTCCCGTGCCAGGATTTGTCTAATGTTGGAGCTTTTCATGGTTATAACAAAGGGATTGACAAGAATTCTGGCAGCCGTTCCAGCTTGCTTTGGCAAGTTGGAAGAATCCTTCAGGAAATGAGAGATGGAGGGAAAGCGTTGCCTCGATATCTTTTGATGGAGAATGTTCCTACACTGCTTGCTGAAAGACATAAGGATAATTTTAAAAAGTGGATAGAAGATTTAAAGGGACTTGGTTATATCAGTTATTATTTTCAACTGAATGCGAGCAATTTCGGATTGCCTCAAAACCGTCCCCGACTTTTGATGATAAGTGTTTTTATTAAGGATTATGACGAAAAAACTATTGAAAAGATTAAAAGCTTCTTTGACAAAAAATCATCCAAAGATATTGTTGATGAATACGCTTCATCTAGGTATTATCACAAAATTGATATTAAAGATCTTTTGCGAATTGATTATAATAATGCCAAATACAGGGAAGAGGCTAAAGAATGCACTCCCAACGATACTGTATCTCGTAGAGAAATTTGGGAAGAAAACCCACAGCTTGTTCTTAAGGGGAATGTTGTTAATCCAAAATACGATGTAATAAGAACTATTACCACGAAACAGGATAGAAATCCGAATTCGGGGAATCTGTATTTTGATAGCGGTATTAATGGAAGAGGTAAATTCAGGTATTTGACCCCCCGTGAATGTTTTCTGTTTATGGGCTTCACAGATAAGGATTTTGATAATGTAATCAAGAATAATCCAGAAATCCATAAAAACATCAAACTGTTTCCGAGAGACAAACTAATTCGAATGGCAGGAAATAGCATACCTGTCAAATTGCTAGAAGGCATTTTCTATCAGATAAAACTGCTGGATGAAGTGTTGGAAAAATAAAATGGACGTACACAATAAAGAAACAAGAAGCTACAATATGTCCTGTATCAAGGGGAAAGATACAAAACCAGAAGAAATCGTCCGCAAGTATCTTTTTTCTCAGAGGTTTAGGTATCGAAAAAACGATAAACGACTTCCCGGAACTCCGGATATTGTTCTACCTAAATATAAGACTGTGATATTTGTTAATGGCTGTTTTTGGCACGGACATAAGGAATGCAAATATTTTGTATGGCCTAAAACGAATTCTGATTTTTGGGAAGAAAAAATAAAAGCTAATATCTTAAGAGATGCCAAAAAGATTGAAATGCTAAAGCTACAAGGTTGGAAAGTAATAGTTGTATGGGAATGTGAGCTGAAAAACTCTGTGCGCAAAGAGACGCTTGAAAAAATAAAGCAACAAATTTGCTTATAAGAGAATGTTAAATTCACAGTAGGTCATCTGTGGAATGGAGAATACTATCATGGATAATTATGAAATAAAATTGGATAGGCGTGTTTTGAAGCAATTGGGATCACAGTTATATGGTGATACTCCCAGTGTTATTGCTGAATTGGTGGCAAACAGTTATGATGCAGACGCAAATAATGTATGGATTACCATTGATACTGTTAACAACAATGTGATAGTTGAAGATGATGGAAAAGGTATGACCGCTGGCGATATCAACGAATCTTTTTTAAACATAGGTTATGATAAGCGTTCCGATAATGGTGTTACTGATTCTGGACGGAAAATAATGGGTCGAAAAGGAATTGGGAAGCTTGCAACATTCTCTTTGACTAATACTGTTCGCGTTCTATCGTCCAAGGATCACAAAAAAGCAGGTTGTATTTTGGATTTCAAAAGAATCACTGAAGATGATGCGGAGCCGGATGCAATTAATCCGGATGTTATTATTTTCGATGAAAAACGTTTATCGAAGAATGGTACTGGGACAAGGCTGGAGCTTATCGGAGTAAAGAAAAAGATTACAGTCAGCTTTAGATTCATCGTAAGCAAACTGATGCGCACTTTCGATGTTAATGATCTGAATTTTTCAATACATATTCGAAAAAACAACGAAAAATACCGTACACTCATTCGTTCGGAGCTTGATTATTTTTCGATTATGGACACGATAATAACCATTGGTGAAAATTTTGCGTCCAAGCTGGAATCTGTAAATAATAATTCGATTCCCGAACGATATAAACTGACTTCAACATATGATGAATATATTGCTGCGCAGCCAGTAAGAGGCAGAAATCTTTTGTCCGCATTTCCTTATAAAATTGAAGTTGAAGACAAAGATGGAAACGCTGCTAATATTGACTTTGCTATCAGCGGCTGGATGGGAACCGTAAGAAATTTGCCGGATTTGAGATTGCTTGAAAAAGAAACGGATGACGCGGAAGATGAGGACAGGATAACAATAAATGATAATAGAATATCCTTATATTCACGCGGAAAGCTTGGCGAATACGATATTCTTTCAAAAATCAAAAACAATCGAAACAGCGAAGCTTATGTTATTGGTGAATTGTACGTTGATATTTTTGAACAAGATGGATTAGCTGATATGGCGATTAGTAACCGACGCGGATACGAAGAAAACGATCCGAGATATATCGAAGTCATTAAAATAGCCAAACGCTTGCTCGGATATATAGTAGGTCAAAAAGATATTGTTAGTAAGCGAAGAAAAGAAGATGACCAAAGGATCGAGGATGAAAAAATCAAAAAGAAATTTTGGGAAAATCCTCAGACAAGAGAAATATTAGAACTTCGTCTTAATGATGCTGAAAAACAAGTGGTTCAGGAAGAAAATCTGCAATTCACTCGAGCAGTAAATAACGGAAAACAGACAAAGAAGATTTTTATCAGCCATAAAGAAGAACATAAACTATATGGTCAGTTTATTGTAGATGTATTGGAAACGTACGGGGTTGACGTGGTGTCAACGATTATCTTTACCGGAGATAGACGCTTGGGAGTTCCTCAAGGAAAGGATATTTATGATTATCTTAAGGATTGTTTCCGTGAGGATTTAATGGTGATATTCCTGTTCAGCAAGGCTTTTTATGATTCGAACATATGTATCTCTGAAGCGGGTGCTGCATGGGCAACAAACCAAAATTGCATGAATGTTGTTATCGATATTTCATTTTCGGATATCGAAAAACCGAGTAACAACGCGCTGAGTAGTATTAAATTTCAACAAATCCGAACCCCAGATCAAACTATTACTGTGACAGAGTTTTTCAAAACAATAATAGAAGAAGGACTCCATTTCGAGTATGATGAATCTAAATTACAAAAAGCTTTGAATTATGTGTTGAAAACAGATAAGTATTCAGATCAAAAAATAGACTTTCCGGCTACATTTTTACCTAAGAGAAAATTCCTCCCTGTGCCACGATGCCCAAAATGCCATAATATAATGCTATTGACAGAGGAAAACGGCAGATTGAAATATGTGTGTTCCAATGTATCCTGTGATGAGTGTTATGAAGCCGTTATTAATTAAATTTCTCTCTGGACTTTTGCAAACCTTTGTGATACTGTTGTGTACTGCAAAGGAGGTGCGGATATGGCACAGATGAGTTTAGAAGAATTGTACCGCGGAGAAGGTGCGGGAGAAAAGTACGGCATTATGGGAGAAGTTATGAAAGACTTCCTCCAAAATGGGCGTCCGTCTGAATACGACGAGCGGACTTGGCTTGATATGCTGCTTGTCAAGCACGCGCTGATTGCGGCAGAGAAAATGAAAAATGAGGG
>ULVG01057623.1_pt1 | contig 12305 bp, 14 predicted proteins | sample 1959221 | NCBI WGS metagenome assembly ULVG01 (sample SAMEA4835780, study PRJEB28245) | human gut metagenome | biome: gut microbiome; material: fecal sample | place: Denmark | collected 2008
GCCCCGTTAACTAGCCCGACTTGCTCTGTGCCCTCAGCCGCGACATTGTTGACTTGAGTCGTGCCGGCGGTGTTCACTGCCGAGACCGCTGTCGAATGCGCTGAGCTGATGTCGCTTAGGGCTTCGGTCTTCGCGTCATCAATGTCTTCAAGTCTTTGAGCGGCTTGCTGGGCATAGTACTTGGACGAATAGTCTTCGTCATTGACCATGCCGTCTGTCTTCGTTGCCCAATCTTTGGCAAGCGTGGCGTTCTCAGAAGACTCGGTGACGATCGTTTCCCCTTGCGCCACGAGCTGCTCCAAGCTTTCGATATAGCCTGGCGCCTTGTCCATCTGATCCTCAAGATTGAGGATAGAAGACATGTTTTCGGCAACGGTATTGACGGAAGAAATGTTGATCGACACCGTTGCAATGTGGCCACCGGTTATGTTGCAGCCACTATCAATTGGCTCTGAAATGGGTCCATAGCTCTCAACTGCCTCGTGGCACGTTCCCTCAAGATCGTCGGCGATCAACCCCAAATCAGGCAGGCTTGGGACAACAGTCTCGATGTCCTCTTGCATACCTGCAACTTTTTCAACATTGGGCTTCATGCCGGCGACAATGACAATCTCATCAGCGATATCCGCGTCAATCGTTATCGAGTCAGATATCGGTGCTAGATCGTGGATATCATTAATGTGCTCATAGACCGTTTGAAGAACTTCTGAGCTAGGGTTCAAATTCAAAATCAAATCAGCCTTTTCAACGACTAATTTGGTGTTCGCATCCACGGCGTTGGCATTTTTCTGAACCTTATCTGACAGACCTTCGACCATTGCTCTATCAGAATTTGTTTGCTGAGCGTCTTCTCTTGCTGATTGGGCTGACTTGGCTGCACTATCGGAATAGACTTGGGCGTCCTTAGTCGCCTCAATCATTTCTTCTTGGAAACGATCAAAAACATCATCAGCTAGATTTTCAGCATGAACAATGCCGATGGCTAAGGAACCATCATCCCTTTGTATTAGAGCAAGATTATCCCGTAGTCCGTTAATTGAAAGAGACGCGTTATCAAACTCTAAGTTAAGAACAGATTTATTCAAATCGTCATCATTAACGAAATCATGCTGTCGTGTGTACGCTTGAGGCTGAGACATGATGACCGTTCCAATCTAAAATTATTAAGCAACTTCCTCGACAGCTACTTCTTCCTCGTTTTTCGCTTTAGAAGCACTCTTTGAGGTTTTGTTTTGTTTGTATTCAAACTTCTTAATGAAGTTGACCCAATCAGTCGAAAGCTGGCCAAAAACCTTGGTAAAGACTTCTGAGTCAATAAAACGGTTTAAGCGTTGCGCTTCTCTTAACGGATCGACATCAATGACGTGATCAACCTTAGAAGAAACCTTCACGGCATCCTCGCCAAACATAATCTTTTTAAGATAAAGCTCGGCTGCATTGGCATAACCAGTCACTGAAGAGCGAACGGAGAGTCGGAGTTGATATTCATAAACGGCAAGTTTCATTTTGTTTTTCCTTATGAGTTCTTGAATAGGCTTCTGGGGACGATCAGTCCCCAGATAATTTGGTAATAATTAAGGTTCTTCAGGATCCTCGGAATCCAAAGAATATCCGGAGGCGGCCTCAATTGAAATAACGCTATGAGCGTTGGCACGCTTGAGCACCATGGAGTAACGAACAATCATCATTTGGTAGAGGGCCAAAATGTTGTACGGACGAGTAGGCTCAACCAAATCAAAGCCGTCATCGAAGTACTTGAGTTGCTCCATGTTCAACATGTAGCAACGATCCACCCATTTGACCGTTTCAGAAGTAAACATTTCGTCCAAGCGGTCGAACGTGCTGTTGTAAACAATCGGGATACCCTTGAAGAAGCAACCGGTATCGGTTCCGGATTTAGAAGCCAAGCCCAAATCAACACGATCAGGCGTACCGGCGTTAGTGTTTTGCACCAATTTCACCGCATCGGCGTAAGCGTCAATGAAGTTGCCACCTGCCATGATGAAAGTCGGACGGCCGCCATGCTTGATACAAGCACGCCATTGTTGTTCCATCACACGGCGCAAGTTTTCAGGCTTAACACCAATAGCGGAATTGTTACGCCAGAAGGTTTGCGTGGAACGATCAAAGCCACCGACAGTGCCCTTTGTAGGATCCGTGGATACCAAAGCATCCAAACCGGCGATACAGTCGGCTGCTTGAGCTCCATTCAAATGAAGATGAACGTCCAAGTTTTCAAGGAAGCCTTCCTTCAAGGCGTTTGTGCTGTCAGCCAAAAGGCTAGACAACTGAACCTTTTCATCTTGGGTCATGCGGTAATCCCCACGGCGACCTTCTTTAACGGTAATACCGTTGGTTTTAAGACTGTCGTGCGGAATGTAAAGGCTATCGGTCGCACGTGTCCAATCGAATTCAGCCATGTCAGTCGGCTGGCGTTTATTGAAAACAATCGGACTTTCACCCTTGGCGTTTGTGAAGTTGCTTCCGTAATCCTTCATCACGGTCTGAGTAATGGACTTACCACCTAGAAAGTTTTTACGGTCCTTCAAAAGTTCAGCCAAAAACGGATGATCACGTTTGATTTGATCGACAGGTGTTTTAGAAAGCTGTTTAGAGAGCGTCAGCTTTGCAAGATATTTGAGGTCTTCTGTTGCGATGGGCATTGCAGTCACCTATGGAAAAGTTAAATAACAAAACTTTTTCCACCCGTGCAAGAAAGCCACTTTTGCGTTCATTCAGACTTAAAACACTTGAAAGATGCGATCCTTTCTTACGGCACAAATTGTTTTAAGCCTTGGCTCTACTGGACGCGACCCCAGCGGTGACTGCGAATTAAAGTTTTCGGATGTAAGGTTTATCAGCTCTTTTGGAAAAGACTGCGGGGAGGTGAACCCCCGCTTACACCATTCAAGTCTCTGGAAAAAGAGCTTTAGCCGTCATTAGTCATTATGTCTATTTTTATTTTTCCTTCAAGTTACATGTCCTTCATTATTTCCATGGCATATTGCTCAACACTCATCTTCGATGTGTCCCGATTACCCGTATTCATAGGCCTTGAGCGTAAAGGTTGCGGTTGATTTGAGCGAGGTTTCGCTTGCGCACCGGAGGACATATAAAACTGTGCAGGAAGCGTGTTGTACATTTGTTGGATCTTTGCCGTCCATTGTTCAGGCGGTACATTCATGACAAAGTTCACCATATTGTCGCCGGTACGCAGCCAAGCGTGGATAGCATTGATCTTTTGAACAAAGAACGGATCGTTTTGCATCGGCAGCAATGCGGATGACATTTGCTGTCTGGCAGCGTCAATGCGTTGCCCCCACTGGCGTTGCTCGGCTTCAATCTTGTTGTACTTTGCCTGTTCTTGTTGCTGACGGCGAGCGGCCGCAATTTCAAGCGCACGCTTGCGATCAAGATTCATTCCTTCAACTTCTTTTTGAAGATCCGGGTAATCCTTTAGCAAATCCACGCCTGGGACTTCTTGGCCAAGTTCGGCTGCCAGATTCGCACGAACCTGATCAAGCATGGCCATGGCCATCTTCTTATCGTTATTGTCATTGGAGCTCAAAAGGCGGCCAAACTCCAACACTTGAGCGAAGGTGTTTTCGTCATAACCGGCTCCACGAATCTGATGAACGAACGATTGGGCTACTTCACGAGCCTCCTTGCGTTCCTGCAAAAGTTTCTCAAAGCGCTTGCGAGAGCGTTCATTGCCCGCCATGGCCAAGATTTCGGCTTCTTCTTCAGCCTCGGTTTTAGGCTTTTCCTGCTGCTTGGCTGCGTCTTGGTTTTGCTGCTGTTGATCTTGAGTGCCAGGCGCTTGTTGTTGATCTTTCGGCTGTTGCGGCTTTGTTTCATTGGGCTGATTCCCTTCCGTAATAGAATCAAAAGCGTCATCTAAACGCTTAGAAAGTTCATCCTTGATGTTTTCCTGATTTTGTTCGCCATCATTATCAGCTTCGGTAGGAACATCCACTGAATCCGTTTGTGGTTTCGGTTGATCTTCTGATGCCGGATTAGGTTGCGGATCAGACACCGGCGTTTCCAGTTCTTTGCCTTCGGGTTCACCGGGAACATTGATTTCGGCGATTTGATCTAAGGTTTCAATCTTTTCTTCAGACATGAAAAACTCCTATTGGGGTTGTTGCTGCGTAGCGGCAGCTAATTGGGAAATAAGTTCAGGCGGAAGCTGTTGTTGAGCACCTGCTGCCATCTGTTGAGGCACCATTGGCATTTGGCCCGCCTGTGTTTGCATTTGTACGATTTGAGCCGGCAAGAACTTTTCGACTTCAATACGATCATCGAAACGGCGTACCGTTTCACGCATGAGGTTGACGAACGGCGTTGCATCCATGCCGGTAGCAGAAACCTGAATAATCTGAGCAAGTAACTGGCTAATCGTTGGCAAAATCTTGCCCCATGTTTCCTGCTCGCTTGCCTTGTTCGGCGCTCCTGACGTACCAGCCACAACATTGATCGTCACTCGTTGGAAGGCCGTTTCTCTGTCCATCTGCTCCCAGACGATTTCATTGGGATCATCCTTGCCCAATAAATAAAGAACCTGAGAAGAATCCAAATTGGTTACGAAGATTTGAGCCACATATTTGGCAATGTCCGTGATCCAACTTTCGAGCGTATCCATGAATTCAGCTGTGCGACCCGTGAGACTGTTTTGGAGGATTTGCGCCTCCGTTGCGGTCTTGGCTTGACTGACGGAAGAACGCATGGCGTCTTGTAAGCCTGTCGTTTGCTCCCAATCCTCTCGGACTTGAGAGGTGTCATAAAGTGTGGGATCAATAGGCGGGTAGGTTTTGGGAACCAGAGTATTTCGGACATTCTCGGTGGGCATACTGAGCTGAGTAATGCTGCCGATGCTGTTATCCATGACAATGGTCTTAATGTCTCGCTCTTTGACATCAGAGCCGACAAAGTAGCCGGGCTGAATAAAATCTCGGTGCTTAACGAGCTTGTCCCGGATATCGTTGTGTTCGTCTTGGAGCTTTTCAGTCAAGTCAACGATAGACGGCCCCCAGAATTCGCCATCAACCTTTGAATAAGGCAAAAGGAAAAACGGATAAAAACGGGCACCAACGTATTCAGGCGTGTACGGATCACGTAGAAAATAGTCGCAGCCCTCGGCGATTGTGTAAACAGTCTGGTTTTGTTTATCCCAGATTTCCCAAACAATGATCTGAGTATCATCATCTTTGTTCGCTTGAGGCTCGTCACCAATGTTCAAACGAGGTTTATTGTTCTCTTCATCAAGGTTGTAGAGGTTGGCATTTCTGATTTTCTTTTTGAATTGAGCCTCGGCATCCGCCTTCATCATCGGAATCTTTTGAGCAATCCAATTCGCATTGGGATAGTCTGAGAATTCCCGAACGGTCGGATCAATCAATAGATCGTCAATTAAAACATGATCAATGGCAACCCCATAGGAAATACTTGCCTCGACTTGCTTTTGCAAAGACTGCATTGACAGGAATAACTCTTCACGCTTAGCCTTGTATTCCTCGATGGAATCATCACCTTCCTCAAGCTGAGTTAAGAGATTATCGATATGTTGAAGATTGTCCTGTGCATCATCAAGGCGCTTTTTAAGCATTGGATTTGTATAAATACTGTCCTGCCAAACTACTTTGACGGCACCAATGGATGTAGTCACACATGATCGAACCGTGTCTTTACCGATTTCTTTGAGGTTCGCTTCTTTAAGCTGCATGTTGATTAGGTCTTGCAGCGTTTGAGCGAATGCCTTTTGATGATCGTGAGGGCATTTCGGTATAACACTGATTTCCGGAGCACGGGCATAGACAACCGGCACAAGAGCAGAGATCGTTCCCTGAATCAAATTAGCCCGCTTGACGTTGAAAGCATCAGAACCCGGATCTGCATCATCCGAGACGTTTTTGACGATCTTGCGGTTGTAACGGCAACGTTTGTGATACTTGGACCAAAACTTACGAGCGAACTCAATGCGTCTTTTCCACTTAGCCGCCAACTCATTTCGCTCCGGATTCTCTTCGATCACCTCGGCCTCGTTTTCCTGCTGCGGCATTTCAGGAAAGATAGTGACTTCATCAAGGACCATTTCATTCATAGTTACACTCTCATAGACATACCGTTAGAGGTATATTCAAAGTCGTTTGTAGGCGTTTCAACGGTGTTTATAGCTTCAGGACTTCTCCGCTTGCGCATTACGCCGTAACGGATAGCGTCATAGGCGTGATCCTCTTCGGTGGTGTCCACGTCATCAGGAATTGTTTCGGACGGATGCAAGGCAGGAATTGTGCGAATGGCATGCTTGCAGGTCTTAAAGAATTTGAGTTTCCCATCGGCAAGCATTTGAATCATGGTCTGGGCACCATTGATACGTGAGCCCTTGGCATTCCAAGCCGGGTACCACTTGACGCCCTCCTCCCACATGATCGAAGCAACGGTCTTTTCAACACCGACTTTGGAGAAAATGGAAGGGTCGGCCAAAGGCAGCCGGACGTCATAACCAAAGCGCTCGAAACTCTTTTCCATGGCCACGATCTTTTTGGCCACAATGCGGGCATCTTCTTTTGTGCCGCTCCCGGGCGTATCACCTGCACCGTAAAGTTCTTTCCAGACGTAAATCACCCCGTCAGGATCCATAGCAAGCCAGTAACACGCATACGGAGCTGAATAACCCCAGTCGAACGAGCGCCAAACTTCCCACGATGAGGGAATCTCAAACGGCTCAACAATGCACTTTTTCGGATCCCACACTTCTTCAAAGAAGGAACCAACATGAATGTCCCAGTCACCATAAAGCCATGCCTTACGCCGATTGGGGTCTTTCAGGTCAATCAAAGTTTGGATGTAGTCCGGGTCGGCCTTCAAAAGATGCGAGTTTTCAAAGATCGAGCTGAAGATTTGAGTTCGGGCCTTAGCGTGGCCAATAACGTAACCAGCTTCATGGCTGCCAATTTCGTACCGGTCTTTCACCCACTGATGGCCTTTGCCAAACGGATTGGTTGTTGCCCGCACCATCTTGGGCACTCCTTCAATGGACGAACGGCAAGTCGAAAGCATGGCCGAGAAGAAACTGTCATCCTTCCAGTTTGTTAATTCTTCGAATCCAAGCCACGGGTATTCATGGCCATGGTAGTTCCAGTAGTCATCTTCCTTATCGCCATAGCGAAAAAAGAGCTGCTCTCCGGTTGGGAACGTCCAGAGGTAATCGGATTCATTGAACTTTGCACCGGGGAAAATTTGAAAAAACCAACGCTTTGACTTGGCCACCACGTCAGCCAGTTGCGGATAGGTTTGACGGAATAAGGCTCCACGCCACGCAGGGCCATAGCCTTTGCCCACATTTTTGGCAAAAGACATTAAAAGGCAGTCGGTCTTGCCACCGCCCCGGGTACCCTGAATTAGAGTTTCATAGACTGGGCAACTCAGGAAAAGGTTTTGTGAGCCCCGGTGAGGCATCCAAATGATGTTACTCATTTGTTTTTTGCCTCCTGTCTTTCCAGAGCCAGCATCATTTGCTTTTCCAAATCAGCTGCAATCTTTTGGGCGGATTGCTGCCAGTCAGACAAAGCCACCTCTGCCGGAACCAGCAAAACACCAGAAGCCTGAACCTGAAGCGGCCCTCCGTTCTTTCCTGTCAATTCTCGGCGCTCAACAAACATTCCTATGTGTTTTCCGAGTAATTCGAGGGATTTATTCGCTCCTTTGGCATCAAACTGCCAGACGTTTCGACCTTCATCGTCAATGGCCTGAACCATTTCCTTGCCTTCACGGATCATGACGGGCGCACGTTGCATGCAGCGCTCTTTGACCTCAATGAGGTCGGCCACAATAGCTTCGGCAGTCAGTTTGGATTTTTCTGCAAGTTCCTGCGTAAGACGATCAATTTCCTGCAAAACTTTATCTTTTCTTAACAATCTTGCCCCTTGAGCAAATGCGGATCGCTCTGAATAGCCCGCCCTTATTGCCGCCTGAGTCGCATTGCGATCAATGACATATTCCTGTGCAAACCGCATCATTTTCCCTGTCATCGATGGTTTTCTGGGGTGTTTTTGCAGGGGTTTTGCAGATTTTTTCTTAATTTTTGTCATTTTTTCGCTTTTCTTTTGAGTTTTTTCCAACCGACCACATGCTTATTTCGTCTTGAACCGTCTAAAACCGTGCGAATCGTGCGAACCGGCATATCCATCATTTCTGATATTTCACGATAGAAATAGCCTTGATTGCGCAGTTCAAACACCATGTCGATTTCTGCATCGGTGTATTTCGCATTGGGAGCGGATTCACCGACTGGTCTCCCAGAGTCCCCAATTGACACGAGCACGTCCTGCATCGTGACGGAAATACTCGGGGTACTCGGCTCGGACTTTTTCGATAGCTCGTTGGATGGCGAGCTTTCTGGCAACGGACTCAACGGGCAATGTGGCTGCCAGTTCCGCAGCTCGGGAAAGAGCCAAGGCTGCTGGTCGAGGTAAGAGTTCGGCAATGTACGGTTTCTGGTTTTCGTCATAAATCACTTCACACGCTCCTTCCACGTCAACCAAACCTCTATGTCTGGCGGTCTTTTGGTTTCGGCAAATTCCAGTTCTTTGAAATGAAAAGAGGCATCATTGACACCAAGAGCGTCTGCAATACCGTCCAAAGAAGATTTCATACTTGCAATAATGTTGTCCTCATCACGCTTACGTTTATCCCGAGGATGAGCAATCATTTGAACCTCGATATAGTCATCAATCGGATGGGCAAGATTGCCGCAGCCAACAGTGGCAAGAGTTAAAAACTTCGCATTAAAACGATGCCTTTTGCTGATTTGAGACTTCGCCTGCCAATTGATCCTTGAGTTTGGAGAAAGATAGATATGTGGCCACGGGACAATGACCACTATTTTCTTTGTTATTGTTTTGCTTTTGGCCATAATTGATCCTCAATCCTTTAGACGCCCCACGCACCACTGCCGGAAAACTCATCAACAGGATCAACGTCATAAAAACTGAATTTAAATGCCCAATTGGGCAATTCATTGTTTGTTTTATCGACTTGTTGGTACATGGCATCCATGCCGCTCAAGTGCAAACCAGTCTTATGTTCAAACTGCTTACGTATTTCTACGAGCTTGGCACCTGTCTTCCCGCCCATATCCTCGTTGATCGAAAATCCTTTGATCAAAATTTTGCAGTGTAGGTTACGAACGACCTTATCGTTTTCATGCACCTTCTCAAACTCACGAGAAAAGGTTTTAAGAAGGGCTTCTACAATCGTTAAGGGCTTTGCACCAAATAAGGCCTGAAAATTCACCACAATATGTTTCTGGTCCTTACAGACTACATTGTTGATTTTTGCCTGTGTGTCGTATCCTAATGTCATTTCTTTAGCTCCGACATAAAGTTGGATAAAGTTTTGTAGCAAGCTCTTTGTCATACACAAGACTTAATCCATTTCGTTCTTCGTACTCACGCATGAAGTGAATCCTGCTGTCGTGGTAAAACGAACGGCGCTCATCCGGGAATTCGTCAAGCGGAAAGACGCCATTGGTATCGCCGAAGCGATAGTCGTCTGGAAGATTTAATGCCCGCCGCCATGACCGAGCTACAAACTCCGGCATCACGAAGCCGTAGGCTTCACGAATTCGATTACGTCTTGCCCAAGCATCGGCCGGAATATTCTTTTTCAAAGACTCGTTCATCTTGTCGGTGAAAACCTGAGCGACATTCTTTGGCAACGGTTGATGATCCTTTTGCGCTTCTTGCTGGGCATCGTTTTCACGCTTTTGCGAACGCTTGGCTTGCAGCGCCTTATACAAGTCCGCAGGCGTCATCATGCGATTACTGGTTTTGCTCCAGTCGGAAATCACATCCTTAGCTTCACGTGTGGTTGAACCTTTGACAGCATCAAACCAAAACTTCCATGCGCTCGGAGGGATGCTTCCAGCTTTGGCGCTAAAGCACAATGCCAGGGCTTCAAGTTCTTCTAAAAGTCCACGCTGAACAGACGATAGACTTTGTCGTTCGTTGTTTTGCTCTTCGGTCATTTTTCGCTCCCGAAAACGTAATCTTGATCAACATCGTCAAGCGTTACTCGCTGACTGCTTTTGTATTCATCGGTGTGGTACTGGCTCGGCTCATTGACGGCGTTGGCTAAGATGCCGACAAGGTACGGCCCGCCCTTTTGCTCTTTCTTGGCGATGCGTATGCACTGGCGAACATTGTCAACGGTGAGTCTTTGCTGCTTGCAGACTTGCTCGAGCTTGATTGTTCGAGCGACTTTGATCCCATGGAAGCGGGCCAAGCCGATCACTTGGACAGGGGTAACAACCGCGTCCGGATCATCAACGACTTTTTGAGTTTGTTCGGCTGCGAGATTTTCAGCCTGCTCGATGAGAGAATCATCAAAATTTTCTGAACAAACATCATCCTCGCGCGCAGGCTCTTCGTTACATACTTCAGTTTGTTGTAGGTTAGTTTTATTTATTAACCTATCCTTACCTAACCTATCCTGGGTTGCCACCTGGTTGCCAATTTGGCAACCAACGTCTAACTCATTGATTTCTTTAGATTCATCATTTTTTGCGGATTTACTAGTGTCAACCACATGACAACCATCTGGCAACCGTCTGGCAACCACATAGCAACCATCTGGCAACGCTTCGGTATACCCGCCATCCTCTTTTAAGAAGAGCTTTTTGAACTCTTCTTGATAAATGGTCGGCTTATACCGATCCTTACGCAAAGTATTGTGCAGACGCCAATGTTTAATAACGATGACGCCGCTATCAAAAGTCAGAACAAACCGCTTGACAATTAAGATTCGCAGATCATCGCCTGTGCAGCCGATCATTCTTTGAATCTTTTTAGGATTGTTGACAAATCCATCGTCATCAGCGCGCATAGACAAGTGAAAATAAAGCGCCTGTGTTGATAAAGGCATATCCAAGAAGGCGTCACTGTCAATGATTGTTTTGGCAAACATACGTCTTTCTGCCATGACACCCCCCCTATCAACGATCCTTCCAAGGGTGAAAATCGAGAGTTTCTTTGACAGCAGGAATTCGCTTGTATTTTGTTTGAATGAATTGCAAACGGCTTTCAGGAATCCCGTACTTTTTCCAATTTGAAACAGACGGATGCCGAATCCCAAACTCTTTTGATAATTTCAATGTGCCGCCCAATGCTTCGATGACCTGAACAGAACGCTCAATGTCGAGCCGGCGAGCCCTTTTAAATGTAGCCATACATTCTCCAGAATGTAGTTATTCTTTCTATTTGACGTAATTATAGCTACGTAATTAAAATTATCAACAGCTTTCGCCATTTTGTTTTTCATGTAGGCTTAACTACGGAGGACTCTTTATGCCTAGTGAATTAAAAGACAGACTGGCCGAGGCTTTGGCGCAGTCAGGAAAATCAAAAATTGAACTCGCGCGTTACTGCGGCGTATCTCATCCATCCGTTACGAATTGGTTTAACGGAAGAACAAAGGAACTTACCTCAGGTAACGCCATGAAGGCCGCCGTCTTTTTAGGCGTCAGCGTCCAATGGCTCACTACCGGCAAAGGCAATATGAAATCCGGAAGTGTGACGGCGTTGCATGATGAAGACACGGTGCCAGAAGGTTTTATTGAAATCCCAGAATACAGAGTAGAGTTTGGCTGCGGTGACCGCTGCAACCCATCTTTTGAAGAAGTATCCGAAAGCAAACCGGCTATTTATCGCCTGCAATGGTTTAGAGATCACGGTTTGAATCCTTCACACTGCAAACGTTTGAAAGTCAGTGGCGACAGCATGATCCCTATTCTATTTAACGGCGATAGTGTCTTATGCGATTGCTCGTCCAAGGAAATTATTTCCGGAAAAATTTATGCGTTTTGCTTTGGTGGCAGTCAAAGAATTAAACGCCTTTTCACAAAACTCAATGGCGGCCTAATTGTTCACTCAGAAAATCCTAACGAACAGGATGAGGAAATTACCCCTGGCGAGATGGATCAATTCATTTTGATTGGCCGAGTTGTTGACAGATCCGGCAGCGGGCCGTTTTAATTAAATCAACATAAATTACGTGTTACCTGTATGACAGAAGCAATAGTAAAAGAGAAGTGTTTCATTACACTTGAAGAAATTCAAAAATTTGTTAACGAAAATATCAACAAAGAAAATGTATTCGACCTTTTCGTGGAGTTACTTGAATCCAAAAAAGATTCAAAGTCAATATTCATCAAGGTTGAAGGCGATAAGTACGACTGTTCAATTTCCGGAGATTTCGCCAAAGGCTTAGGATTATTACAGGATAGTTTCTATCATTTTTGTGCCCAA
>ULVG01068363.1_pt1 | contig 12284 bp, 9 predicted proteins | sample 1959221 | NCBI WGS metagenome assembly ULVG01 (sample SAMEA4835780, study PRJEB28245) | human gut metagenome | biome: gut microbiome; material: fecal sample | place: Denmark | collected 2008
TTTGGGGGTTACAGCGCCCGAACCTGTTTGGCCAGCGCGGCACGGTCCTGCGCCTTAAAAAACGCGCTGCCCATGACCAGAACACTGGCTCCGGCCTGGGCACACAGGGAGGCGGTTTCGGTGTTAATGCCGCCGTCCACCTCAATGCGGGGGGAAACACCGCGCCGGTTGCACTCTGCCTTGATGGCTGCCACACGGCTGACGGTTGTGGGGATGAACTTCTGCCCGCCAAAGCCGGGCTCCACCCCCATGACCAGCACCAGGTCCAGTTCATCCAGGTAGGGGAACACTGCCTGCGGCGGGGTAGACGGGCTGATGGTCAGACCCACCAGGCACCCAGTCTCCCGCACAGCGGCAATGGTCTGCCCCACATGGTTGGGCACAGCTTCAATGTGGAAATTGATCAGGTTTGCCCCTGCTGTCGCAAAATCCTGTGCATAGCGTGCAGGGTCGGAGATCATCAGGTGAACATCATAAAATGCTTCCGGCACGGCCTTTTTCAGGCATTTCAGCACCGGCGCGCCATAGGTGATGTTGGGTACAAAGTGGCCGTCCATCACATCAAAATGCACCATGTCTGCACCGCACACCATAGAATCGGCCGTTTCGGCGGCAAGGTTGGCCAGATCGGCAGACAGGATGGAAACACTCAATTCCGTCATTGCTTTGTCCTTTATCTCAAATTGCACAGCATCATTCCCGCCGCAGCGGTATTTGGAATCATGCGGTTTTGCTATAAATCCTGGTTTACGCCTGCCTTATGCTTTGTACTGGTTGATCTTATCCATCTGCACAGCAACGCAGGCCAGCGCGCTTTCAATTACCTTGTCCATATCATAGTACTTATACTCGCCCAGGCGGCCGCCAAACACAACGTGCGGCTCGGCATCGGCCAGTGCCTTGTACTTGGCGTACAGGGCGCTGTTCTTGTCATCGTTGACCGGGTAGTACGGCTCGTCGCCCGGCTTCCACTCAGCGGAGTATTCGCGGCTGATGACCGTCTTGGTGCCCGGCTCGGTGGAGCCGAACTCAAAGTGCTTGTGCTCAATGATGCGGGTGTACGGGGTTTCGGCATCGGTGTAGTTGATGACAGCGTTGCCCTGATAGTTGGGGCAGGCCAGCGTTTCGGTTTCAAAGCGAACGCTGCGGTACTGCAAGGTGCCCAGGGAGTAATCAAAATAAGCGTCAATGGGGCCGGTGTAGATCACACGGTCAGCCAGAGCATCCAGTTCAGCCTTGTTAGCCAGGTAGTTCACACCCAGGCGAACTTCCACACCCTGCAGCATGTTGGCCACCATCTGGGTGTAGCCGCCGTTGGGAATCCCCTGATACAGCGCATTGAAGTAGTTGTTATCAAAAATCAGGCGCACCGGCAGGCGCTTGATGATGAACGCCGGCAGCTCAGTGCAGGGGCGGCCCCACTGCTTTTCGGTATAGTGCTTGACCAGCTTTTCGTAAATATCGGTGCCGACCAGGTTGATGGCCTGCTCCTCCAGGTTTTTGGGCTCGGCGGTAAAGTGGGCAGCGCGCTGCTCCTCGATCTTTGCCTCGGCCTCGGCGGGGGTCACAACGCCCCACATCTTGTTGAAGGTGTTCATGTTGAACGGCAGGTTGTACAGTTCGCCCTTATAGTTTGCCACCGGAGAGTTGGTATAGCGGTTGAACACAGCGAACTGGTTCACATAGTCCCACACTTCTTTATTGTTGGTATGGAAGATATGTGCGCCATAGCGGTGGACATTGATGCCCTCAACATTTTCGGTGTAGATATTGCCGGCAATGTGGTCGCGCTTATCGATCACCAGGCAGCTTTTGCCTGCCTTGGTAGCCTGCTGTGCAAACACTGCGCCAAACAGACCAGCGCCGACGATCAGGTAATCATACTGTTTCATGGGGAACCTCCTTGTTATTTGGCAGAATGGCTGAACGGATCAGCGGAACGGTTTTTCCACTGCTGCACCTGCTGCAGGTGGAATTCAAAATCGCGGTCATCCTTTGTCAGCTGGCTGGAAAGGATCACGCCGGAAATAAACAGCAAAAGCGCCGCCACCAGTACGCAGGCACACACGATCAGCGTAGGGAAGCGCGGCACAAGGCCGGTGGCAAAATATTCGCCCAGAACAGGGGCCAAAAAGCACAGGCTGATAATGCCAAGCACCGCAGCCAGGGTGCTGAAAAAGCCGAACGGGCGGTAGTTTTTATACAGCCGTGCAATGGTGCGCAGCACGCGGAAGCCGTCCGAATAGGTATTCAGCTTACTTTCGCTGCCTGCGGGGCGGTCACGATAGTCAATGATCACATTCTCCACCTGCATGTTGCGGTGCAGGGCGTGGATGGTCATTTCGGTCTCGATTTCAAAGCCGCGGCTCAGCACCGGGTAGGTTTTGACAAACTGGTAGCTGAACGCACGGTAGCCCGTCATGATATCCTTGATCTGGCCGCCGAAGAGGTTGTTGGTAAAAAACCGCACCAGGTCGTTGCCAAAATTGTGGAACGGGCGTTTGTTCTGGGTGTAATAGGTGGAGGAGAGCCGATCCCCCACCACCATATCAGCCTGGTGTTCGGTGACGGCTTTGACCATTTCCGGGGCCGCTTCCGCCGGGTAGGTATCGTCGCCGTCCACCATGATATAGGCTTCGGCGTCAATTTCGCGGAACATGCGGCGGATGACGTTGCCTTTGCCCTGCTGGTATTCGTGGCGCACCACGGCACCGGCTGTGCGGGCCAGCTCTGCCGTGCCATCGGTAGAGTTGTTATCGTACACATAGATCGTAGCTTCCGGCAGAACGCGGCGGAAATCCATCACAACCTTTTGTACTGTCTGAGATTCGTTATAACAGGGGATAAGAACTGCTATTTTATCCAATGATATTCACTTCCCTTTTGCGGGTAGATTTTTGTGTTTCAGGTGCGTGATTTTGGGGTATGCAGCGGGCGCACAATGTGCGCCCCTACGGGGTGGGTTATACAGCTTGATGCACGCAACATCTGTGCACAGCGTAGGCGCACCGCATGTCCCCCTGCGTAAAAGGTATTTCCCTATCCTGCAGGGCGAGGCAGCCCCACCCTGCCGAACCGTTATGTGCTTCTATTTTTCGGGGGCTGTCCCAACCACTCTTACGCTTCCGCGCACTTTTTGATCTCGTCCAGCCAGAACCGTGCGGTTTTCTCCCAGCTGTACTTGGCCAGCACCTTGTCCGGCGGGGCCGCAGGCTTGGCAAACAGCGCGTCAAGATCCACATCATAGTCATAGGGGTCAAAGTAGCGGGCGGTATCGCCATACAGCTCCGGCAGGCAGCTGGCACGGGCCAGGGCGATGGGTGCCCCCAGGCTGAGCGCTTCCAGCGGCGGAATGCCGAACCCTTCAAACACAGCGGGGTGCAAAAAGCCTTTGCAATTCTGCATCAGCGCTTTGTTCTGGCCGTCCGTCACATAGCCGGGGTAAAAGATATTGCTGGTGTTTTGGGCAGCATCTGCTTCGGCGCTGCCAAAGGCAGCAAGGTCCTTGCCGCCGGCCACAACAAAGGTCTTATCCGGGTTGCGGGCGGCAACCTCGCGCACCCACTTAAAGTTTTTGTGCCCGGCCAGGCTTCCCAGTGCGTAATAGTATTCTTTTTTCTTCACGCCGGGCAGCTTGTCAAACACCGTCATATCCGGCTGGACGTCCTGCAGATGCTCCCAGCCGTTATAGGTCACACCGATCTTATCCAGTGGGATGCCCAGTCGCTCGCTGATCAGGTGGCGCTGGTTATCACTGACGGTGAACACCCGCCGGGCAAACCATTTGGTGGAAAGGCAGTGGAACCAGAACTTGAAGCGGAAAAACGCACGGTCGGTTTTCATTACCAGGGGGCGGATATCATGCAGCACCACCACGCTGCGGCGGGTCATGAGCATATCGCTGGCAAGGCCAACGTAAAAGGCGTGGTGTTTGCGCAGGTAGCGCGGCAGCACCACCAGATTGTAACTATACTTAATGGCCTTGAGCGGAACAATTTTGATGTTTTTCAGTTCGGGCAGGTGCAGCGGGCGGCCATCGTCCCGGTAGCACAGCCGCACATCCAGGCCGGTGCCCTCCAGCAGGGGGTCCAGCCGGGTCACAACTTCATACACAAAGCGCGGAATGCCCGTGATGGGGTCACACAGCACTGTGCCATTGATCACAATGGGGTTCACTCTTCGGCCTCCTTGGCGGTTTCGTGGTGAGAGCAGGCTTCCAGCTCACGCTGCCAGTCCGCATAGCGGCGGGTGCAGTAATCCCGCAGCTCGTCCTCAAAGCGCTGCTCACTGAAGCTGCGGCTGTGTTCCCGGATCTGCTGTGGGGGATAAGCCACGCCTTCGGTCTCAAACTTCTGGATGCAGGCTTCCAGGCTTTCGGGTGTCTGCTCGTCAAACAGCAGGCCGGTTTTGCCGTCCAGCACAGTCTCACAGGCGCCGCCGCGGCCAAAGGCCAGCACCGGGGTGCCTGCGCTCTGGGCTTCCACAGGGGTAATGCCAAAATCCTCCTCGCCGGGGAACAGGAACGCCTTGGCGCGCAGATAATAGCCGCGCACCTCTTCGTCGCTCAGGCCGCCGCCCAAAAAGCGGATGGTCGGGCCAGCCATGGCGCGCAGCTTGTCGCCCTCGCCGCCGCCGCCGATCACGATCAGCGGCTTGTTCAGCTTGGTGCAGGCTGCCACAGCCAGGTCAATCCGCTTGTACCAGGTAAAGCGGCCCACCACAAGGTAAAAATTCTCTTTGGGCACAAAGGGTTCTTCGTTGATATGCACGCAGGGGTAGATCACATCACTGTCGCGCCGGTAATATTTTTTGATGCGCTTGGCAATATAATGCGAGTTGGCGATAAAATAGTCCACCCGGTCCGCGGCGCACTTATCCCACTGGCGCAGCTTGAGCATCTGGCCGGGCATGACCGCCCGCACCAGCGCGTTGGCATTGTTGCGGTAGGTATAATAAAAATCCCAGACATAGCGGGTGGGCGTATGGCAGTAGCAGATATGCACGGCGTCCGGCCGGGTAATCACGCCCTTGCTGCAGGAAGAGCAGGACGAAATGACCATATCGTATTCCGAAAGATCCAGTGCTTCAAACGCGCGGGGCATCCACGGCAGCATGGCACGGTACAGCTTGGTGGCAAAAGGCAGCTTTTGGAGATAGGTGGTGCGGATATCATAATCCTTGAACCACGCAGGCATGTTGTTTTCGTCATAGACGAGGGTATAGATGGGTGCATCAGGGAAAACATGGTGCATACAGTCCACCACGCGGTCTGCACCGGCGTATGCCACCAGCCAGTCATGCACAATGGCTACCTTCGGCTTGCCGTTTTTCATCCTCAGCCCTCCTTTGGTTGGTTACTGGATCTTTTCATCGTTGACCATTTTGCCGCCAAACACGGTGCGGAATAAAATTTTGATATCCAGTGCAACGGTCCAGTTTTCGATGTACCAGATATCATAACGGATACGCTCCGCAATATCAGTGTCACCGCGCAGGCCGTTGATCTGCGCCCAGCCGGTCAGGCCGGGGCGCACCTGCTGGCGCACCAGGTAACGGGGAATTTCTTCCTTAAAATGCTCTACATGGAACGGGATCTCTGGCCGCGGGCCAACCAGGCTCATATCCCCTTTTAATACATTGAAAAACTGCGGCAGTTCATCCAGGCTGAATTTGCGGATAATGCTGCCGAACCGCGTTTTGCGCGGGTCGCTGTTGGTGCTCCAGGCCGAATCCTCGGCGGCGTTCACCCGCATGGAGCGGAACTTATACATCATAAAGGGGCGTTTGTTCAGCCCCACGCGCTCCTGCTTAAAGATGATCGGCCCAGGGCTGGACAGCTTGACGCCGATGGCTACCCCCAGCATGATGGGGCTGGTGAGCACGATCAGCACCAGGCTGCCCACCACATCCATGGCGCGCTTGATAAAGGCGTTCAGGATATTATCAAACGGCGTCTGCCGGATGTTGATGAGCTTACAATCGCCCAGCACATCAATGGTGGGGCGGGCGGGCAGGTAATCGTTATAAAACGGCACCATGGTAATGCGGGTGCCGTGCTTATCGCAGGCGGCAAAGGCGCGGGTCAGCATGTGCATCTCGGCGGCATCCAGGGCCACCACCACCTCGTCAATGCCGGGTTCATCCAGCGTGACTTCCATTTTGTCATATCCGCCCAGGTAGCGCACATCCAGGTCCGGGTTGGCATAAGGCGCCAGGTAGCCATCCACATGGAAGCCATAATACGGGTTATGTTCGAGTGCCAGCAGGTACTCGGCAGCCATATCGCCGCCGCCGACCAGCAAGATATGGCGCAGGTCCTCCCCTTTCCGGTTGCGGGCACGGTCATACCAGCGCTTGATCATCCGCTTGAAGATCAAAAAGCCGGTGCTGAACCCGTACAGCAGCAGCATGACCCCGCGGGAGAAGTTTTGCAGGCGGAAAACGAAGAGCAGCGCCATAAAGCCCACCACGCCCAGCGCGTTGCCGAACGCAATGGTGGTGCTGCGCTGCCACAGCCCCCGCAGGCGGGAGGGGTTATACAGCCCGCGGCTCCAATAGAGCAGCACCATCACCACGGCGTAGCCCGCCCACCCCAGGGCAACCATAGGGCTGCGGGCAATATCCAGTGCCGGGCCGGCGCCGCCCTCCTCAAAAAAAGGCAGCCAGTTAAAGCGCAGGAAATTGGCCAGCAGGTATGCGGCAATCAGCAGCACAATATCAATCACACTGCTGATCAAGCCCCTGATACGCTGATTTTCACTGAGCAATCCTGCTGCCCCCTCTCTGTACGCCATATTTCAATCGTTTTAGTATATCATAAAATCCATCCGGTTTCAACCAACGGCGGTTTTGCTGCGGCGCTGAAGCAGATTTTACAACTTTCCACTCCCGCTGCCGGACCTGCAGTTTTTTCCGCGTTACTCGAAGAAGTACTCCCAATCCTGATACGTCGCATTCACTTCAACTGCGTTTACCTGCGGGTACATGGTGCCGCTGCCGGATTTTGCCGTCAGCAGAATTTGCCCCACACCGTTGGAAATGGTGATAGGCACCTCGTAACTGTCGCGGTCGGTGGGCAGGTAGAAATCGCCCTGGTTGGTGTCGCGTTCCGCGGCGGCGCAGAGTTCGTTTTCCGTCACACAGGTCACATGCAGGAACTGCCGGTCAAACGGGTGGTCCATGCTGTCAGAGCTGACCAGCCCATAGTGCAGCGTTACATCTGCCACACCGCAAAAATCCGCGTCCGCCGCCGTTACGGTCACCAGCACAGTGCCATCTCCCTGCAGGGTGGCAGCGGTCGTGGTTTCCACGTTCAGATTGTTATCGGTTCCGGTGCGCTCCCAGAAAAGGTGCATGCCGCCGGACTGGAAGGTGTTTGCCACCGGCTGCCAGTAACGGTACAGCTCCCGGTAAAACCACCAGTTGGCGTTGCGGCTCCACCGCTCCGGCGGGGCCACCTTGGGGCTGGGGGTCACAACAATGTCAAAATTTCCCTGCTGGAAGGTTTGCAGGTACGCCAGGCGTTGGCGATCCCCCAGGGCATGGATGATGTAATCCGTTCCGGTAGGCTGCAGCTGGCCAGTCATGGCTTCCAGCGCGCTGGAATAGGTGCCAAACAACCGCTTGCCCGCCGTCAGTTCCTTTTCAGTTGCCAGCTTTTCGGCCTGGTCGCCGATCCAGCCGCCCAGCTCCGGCACAAAGGTATAGCCCTCGTGCCCGCCAATGCGGGTCTGCACCTGCCCGGCCATGCCGATGGCCAGCACAGCGGCCCCCAGCACCGCACAGCCTGCGGGCACAATGCACGCTGCAACCTGCGGAAAGCTTACCTTTTGGCAAACCAGCAGCACCGCTTTGATGATACACGCCGGGGCCAGTACAGCAGCCAGTGCCGCCGCGCCGCCCGTGGGCCCATTGTTGGAGGCACTGACCATGCCGTACAGCAGGTTCCACAGCACCATGCCCAGTGTCAGGGCAAAGCCCCCGGCCGCCGACACAGCAGAGCGTTTGCTGCGGCAGACAAAAATACCGATGGCAAACGCCAGTGCCGCCGCAAGGCAGAACACTGCCGCGCCCGGCCAGTGCAGGTCTGCCACGCTGCACACCCGGTCGCTGAGGGTATTGCCGTAATACCAAGTCTGGTAAGCGCTGGTTCCGCGGGTCTGGCGCAGCCAGGCCAGCGGGTGCCCCCAGCTGATGAGCAGCACCGAAACGCCAAGCCCCACCACACTGGTAACGATGTAGCGCAGTGTCTGCACCACAATTTTACCGATGGAACTGCGATACAGCCGGATGAGATACAGCCCATACCCCAGCGCAATGGAAATATAGGCAGCGCCGCCCATATCATTGCTCCAAGGCACAAAAAAGCCTGCGGCAAAGGGCACCAGCACCGCCGGGGCCAACAGCCGCCTGCTTGTATCCTGCTGCCAGAAATGCAGTCCCAGCAGGATGACCAGTACCGCCAGTGTTAAAGCGGCGGAGCGCATCATGCGGGCGCTGTTGCCGTTGGCGGCGGCATAGCTCAGCAGGGTGTTCACCTGACCGGCAAACGGCAGGTTTGCCCCCTGCACATAGGCAAAAAACACGCTGCACAGCGCCAGCGCTGCCGCGCGGGCCGCACGGGCAGTGCCGATGACCACCAGGCAGACCGCCAGCACCAGCAGCTCAAAATAGAACCAGGTGCAAAAGTTTGTGGCAAACATGCTGCGGCCAAAGCTGTTGCCCAGCACCAGCAGCAAACCGCCCACGCTGTACAGCTCGCCCGCACCAAGGTAGACGGTAAAATCACGATAAGGTACCTGCCCGGCCAGCAGGTGGCGCACCGGGTTATAATTCTGGAAGTCGCCGTTCATGATCTCGTACCCGATCTCATAATTGGCGGCAAGACCGCGCACTGCGGCAAGCCCGGCCAGCACCAGCAGCAAAAACAGCCACGGTGCTGCGCGTTTGAGCTTTTGTTTTGCTGTCTGCATCAGCGGTAAAGGCCCTCCAGCTCATCCAGCTTTTTCTTCATTTCTGCACGCACGCTGGGTGGGTCCAGAATTTCGATTCCTGTGCCAAAGCCGGCCACCCAGCCGTAAAACCGGGGGCTGACCTGCACATTTACCACCACATTAAAGTGGTCGCCATCCGGGTTGCGCACCAGGGTAACCCCCGTGCCAAACCGGTCGATCATCGCCCCGGCCAGGCGGTTTTCGCACCGCATGGTCACTTTGCGCACCGGGCCGTTGAACATATCAAACATCTGCTGCATATACTGGTTTACGTCAAATTCGGCGTATTCCTCAGCGCCTTCACGTTCGGTATCCGGCAGCAGCTCCACCTTGCGCATTTTATCCACGCGGTAGTGCTTCAGACGGCCTTCGGTATAGGCGATCATATAATAGTTTCCGTTTTCCCACACCATCACCCAGGGGCTGACGGTGTACAGCTGGCCTTCATGACGGGGCACCATCTGCTTTTGCAGGTCCCAGTCACAGTATTTGAACCGCACCTGGTTGCCCGCGGTGATGGCGCTGTGCAGGGTATCCACGCTGTAAAGGATCTTTTCCTCCTGGCTTTTCACCCGGCCGGAAACCAGCACCTTGCGGTCCAGCTCCTCCTGGCGGTAGCGGGAGGTGAACCGTCCCAGCTTTTCAATCAGCACCTTGCTTTTGCGCGCGGTGATGAACTTGCTGGCATACACAGCGTCCACCAGCAGTTTCAGCTCCGCCAGTTCAAACGGGGTATCCACCATATAATACCCGCCCCCGCGGCCGCGCTGCTGCACGATCTCAAAGGGGGTATCCGGCATTTCGTTCAGGGTCTGGATATCGTCATACACGCTTTTGCGCTCTGCCACAATGCCGCGCTCTTTCAGCAGTTCTACCATGCGCGGCACACTGATGGGGTGCTTTTCGTCGGTTTCCCGCACAAAAATTTCCAACAACGTAAGCAGCTTTAATTTCTGTCCTTCTTTACGGGGCATAAAGGCCGCCTCCCTTCCGGCAAAACAGACCGGCTTCCCGGTTATTTTTTATCAAATGCCTTGCGGCGCTCGGTGGAAAGGCGGAACATTTTTTCCAGCCCTTCGCGGTCGTCATCCACCAGTTTCTGGCGCATGGTGGCAAGTGCATCACTGAACATATCGATCTCACTAATCAGGTTATCCTTGTTCCACAAGAACAGCTCCGCCCACATTTTATCGTTGATGTGCGCAATGCGGGTCAGGTCGCGGAATGAGTCCCCGGTATACTTGGCAAGCTCGGTGTTATCGCTGGCGCACATCAGGCTGACGGCAATGGCATGGCACAGCTGGCTGACATAGCCGATCATGTGGTCATGCTCTGCCGGGCTGAGCACGCTAATGCGGGCAAACCCCAGTGTGCGGGCCAGGGTACGGCACCATTCAATGGCTTCCGGGGTGTTTTTTTCGGTGGGGGTAATGATAAAGTTTGCCGGGGCAAAGTTTACCTCGGCACTGTGGGCCACGCCGCTGGTCTCACGGCCGGCCATGGGGTGGCTGGCAATGAACTCCACGCCCTCCGGCAGCATCTGCTGCACCGGCTCCACCACGCCGCGCTTTACGCCGGAAACATCGGTTATCAGCGTGCCGGGGCGGACCAGGTGGCCGTACTGCTTGACCCATTCCAGCAGCACAGTGGGGTACAGGCCAAAGATGATGTAATCCGCGTTCTGCACCAGGTCGTCAAAGTTTTCATTGCGGCCCTCGCAGATATAGGCGTGTTCCAGCGCATAATCCAGCGTGCTCTGGCTGTGGGTAATGCCGGTCACGCGGTAGCCTTTCTGGCTGAGCACCTGGGCATATTTGCCGCCCAGCAGGCCCAGGCCCACAATTAAAAACGTTTTGTTTTTATCCATCCCGTCCATTTTGCTTTCACCCCTGATTTGTTACATGGGCCCCCAGGCCCTTGATGACCTCAAAGAAATCCGGACAGCTTTTGTTGACCGCGTTGGCCCCCTCGATGACCGCCGGCTGGCCTGCGGCCAGGGCAGCAACGGCCATTGCCATTACAATGCGGTGGTCGTTATGGCCGTTCAGCGGCGCCGTGGGCTTGTGCAGGGCGCAGCCCTCAATTGTCAGGGTATCGCCGTCCGCTTTTACCGTGCCGCCCATCTTGGCAAGCTCTTCCTGCATAGCGGCAATGCGGTCACACTCTTTAATACGCAGCCGCCCGGCGTTGCGGATGATGGTGGTGCCGCTGCAGAAGCACCCCAGTGCGATGAGCACCGGGCCAAGGTCTGGGCAATCGGCCAGGTCGATCTCCACCGCCTTCAGCAGGCTGCGATGGAAGGTCACATGGCTGCCGCTGCGCTCAAACTTTGCGCCGCACTGCTTTAAGATATCCAGGATCACCCGGTCTCCCTGGTGGGAACCGGAGGGCAGACCCGTTATCGTAATGCCGCCCACAGTGCTGCCCAGCACGGCCAAAAACGCCGCCTGGCTGTAATCGCCTTCAACATCCATGTCTGCTGCCGCATAATGCTGCGGCGCTGCCACTTTGTAGGTGGCGGAGCCATCCTTGCGGGCGCGGACCGAAACTTTAACGCCAAATTTCTGCATCGCGTCTGTGGTCAGGTCCACATAGCTGCGGCTTTCAAAGGGAGCGCGCACCTCAATGGTGCTGGGGGCTTCCATCAACGGGGTGGCAAACAGCAGCCCGCTGATGAACTGGCTGGACACATTGCCCGGCAGCGTAAAGGTACCGGGGCACAGGCGGCCAAAAATCGTAATGCCCTGTTCGTTCTGTTCAAAACGCAGCCCCTGGCGCTCAAACAGCTGGGCATAAATTTCCTGCGGGCGCTGCATCAGGCGGCCTGCGCCGGTAAAGCGCACTTTTTGGGCCGTCAGGCTGAACAGCGGCAGGATAAACCGCAGTGTGCTGCCGCTTTCGTTGCAGAACACCGGGCGGGTAATGGTGGCAAAACCGTCCGCATTGCCGCGGCCGGTAATGGTCAGCTCATGCTCGCCCCGCTCCACCTTGGCCCCCAGCTGCTGGGCAGCCCCCAACGTGGCCAGAATATCCTGCGAAAATTCCACATTGCCAATGTGGCTGGTACCGGCGGCCAGGGCCGCGCACACCACAGCGCGGTGTGCCGCGCTTTTGCTGGGCGGCACGGCAGCGGTTCCGGCCAGGCGGCCCGGTTCAATGGCTGCAACGGTTGCTTCCACGGTGTTCCCCTCTTTCGTGCCGTTCAGGCATCAAATGTTGTTTCAAACGCCTGCACGGCGGTTTCTACTGTGTTTTCCAGGCGGCCGGTGTTATCCACCGCGGCATCGGACG
>ULVG01060545.1_pt1 | contig 12179 bp, 7 predicted proteins | sample 1959221 | NCBI WGS metagenome assembly ULVG01 (sample SAMEA4835780, study PRJEB28245) | human gut metagenome | biome: gut microbiome; material: fecal sample | place: Denmark | collected 2008
TCATCATTTTCGTAGGACCTTCAGGATGTGGTAAGTCTACTACACTTCGTATGATCGCAGGTCTTGAGGAAATCAGCTCAGGTGAGTTATGGATCGGTGATAAGATGGTTAACGATGTAGAGCCTAAGGACAGAGATATCGCTATGGTATTCCAGAACTATGCTCTTTATCCACATATGTCAGTATATGATAACATGGCTTTCGGTCTTAAGTTAAGAAAAGTTCCTAAGGCAGAGATCGACAAGGCTGTACATGAAGCTGCTAAGATTCTTGATATCGAGCACCTTCTTGATCGTAAGCCAAAGGCTCTTTCAGGTGGTCAGAGACAGCGTGTTGCCATGGGTCGTGCAATCGTTCGTAGCCCTAAGGTATTCCTTATGGATGAGCCTCTTTCAAACCTTGATGCTAAGTTAAGAGTACAGATGCGTGTTGAGATTTCTAAGCTTCACCAGAGATTACAGACAACTATCATCTATGTAACACATGACCAGACAGAGGCTATGACACTTGGTACAAGAATCGTAGTTCTTAAGGATGGTATCATTCAGCAGGTAGATACACCTCAGAACCTTTACAATACACCTAACAACATCTTCGTTGCTGGATTCATCGGATCACCTCAGATGAACCTTATCGACGCAGAAGTTAAGGCTAACGGTTCACAGGTTGACCTTGTACTTTCTGATACAGTTACAATTACTCTTCCAGTTGAGAAGAGCAAGAAGCTTATCGATGGCAACTATGTTGGTAAGACAGTTGTAGTTGGTATCCGTCCAGAGGATGTTAAGGATGATGCAGAATTCATCGCTAAGAATGCAGATTCTAAGTTTACAGCTACAGTTAAGGTATACGAATTACTTGGTGCAGAAGTTAACCTTCACTATGAAATCGGTGATGTAACATGTACAGCTAAGGTAAATCCTCGTACAACAGCAAGACCTGGTGATGAAGTAACATTTGCTATGGATGTTGAAAGACTTCATGTATTCGATAAGGAAACAGAAATCGTTATCACACACTAATTATTAAATGAATCTTAATTATGAAGGGGAAATGCAATAAATTTGCATTTCCCCTTTTTTTTTTTGCCGTTTTGCTTTACAATAAGATAGAATATGTACGAATAAAAGGTAAGTGGTAGACAGAAAGGGATAATAATGATATCTAATAGAATTTTACAGACAACTGTAGAGGGACTTAAGGCTATTTCACGAGTGGATTTGTGCATTGTGGATGCAGATAAAAATGTTGCAGCCAAGACTTTTGATAATGTTTCAGAATGCCTTGCGGATGCGATTAGTTTTATTGATTCGCCAGCAGAGAGTCAGGCAGTTAATGGTTTTCAGTTTTTTAAGGTTGAAGATGAAGGCAACCTTGAATATATAATCATGGCAAGAGGAACAAGTGATGATGTATATATGGTTGGAAAGCTTGCTGCATTCCAGATACAGAATTTGCTTGTAGCATATAAGGAGAGATTCGATAAAGATAACTTTATTAAGAATCTTCTTCTTGATAATCTTCTTCGCGTTGATATGTATACAAGAGCAGAGAAGCTTCATATTGAAACTGATGTTAAGAGAGTCGTATATATTATTGAGACTAAGCACGAGAAGGATACTAATGCTTTAGAGACAGTAAGAACACTTTTTGCTAATAAGACAAGAGATTTCATTACAGCAGTTGACGAGAAGAGTATAATTCTTGTTAAGGAAGTTAAAGGCAATGAGTCATATGATGAACTTGACAAGACAGCTGATGTTATAATTGATATGTTAAACACTGAGGCGATGAGTGCGGCACATGTTGCTTATGGTACAATTGTTAATGACATAAGAGAGGTTTCAAGATCTTACAAGGAAGCTAAGATGGCACTTGATGTGGGAAAGATTTTCTACAGCAATAAGAATGTTGTTGCTTACAACAGATTAGGAATAGGCCGTCTTATATATCAGCTTCCTATACCATTATGTCAGATGTTCATTAAGGAGATATTTGAAGGAAAGGCTCCTGATGATTTTGATGATGAGACTTTGTCAACAATTAACAAGTTCTTTGAGAACAGCCTTAATGTTTCAGAAACATCAAGACAGCTTTACATCCATAGAAATACACTTGTTTACAGACTTGATAAAATACAGAAGATAACCGGACTTGACCTCAGAGTGTTTGATGATGCAATAACATTTAAGATTGCTCTTATGGTAGTTAAGTACATGAAGTATATGGAAAGTAAAGATACATTTTAGTGATTTTTGGAGGAAATGATACATGATAATCATGGAAGATGTTACGAAGACATATTCCACTGGCGTTGCTGCGCTTAATGGAATTAATCTTCACATCCAGAAAGGTGAATTCGTATTTATAGTAGGTAAGAGTGGTTCAGGTAAGTCGACTCTTATCAAACTATTACTTAAGGAATTAGATCCTACATCAGGTAAGATATATGTTAATAAGAAATATCTCAATAAGATAACAAGAAAGAAGCTTCCGTATCTTAGAAGAGATATTGGTGTAGTATTCCAGGATTTCCGTCTGTTACCAGACAGAAATGTATATGAGAATATCGCATTTGCACAGAAGGTAGTAGAAGCTCCTAACAGAAAGATTAAGTCAAGAGTACTTGCGATGCTTTCCATGGTAGGACTTCTTGACAAATATAAGGCTTTTCCTAATGAGTTATCAGGTGGTGAGCAGCAGAGAATCGCAATTGCAAGAGCGCTGGTTAACAAGCCGGCTATATTGTTGTGCGACGAGCCAACAGGTAACCTTGATCCTGCCAATTCTAATGAAATCATGAAGATTCTTAATCAGGTTAATAAGCAGGGAACAACAGTACTTGTAGTTACCCATAATATGGAGATAGTTCAGCAGATGAAGAAGAGAACTATTACTATGAGTGAAGGAAAGATTATCAGCGATCAGGAAAAGGGTGGTTATTTCTATGAAGATTAGGTCATTAGCATATCATATTAAAGATGGATTTAAGAATATCCATCGTAATAAGATGTTCTCACTGGCATCAATAGCAACAATTACAGCATGTATATTCCTTTTTGGAGTATTCTATTCTATAGTGGTTAATTTTCAGTATATGATTAAGAAGGCTGAGACAGAGGTCTGTGTAACAGTTTTCTTTGACGAAGATCTCAGTGAGACGGATATTAAGAAGCTTGGAGATGAAATCAGCAAAAGAGAAGAAGTATCAAGAGTTCAGTATGTATCAGCTGATGATGCATGGGAAAGCTTCAAGGGTGAGTATTTCGCCGCATATCCTGAACTTGCAGAAGGCTTCAAGGATGATAATCCTTTAGCTAATTCTTCTTCTTATGAAGTATATCTTAAGGATGCAAGTAATCAGGGTACACTGGTTAAGTACCTTGAGAATAAGGATGGAATAAGACAGGTTAACCGTTCAGAGGTTACAGCAAGCGGACTTGCCAGTGCAGCAAGACTTGTAAGTTATGTTGCAGTTGCAGTAATTGTTGTTCTTCTTGCGGTATCTATATTCCTTATTACTAATACAATTGTAATTGGTATTACAGTACGAAAAGATGAGATATCAATCATGAAATATATAGGAGCTACGGATGCATTTGTTAATGCACCATTCTTCGTAGAAGGTATCGTTATAGGACTTATAGGTGCTATTATTCCGGTAGCAATATTGAGGTATATTTATGGTGGAGTTGTTAATTTTGTTCTTGGAAAATTCTCTGTTTTACAGAATATATTAGCATTTATGCCAGCATCAGAAGTATTTGAGGTACTTATTCCGGTAGCAGTTATTCTTGGAATTGGTATTGGTCTTATAGGAAGTTTCTTCGCTGTAAGAAAGCATGCCGATGTATAGTTTCGGATAGTTTTTGGGGGCTTTTGCAAACGGATGCAGAAGTCCCTGTTTGTTTTTAGAAAACATTTTAATTATGGTAAAGGAGTGGCTGTATGGAGAAAGCACTGTTTCGGAACAATTTAATAAAGAAAATAACAGCGGCACTCATGATTGTAATGCTGCTTATACCGTATTGTTTTGCACAGGTTACATTTGGAGATAATAAGTCGGATCTGAAGAATGCCCAGAACCAGCAGAATGATATACAGAATAAAAAGAAAGAAACAGAAGACAAGATTGCTCAGCTTAAGGCGCAGAGTTCAGATCTTACATCTCTTATTCAGGGTCTTGATGCCCAGATGGGAGAATTGTCAGCGTCATTAGATGACATTAATACCCAGATTGCAGAGCTTGAAGCTGAGATTGAGGAGACACAGGCAAAGCTTGAGCAGGCTGAGGCTGATAAGGAGAGCCAGTATGAGGCTATGAAGCTGCGAATCCAGTTTATGTATGAGCATAATGATTATACATATGTTGAAGTTCTTTTATCATCACAGAGTATGGCGGATATGCTTAATAAATTTGAGTATATTAATAAGATATCAGAGTATGACAGAAAGATGCTTGAGGAATATCAGTCAACGATTAATCTTATATCATCTTCTAAAGTAAAGCTTGAAGAAGATAAAGAGACTCTGACTGCCAGTCAGGAGGCACTTCAGGCACAGGTTGATGCACTTGAGGTTGTCCAGAATGAGAAGACTGCCCAGCTTAATGCTTTGAGTAAGAATACGGCTGATCAGGTGGCTTATAAGAAACAGCTCGAAGCTGACGAGAAGAAGCTCGATGCAGAGATTGCTTCTATAACAGCCAAGATTAAGGCAGAGGAAGCAAGCGGAGTTACTCCGTCTAACAGATATGATGGCGGAACTTTCAAATGGCCAACAACAAGTACAAGAATAACTTCTCCATATGGAGATACATCTGACAGAACTTCACCACATAAAGGTGTGGATATTGGAGCAGTCAGAGCAGGCGTTTCAGGTGATCCTGTATATGCGGCTTATGACGGTAAAGTTGTAATTGCACACAGACAGAGCGAATATTACTCAACAGCGGGTAATTATGTGATGATTTATCATGGTAATGGACTGTATACGAGATACCTGCATCTTGATAGTTTAAATGTATCAGTAGGAGCCCAGGTAACGAAGGGACAGAAGCTTGGTGTTATGGGGAATACGGGTAATTCATTTGGCGCACATCTGCATTTTGATGTAATGCTCGATGATGGAAAAACTAGCCAATATGTTAATCCTATGCCATATTTTAATAAATAATTCAACTTAATAGGAGGACTCAATGGAATATGATAATAACAGACCTTTTTCTTCGGAAGGGGCCGCACAGGAACGAAAGAGAAAACATGCTTTAGGCAAAGGCGTTATTATTGGTGTTGTGGCAACACTGATGGTTGTGATACTGGCGTTGTCATGCGTATTCATTGGACTTATAAGAAGTGGTAATATCCATATTGGAATGGACGGACGTATATATGTTCAGGATGTTGGAACAAGTGATAACGAAGGAATCGGAACTAAGGTTGAAGGTAAGCTGAATGCTTTGGATTCGCTGCTTGGAGATGGATTCTACTTTGATGATGTAGATGATGAAAAGGCTGCAGACAACATTTTTAAGGCATATCTTGCTGCATATGGTGATAAATATACGGTTTATTATACGCCGGAAGAATATAAGTCAATGATGGAGTCAACATCAGGTTCTTTCTATGGAATTGGTGCGGTATGCCAGAAGGCTGACGACGGTTCAATACTTATATCAGAAGCATATGAGGATGCACCGGCATATAAGGCTGGTATCAGAAATGGAGATAAGGTAACAGAGGTTAATGGCGAGGATATTACAGGAATGGATCTTTCTGTAGCGGTTGCTCTTATTAAGGGTGAGAAGGGTACAGATGTTAATCTTACTGTTATGAGAAATGGCGAGAAGCTGAGTTTCACAGTTACAAGAGACAAGATTGATATTAAGACTGTTTCATCAGAGGTACTTGAGAATAATATTGGATATATCTATATTTCACAGTTTGATGATGTTACAACAGAGCAGTTTAAATCGGCTGTTGATGACCTTCAGAAGCAGGGAATTACAGGACTTGTAATTGATATAAGAAATAATCCTGGCGGAGTTCTTAAGACTGTGGCTGATATGCTAGATTATATTCTTCCGAACGGACTTATCGTGTATACAGAGACTAAGTCTGGTAAGAGACAGGAATATTCAGGTTCTGATAATCATGAGCTTAATATTCCGATGGCAGTTTTAGTAAATGGCAATAGTGCAAGTGCATCTGAGATATTTGCCGGTGCAATGCAGGATTATGATAAGGCACAGATAATCGGAACACAGACATTTGGTAAGGGCATTGTGCAGACAATCCGTCCGCTTACTGATGGAAGTGCGGTTAAGTATACAATTGCCAAATATTTCACTCCTAAGGGACAGGATATTCACGGCAAGGGAGTGACACCTGACAGTATTGTGGAGCTTCCGGATGATGCGACTGAAGATGTGCAGTTGAAGGCAGCAGTAGAGTATCTCAATGGAAAAATGAGTGTCAGCGCGGCAGAATAACGAATATAGAGGTATGGAATAAAGTACAGGACAAATCGAATGTTTGTTCTGTACTTTTTGATTATTATATTGTATAATGAGGGAAATGCATTTTCTTTCAGAAAACAAGGAGGGCAAAATCCCTCTCCTCACCAAGGGGTTCGGATTTTGCTTCGCAAAATAGGGAGGGCTTTATGGACAGATTTGTATTACATTCGGATTTTAAGCCGATGGGCGACCAGCCGCAGGCTATTGAAGCACTTACAAAGGGCTTTGAGGAAGGCAATCAGTTTGAGACTCTAGTTGGTGTAACCGGTTCTGGTAAAACATTTACAATGGCGAACATTATACAGAATGTTCAGAAACCTACACTTATTATAAGCCATAATAAGACACTGGCAGCGCAGTTGTATGGGGAGATGAAGGAGTTCTTTCCAGAGAATGCGGTTGAGTACTTTGTCTCCTATTATGATTATTACCAGCCAGAGGCCTATGTACCTCAGAGTGACACTTATATTGCGAAGGATTCATCTATTAATGATGAAATTGATAAATTAAGACATTCGGCAACAGCGGCACTTTCTGAAAGAAATGATGTTATTATCGTTGCTTCGGTTTCATGTATATATGGATTAGGTGCGCCGGTTGATTATAAGAACATGGTTATTTCGCTTCGTCCGGGAATGGAGAAGAACAGGGATGATTGCATAAGAAAGCTTATTGATATCCAGTATGTAAGGAACGACCAGGATTTTAAGCGAGGAACCTTCAGGGTAAGAGGCGATGTTGTTGAAGTGTATCCATCATCATCATCAGGTGATGCCATAAGAGTTGAATTCTTTGGTGATGAAGTGGACAGAATAAGTGAGATAGATTCCCTTACAGGCGAAGTTAAAGGCGTTCTTGAACATATTGCGATATTCCCTAACTCACATTATGTTGTTGAGAAGGAGAAGATGGACGCTGCGATTGAGAATATCAAGGCAGAGCTTGCCGAGAGAGTGAAGTATTTCAAGAGTGAGGATAAGCTTCTAGAGGCACAGAGAATTGAAGAGAGAACGAATTTTGATATAGAGATGATGCAGGAGACAGGCTTTTGTTCAGGAATAGAGAATTATTCAAGACATCTGGCAGGACTTCCGGCAGGGTGTCCTCCGTATACGCTGATGGATTATTTTCCAGATGATTTTCTTATTATTGTGGATGAGTCGCATATCACTATTCCGCAGATTCGAGGCATGTATGCCGGTGACCAGTCAAGAAAGACTACGCTTGTAGATTATGGCTTCAGACTGCCATCTGCGAAGGACAACAGACCGCTTAATTTCAGCGAGTTTGAGAGCAAGATTTCACAGATGCTTTTCGTATCAGCAACACCAAGCACATACGAAGCAGAGCATGAACTTATGAGAACCGAGCAGGTTATAAGACCTACCGGACTTCTTGACCCGGAGATAACTGTTAAGCCGATTGAAGGACAGATTGATGACCTTATATCAGAGATTAATAAGGAAACTGCCAAGAAGAACAAGGTGCTTGTTACTACACTTACCAAGAGAATGGCGGAGGACCTTACTGATTATCTTAAAGAGGCAGGAATCAGGGTTAAGTATCTTCATGCAGATATTGATACGCTTGAGCGTCAGAAGATTATAAGAGATATGCGTCTTGATGGATTTGATGTTCTTGTTGGAATCAACCTGCTACGAGAAGGTCTGGATATTCCTGAAATCAGCCTTGTTGCAATACTTGATGCTGATAAGGAAGGCTTCTTAAGAACAGAGACATCACTTATACAGACGATTGGTCGAGCTGCAAGAAATGCAGAGGGACATGTTATCATGTATGCAGACAAGATTACTGAATCTATGGAAAAGGCTATTTCAGAGACAGAACGAAGAAGAAAGATTCAGCAGGAGTATAATGATGAGCATGGAATTACTCCACAGACAATCAAGAAGGCAGTAAGAGATCTGATAAGTATAAGCAAGGCAGCGGAGCCGGGTGATGCTTCCGGAAAGCTGAAGGTTGATTATGAATCTATGAGCATCAAAGAGCTTGAGAAGGTTAAGACGCAGGTTGAGAAGAACATGCGTAAGGCAGCAGCAGAGCTTAACTTTGAGGAGGCTGCACAGCTTCGTGACAAGATGATTGAGATTAATAAATATATTTATGAAGGAAAAAAACATGGCTGATAGTAAGTTAAAGAAAGAGATAGAAAGAGGCAGTTACAGGAACTGCATAAGGATAAAGGGTGCAAGAGAGCATAATCTTAAAGGAATAGATGTTGATATTCCAAGAGACAAGCTTGTTGTGCTTACAGGACTTTCAGGTTCGGGAAAGTCGAGTCTTGCATTTGATACAATATATGCAGAAGGTCAGAGAAGATATATGGAATCACTGTCTTCATATGCAAGACAGTTCTTGGGACAGATGGAAAAGCCTGATGTTGACAGTATTGAAGGACTTTCACCGGCTATATCTATAGACCAGAAGTCGACTAACAGAAATCCACGTTCTACAGTAGGAACTGTTACAGAAATATATGATTATTTTCGACTTCTCTATGCAAGAATTGGTATTCCGCATTGTCCAAAATGTGGACGGGAAATCAACAAACAGACAGTTGACCAGATGGTTGATGTTATTATGGCACTTCCTGAAAGAACTAAGATTCAGATTCTTGCACCTGTTGTCCGCGGACGAAAGGGTGAACATGTAAAGCTATTTGAACAGGCAAAGAAGAGCGGATTTGTGCGTGTTATTGCTGATGGAAGCATGTATGAGCTTACAGACGAGATTAAGCTTGATAAGAATAAGAAGCATAATATTGAGATTGTTGTAGACAGACTTTCTGTAAGAGACGGAATCCAGAAACGACTTACAGATTCTATTGAGACAGCTCTTAAGCTTGCCGAAGGTCTTATGACAGTAGATGTTATTGATGGTGAGACACTTAATTTCAGCCAGAGCTTTTCCTGCCCAGACTGTGGTATAAGTATTGATGAGGTTGAGCCAAGAAGCTTTTCGTTCAACAATCCATTTGGCGCATGCCCGGACTGTTTCGGACTTGGTTATACAATGAAGTTTGATGCAGAGCTGCTTATACCGGATGAGAGTCTCAGCATTGATGAAGGTGCTATTGTCGGAATGGGATGGCAGTCATCTAAGGATGAGGGCAGCTTTAGCAGGGCGATTCTTGATGCACTTGCAGAGGAATATGGATTTTCATTAAAGACACCATTCAAGGATTATCCTGATGATATTAAGGATATTATTATCAATGGTACTAAGGGACATTCTGTAAAGGTTAAATATAAAGGCCAGCGCGGAGAGGGTGTATATGATGTCGCATTTGAAGGTCTTATTAAGAATATGGAGAGAAGATACAGAGAGACATATTCTGATAATACTAAGCAGCAGTATGAGGAATTTATGAGAATAAGACCTTGTTCTGCCTGTCATGGACAGAGACTTAAGCCGTCTTCACTTGCTGTTACTATTGCAGATAAGAACATATATGAGATTACTAACATGTCTATTATAAAGCTTCAGGAATTCCTTGAGAATATGAAGCTTTCAGAGAGACAGCTGTTTATTGGTGCAGAGATTCTTAAGGAAATCAAGGCGAGAATTAAGTTCCTTGTAGATGTAGGGCTTGATTATCTGGCACTTTCGCGTGCCACAGGAACTCTGTCAGGCGGTGAAGCGCAGAGAATCAGGCTTGCTACACAGATTGGTTCAGGTCTTGTAGGAGTTGCTTATATTCTTGATGAGCCAAGTATCGGACTTCACCAGAGGGATAATGACAAGCTGCTTGGAACTCTGACACATTTGCGCGATCTTGGTAACTCAGTTATTGTCGTTGAACATGATGAGGATACTATGTTTGCAGCCGATTATATTGTGGATATCGGACCAGGCGCAGGAAGAAATGGTGGAGAAGTTGTCGCAACAGGAACTGCTGCGGATATTATGGCGTGCAAGGACTCACTTACAGGTGCATATCTGTCAGGAAGAATCAAGATACCTGTACCGGCAGAGCGTAGAAAGCCTGCTGGCTGGATTAAGGTAAGAGGCGCAAGGGAGAATAATCTTAAGAATATTGATGTAGATATTCCGCTTGGAGTTGTCACATGCGTAACAGGTGTGTCAGGCTCAGGCAAGAGTTCACTTGTTAATGAGATTCTTTACAAGCACCTTGCAAAGTCGCTTAACAGGGCGAGATGTATTGCGGGCGACCATGATGGAATTGACGGAATAGAGCAGCTTGATAAGGTCATTAATATTGATCAGTCACCAATTGGACGAACACCAAGGTCTAATCCGGCAACCTATACAGGTGTATTTGACATGATAAGAGACCTGTTTGCAACGACTAAGGACGCCAAGGAGCGAGGATATACGAAGGGCAGATTCAGCTTTAATGTTAAAGGTGGAAGATGTGAGGCATGTTCAGGCGACGGTATTATCAAGATAGAGATGCATTTCCTGCCGGATGTGTATGTACCTTGTGAAGTCTGTGAGGGTAAGCGTTACAACAGAGAAACTCTTGAAGTAAAATACAAGGATAAGAGCATATATGATGTTCTTGACATGACTATTGAGGATGCAGTTGATTTCTTTGAAAATGTGCCAAGTATAAGAAGAAAGATTGAGACTCTCAACGAGGTTGGCTTGTCTTACGTCAAGCTTGGACAGCCATCAACTGAGCTTTCAGGTGGTGAGGCACAGAGAATCAAGCTTGCAACAGAGCTTTCAAGAAGAAGCACAGGAAAGACTATATATATTCTTGATGAGCCTACAACCGGACTGCATTTTGCCGATGTCCACAAGCTTGTCAATATCCTTCACAGGCTTGCAGAGGGTGGCAACACTGTAGTTGTTATTGAACATAATCTTGATGTTATTAAGACAGCAGATTATATTATAGATATGGGACCAGAGGGTGGCGACCGCGGCGGAACTGTTATTGCCAAGGGAACACCAGAGGAGATTGTTAAGGTTAAGAAGTCTTATACCGGACAGTATGTTAAGAAGTATCTGGAATAGAAGTAAGATCAGGAAATGAAGAAACGGATATCTGGGAAATGTATGCAAGGTATGTCGGTTTGATATTTTGGGGAGTTGAATGGAGGCAGTTATGATAAAAGGGATTATCTTTGATATGGACGGAGTTATGATTGATACGGAAAATCAGTCTAATCTTGGCTGGCTGTGGGCAGCTTCCCAGAAAAATGTAGAGATGCCATTATGGCTTATCGACAGTTTTAAAGGTGCACCGGCAAAGCTTAGTCAGAGCTTTTTTGATGATTATTATCATGGAGAGCAGGATTACTGGGAAATGCGGACAATGCGCACAGACCATGTTTACAAAATCAGGGAGACAGAGGAAGTTCCGGTTAAGCCGGGGCTTCATATGCTGCTTGATTATATTAAGGATAATGGTCTCAAATGTGCTGTTGCAACTTCAACACAGAAATCAAGTGCTGAAAAGAGTCTTCACAGAATAGGAGCATGGGATTATCTTTCTGGTGTTGTATATGGAGATGAGGTTGAGCATGGAAAGCCTGAGCCGGACATATTCTTAAGGGCAGCAGGCTTTATTGGCTGTGAACCGTCAGAATGTGTAGTCATTGAGGACAGTATTAATGGCATTAAAGCAGGACATGCAGCAGGCATGAAGGTGATTCATATACCTGATACTATT
>ULVG01075023.1_pt1 | contig 12166 bp, 19 predicted proteins | sample 1959221 | NCBI WGS metagenome assembly ULVG01 (sample SAMEA4835780, study PRJEB28245) | human gut metagenome | biome: gut microbiome; material: fecal sample | place: Denmark | collected 2008
CTGGCCCACAAAGCGCCGGAAGGTTTCGCCCTTGTAGCGCGGATCGGGCCGGTTTTTCTCGTCCAGTCGGCCCCAGTCCTGGAACTCCTCCACATTTTCCAGCATAATCACGCGGGGCTTGACGGCCTTTGCCCACTTCACAGCCACCCACGCGAGGCCGCGAATCTTCTTGCTGACCGGCTTTCCGCCCTTGGCCTTGGAGTGATGCTTGCAGTCCGGCGAGAACCAGGCGAGAGCGACCGGACGACCGGCGCAAGCCTCCACCGGGTCAACTTTCCACACGTCCTCGGTGTAATGCTCCGTCGTCGGGTGGTTTGCGCGGTGCATGGCGATGGCTGCCGGATCGTGGTTGATGGCAATATCCACGCTGCGGCCTATGGCGATCTCAATGCCGGTGGAAGCGCCGCCGCCACCGGCAAAGTTATCTACTACGATCTCATTCATCGTACCGGCCCCCTTCCGTTTTCGATATAGCGCTTGAATGCTTCGCCCAGCCCCATATCTACAATTACTTCGGTCAGAGCCTCCGCCACCGCGAAAAGCACTTCCGGCCTGCTTGTTCCCAGGTGAAAAACCATATCCTGGTCCTTGGCCTCAAACAACACGCCCTCCTCGGCGTGGTATTTCGTCCCATCAGCGTACAGTACATCAAACTGCACGTCGGTACTGGTCTTTATGGTGTCTGCCATGGTAATTCTCCTTTGCGTTATTCATCGTCGCCGAAGTCCCGGAGATATTCTTCCTCGGTGATCTGGCGCAGCCGACCGGCATAGCAAGGGAGCTGCTGCTCCGCAAGGCGGATAGCATCCTCCGCCGTCAAAATTCCGTCGGCAGATATTTGCAATCCTGCATCGTCCTTTTCGCCCGTTTCAGGATCGCAGCACCCATCCGCAACAGCGAAGTAGAAAACCTTCTTCTCCGCCTGGGGCGGCATCATATCTGCATCTTCATACATTTTGAGCCTGCCGCGCACATGGCCGAAGCCGGAAAGCGCCGCATATACCGTCGCAACGGGGCAGTTCTCAAACGCGCAGTCGCAGAGCATTTCATCTTTGCGCTCATTGGTGTTTGCGCCGTAGTCATCCGGCGTAGTGCAGCCGCGTTCCTTGCAAAGCATCAGGCAGAAATCGACAGTCGGCATACCGTCCTCGCCATGGCGGATGTGATGCCATCCATCCTTGCCGTACACCATGTTCAAGGTGACTTCAAAATTGTTCTGCGGGTTATCCGTTACGAGTTTATTCATACTTTATCCTCCCATCCAACACCGATGTAGTCCAGAACTTCGCCCCAGCCTTGGTCGTACATCCAGAAGTGCCATTCCTTCGGATTCGCTTCGCGCAACCTATCGAATCGGTGTGGCCTTTTTTCAAGGTGAACGCCAAACCCACACATACTGCACCCGGTGCGCTGTGCGCCCGTTGTGCGCAATGTTCCATCTTCATCACGCACGATCTCACCGTAAATCTCAGGAACAGGAACGTTCAGATCAATCGCAAGCTGCAACAAATCTTGTCGGGAGAAGATGGCAAAGGGTGCAGAACGAATGGTGGATTTTCCGAAATAATTGCATCCGTTCATCATTAGGCTTTTTTCTCTGCGTCCCCCCTCGCTTGCCATCAGGCCAAGATAAGGGACGGAGTTATGCGCCTTTGCCCAATCGTCACACGGCTTTTCCTTGAGAAAGTAGCAACACCTGTCCGACACTTTGAACGGTGCAGTTTTGTATCCAAGCGCTGCACCTTCCGGGTCTGCTCCGCCGAAGCGATCAAGCCATTTCTGGCTCATTTTCATACGAGTGTTGGTTCGGTTCCCTCCGTATGCGCCTGTTTCGCCGGTGATAATAGCATGGCGCACCGTAGCATTATTTTCGGTCGGGTTCTGCAAATGGCTGATTTTTCCGGCAATCTCCTTGGATAAAATGGGATATCCGTATTCTTTCAGGATTTCAACCTTACTTTTTAGTGGCTTTACCGTTTCAATGCCAAGCATCTTGTGAATCTTTTGAATGCTCTTATCTTCCAGCGAGGAGGCGCTGATTGCAGGTGGGTCAATACCAATGCTGCGTAGGAACAACAGCAGAGTGATGCTATCCAGACCGCCGACGGAGACGTGTGTATTCAAATCACGCGCCGCGCATTCGTTTTCAAATTCGCGGGCACGTAATTCCGCATACTGAACCTTGCATTCGTAGGGGAGCTGCTGTTTGACCTTAAAATAGGCGATCTTTTCAGCTGTGCCAATGCGTTGATGGCGCTCAATTACACTTTCTTTATACTGCTTTTCCTTCATCGTGATTCTCCTTCGTTGCTCTGGTCGTTCGTATTGGCTCCTTTGGCTGCGCAAGTTCTATCGGCTGGCCCCAATCAATCTCTACGCCCACTTCATCAAGCACGCGCTGTGCAAGCTCCTCGTCGGTCAGCATTTCTACCAGGACTTCGTGCATCCTGTTCAGAAGGCGGACGCCGCGATCTTGGCCGAAGCCGTACAGCTCATGGGCGGCGCAGAGGATCGCGCCATAGGTGCGCTGAATCGTCATCATGGCAGACTGCTTGAAACCTTCCTCTCGGCCCGCCTCGTAGCCCTCGGTAAATCCTTTTCGATACGCAGCGTCCACATCCATAATCGTCATGGGCTTGGAAACCTGTTTCGTCGTGTTATAGTCTTGAAGCGCTTTGCGTTTCTTGGAACGGCTTACCATCATCAACCCTCCAATCGCATAGGCAGCATGCGCACATCGTACCCTGATCCGATAAACAGAAGGGTCTTTTTGTGATTGCAGCGGTTTCCCAGGTAGGTATATACCTCGTCGATGTCATCATGGGAGAAGTTCGTTCCGAGATACTTATTGATCCCATCCAGCATAAAACGCTGGTAATTCTTGTTTTCCAGATCGGTTCTGAAAGGCTCTCCTTTGCTGGCTGCGCGGGAAAGCCATTCCAATACCTTGCATTTCACATCCAGCTCGTCGGCGCATGTCGCAAAGTTGAAATACTCATTTGCCCGCCTGTGAGCAATAAACTCTCCATTGTGATTGATGAAGCTGCCGGGAAAGCACTTCATCAGATCCATTGCAATGTTCAGATCGTTCATTTTGCACCCCTCTTTACGATGATCCACTTGATCCTTTTCTCATAGCACTTAGCGCATCTTGCATCAGGATCGTAAATGCACCACCTCCGCGCCAAGGGCCAGAGGCAGCTCTCCGGCCCGCGCCATGCTTGGATCAAGCGTTTTTTCTGTGCTTCCGTGCATTTAATCTCAATCATCGCCGGATGCCTCCCACGGAAATTCCTGCCGGAAGCAATCACCCATGATGCCTCGCAGGCTCTCCTTCATGAAAACTGGCGTGTTGGTTTTCTCGGCGCTTTGCACAATTTCCATGATCCAGTCCGCTTTCGGGATCACCTTGTCCTTTCTGTTGCCCGTTTCGGCTCCGACAATAATCCAATCCGTCTTTTCACAAGCCTGCACGCCTGCATCAAGCGAATCATGGAAGGGTTTCAATATAGGCTCGATACTCAAAAATGTGTTATGGCCCCCAGAGAAGAAAAACTCCATCTCTGGTGTCGTTGCCGTGCTTCCGAACCACATATTATCAGCGCCATCAGGTAAGATGTCCTTCTCGGCCAGCTCAATATATCGTGCCGGGTTCTTGGTTAAGAATAAATAACGGTGCTGCGGCGCGGCCTCGCATGCCTCAAATACCTGCTTGATCCAATCGTCCGGCACCCATTCGCCGAACAGATCAGCCATGGAACAAACAAAGATTGTGCGAGGCTTTTTCCAGTTGGAAGGTTCGCTCAACTTGTCGCGTCGCAGTGTCGGCTGAAATCCCCATGGGTACGGGGCAGTTCTGCGAATAACCTTCTGCATCTTCGCATCGAAAAAAATATTGATCGGTGGACATTGTGCGTCCACCTCAAAGATTGCATCTTCCGGCTTTGAATCAGGATTCACCCTTCTCCACGTCGCTTGGCAATTAGGCATGTAGGTACTCAGCTTATCGCACCCAGCGAAGCGGTTCGCAATCCCGCGAGCATAGCAGTATTCACATCCATGCAGACAGCCCGTTACCGGGTTCCATGTGCTGTCCGCCCAATCAATCTTGGTCTTTTTCATATCGCTTGTTCCTCCTTATTCGCCATCAGAACGTCAAACAAATCAAGTTGTCCCTTGATCTCTGGTTGGCATTCATGTTCGCCTCCGATTGCCTTTACGGAGCGGTAAGGGTGCAGCGGGCAGTCTTTCAATCTGCATCGCTCAACCTCTTTCCGCTGGTTGCCGCTGCAATCCATGCACTTTGCCCGGATCGCAACCAACAGGGCCTCGGAGGACGGAAGGTTTTTATTCATACTCCATCCCTTTCCGGGGCGCGGTTATCGGAATATCCTCCCGCTCTCCCTGTCGCGTATCTCAATCCGCGCCATCAGGTCGTAGCCCGCAAGATCAACCATGATTTTCAGCGCCTTTATCAGCCGCGTGGTGCGGGCCTCAAGCTCTGCATCGGCCTGCGCAATAGGCAGCAGTGCATCATGCGCCGTCGGATCAGGACATCCGCTTGCGTTTCTCCTTGGGAATTTAGCCATTCTTCTCCTCCTCGGCCAGATGGGCCAGCTTGGGGTAAATCCGGCCAGTCACAGCCGAACGTATGAAATGGGCCTTGATGATCCGCTCCATGCGCCGCTTGTTGGCGGAACAGGTCTTTCGGCAGTAATCCTTGCGCCTGCACTCGGCGCAGTCGCCGGTGTCTTTCCACGCTTCATTGCTCATGTGTTTTCCTCCTGACTGTTGGCTCTGATGGATTCTATCGCGGCAGCAAGAACAGTTGGATGGAGCGCCCTCTGTGCCGCTTTTTCGCAAAACAGCGGGTCAACTTCGCATTCATCGTCATATTCGCCGCGTTCTGGACAGCCGGAACACGCCTTGCGGATGTACTGTTCGACCATTTCCTCAGTGTCGAAATAGCCGTCATACATCGAATCGTTCACATAATCTTCAATGATCGCGTCGCAGTGGATGTGGGCTTTATAGGACGAAAACTGACCTTCTACCTTGCCTTTGACAAGGATGTATTCGCATCCCGGCAGGATCGGTCTGTTGCACAGTTCGCAGACATGAGGTTTCTTCGCCCTGTGCTGCCGCCGTTCGCAAAAGTCGCTCATTTTCAAACCTCCTCAGAACGGCAAATCTTCGTCGTCAACAGGCACAAAGCCGTCTTGCTCTGTATATCCTCCGCCCGGTTGCCCGGTCTGTCCGGCACTCTGCTGCCTGCTGGTCAGAAACTCCACGCTCTCGGCCACAATCTCGGTCACATAGCGCTTGCTGCCGTCCTGGGCGTCGTAGCTGCGGTACTGGATCATGCCCTCTACGGAGCATTTCCGGCCCTTTGCAAGATACTTCGCGCACAGATCGGCAAGCTGACGCCACACGACGATGTTGTGGAAGTCAGCTTCTCGCTGACCGGTCTGCGGGTTGGTATACTTCCGCTGCGTTGCCAGCCGGAATGTGCATTTCGTAACGCCGCTGGCTGTCATGGTTGTCTTTGGATCGTCGGTAAGGTTGCCGATCAGAATAACCTTGTTCATTCGTGTTTTACCCCTTCCCGTACTCGTTCCATGGAAATGTAGCGCATGTGCGCTGGGTCGAAGATAGCGCCGATGATGCCGGTCTGTCCCTGCCGCTGTTTCGCAACCGAGAACGCAATGTATTGCAGTCCATGGCTGGTCAGCGTGTCAAAATAGGGCTTGTCCCGTTCGTCAATGGCAGGATCATAGGAATCATCCGGCCTATGGAGAAATATTACGGTATCTGCATCCTGTTCGATGTCGCCGGAAGAACGCAGATCATCCAGTACCGGGCAGCGTGCGCGACCGTTGTTATTCTGGCGCTTTGCCTGGGCCAAGGCCACCACGGGGATTTTGAAATCGGTCGTCATTTGCTTCAATGCGTGGCTGATGTAACCGACGCGCTCATGCTCAATATCGAACCGGCGCTTCGTCTTGAGCAGCTGCAAATAGTCGATGACCACCAAATCGCATTCTCCAAGGTCGATCTTGCGCTGCACATCATTTCGTAAGTCCTCAATGGTTTTTGTTCCGAAGGTGAAGGAGATCGGGAGGGAAGCGCATTGCCCCAGCGCATCGCCGATCATTTCCCAATCCTCGGCTTCCAGCTTCGCAGAGCGCAGCTTCATGCCGTCAATCTTCGTCGTATTGGAAATCAAGCGTTGTCCGAACTGAGAATCCACCATTTCGCAGCTCACAAAGCAAACTTTGTGTCCATGTGCGGCGGCATCAACGGCAATTTGCAGACCAAACGCGCTCTTGCCAACAGCAGGACGTGCGCCGATCACGGCCAGCTCACCAGGGAAGAATCCACCCGTCGCCCGGTCAATGTCGTAAACACCGCTCTTGATACCTACAATTTCGCCCTTCTGCCGCTTTTCGATGTCCTCAAAGGTGGAAATCATTACATCGGTCATGCTGTGCCATGCGCTCTGCGTCTGGATCATATCCCGCAGCTTGGCGCGTACCTTGTCGGTCAGTACCATCATGTCCTCAGTGATGTCTCGCGCCGAGGTTGCAATCTCGTCCGCAAGCTCAACCAACTTGCGCCGGAGCGACGCTTGCTTGAGCATTTCGACGTATTGCTCAAAATTGCAGTAGTACACGCCATCGCAAACGGACTTTAGCAAGTCTGTGGTTATTGACGCCGTGTCATTGGGGTACTGGCGCATCAGCTCCGCGTCAAGCGTAATCAGGTCGATAGGCTCTTTCTTTTCGTACATCTGCCGAATCGCCTTGTAGATTCTCCGATGGTTGGGGAGCCAGAAGTCATCCTCGTTGACCGCATATACAGCCCGCCCTTCGCCGCGCTCGATGCGCTTCACAATGCCGCCCAATACGCTACGTTCTGCATCTTGAGCATACAACGCTGTGTACCCAGCGATGTCCAGGGGTTCAAGCATCAATCATTCCACCTTTCTGCAAAGAATCGCGGGGCAGGAGCGGCAGGCTGAACAGGTGTCGGCTGCTGCCCGCCGCGTTGCCGCGCAGCCTTGGCGGCCTCCTGATCCTTGCGGAACTGAGCTTGCCGAGCCTTGGCCTCGTCCAGCGTTCGGACGCCGGAGCAAATCCAGCCATCAACAACCCGCCGGATGTAGGCGAAAGACAGTACGCCGTATTCAACAGCCTCGTCAGCCGCAAACCGCAGCATGTCATTAGTGATACCCTGCTCGTAAAAATCCCGGATGGCCTCAAACTGCGAACCGGCAAGGGCAATGCCGCACCGCTCAAAGTATCGCGCGGCATTTTCTTCTTCACCAAATCCTTTATTTTGGTTTATATATGTTCCCTGCTCGTTTCCCGGTATATATCCCTGTTCATATCCCGGTTTTATACCCTGTTTATATCCCTGTTCATAACTCTGTATTTTAGGGTTATATGTAGGGTTATTGCTGAAATAACAGATCGTATAGATGGGCGTGACCTTCTTCTGCCCCTTGTATGCGATCAATCCAGCCTGGATAAGCTGATTGCGTGCCTTGATAAGACTGTCCTCCGAGCATCCCACCAACGACATCAACACGGTGTTGGCAACCGACATCTTCTCCGGGAAACGCTCCTTGTTTGCCAAATACAGTAATTTGCGCATAACTTTGTAGGCATTTGCAGAGAGAGGATGGGTCAGCTCCCAATCATCAAGCGCGTTAATCTCGATCAGATAGTTCACACTCATTTGGAACTCCCTTCATGGGAATCAGTTCGTCTTGTTCCTCATTTCAAAAAGATGCTCAGACGCTGATTCGCTGACTTTTGTCGGTTCTTGATGTTCGTATTCAGGCCGGTGGATGCTCCTCTCAGGATCGAAGCCGTCCGGGTAGCGCTTTTTCAGCTTCTCAATGTTTGTGTCGGCCACTTCGTCAATCGTCGTGCCTACCAGGTCGCACAAGCGAAGAAGCGCACTATATATGTTGCAGATGCCATACAGCGCTGCCTCGGTTTCGTGACAGTAAAAGAAGTCGTTGTAGACATGTGCAGCTTGCACGGAAAGCATGACGGCGACAAATTCTACATCAGTGTTTCCGGCCAGCCTGTACAGTTTTTCAGGAGAAAGAACTGTTCCAAGCTCAAGCTCCATGCCGGAAACCGTCTCAGCGCAGTACCAAAGTACGTCGCCCATTTCCTTGATGAACTTGTCCTTCGGGAAGGGCGGATTCTCGCCGCTCTGGAACATGTACTTCTTCACGATGTCCACGATCTCGCCGCTCTCGCCGATCAGGCCCAGGCAGCCATTCTTTACGCGGTCGTGGCCCGCGCCGCTGGTGCGAAGCGCCAGCCTTTGGTACTCATTCAGATTCACGTCATATCCTCCCATAGTGCAACGCACGTTTTACTGATAGGCTTTATAAACCGGGCAGGAACCCGCTTATAGGCCATTTCAACCCGTAGCCGGTTCAGCATCCGCCAAAGCAGCCTCCGCAGCTTCTTCTTCACGCTTACGCGCCTCCTTTACAACCTCGCGCACAATGCGCATGTTGTTCCACGTCTTGATGTTGTGCATCGCAACGTTGTATTCGTGTTTCGGGATTTCTTCAAGTGTGGTAATGCCGTAGTCGGCAAGCACGTCCTTCTTGATGATCCCTGCCAGTTTCCGCACGGCCTTGGGGTCGGAAATAGAGGACTTGTCCAGCAGCTCAAGGGTGTGTTCCTTCATGGCCGCGCTCAGATAGCGCACTTGCTGTCTGGTAACAGGCGTATTCAGGCGGATTTGCCGTTCCAGCGCTTCCAGCCGGTCATTCTGCACCTGTTGTGCTGCCGAAAGCTGTTGCAGGGCAGCGGTGTTGTTTTCCAGCAACTTTGCCATAGCTTCCACCAGCGGCCCCATCATCTGCTGCACAATGGCCGGAATTACACTGGTCTGCTCCGGCGTAAGGGTGGACAGGGCCTTTTCATCCATGGATTTCTACCTCCTCGTATGCGATGGTATTCATAGCCTGACGGGCGTTGGCTGCCCAGCCCTCAACGGTGCGCAGCAGCTCGTCGTAGGCGTTCTTCTCGGAAAGCGTCATCGTTCCGAAGGTATGGCCCATATGGGGCATCCTGGCGCACGTCCCGATGAATTGCCGCACAGCGCTGGCGAAAACGTCAATGGTCAGTTCGTCCACCGGCACGCGCTCGGCGTCGCCCTTTGCGGCCACGCTCTGCAAGCTCAGAAGTTCGCTGCGTACGAAGTCGTACTGACGCTGGGCATCTTCGATAAGCTCGTTCTGTTCCTCGATCTCGCGGCTCAGATTGGCATTCTCCTGGCGCAAACGCTGAGCTTCCTGCAAGGCAGCGCGGCCATCATCAGCAACCCGCGTAAGCTCTCGCTGCTGGGCGTCAATGGTGTTCTGCTTTTCCACCAGCTCGTCCATGATATGATCCGGCACTTTGTCAGCTTCCACCTCAAGCTCGGCGGCGCGATCCTCGGCTTTTTTGCGGGCCTTCCTCTCCTCGTCAAGCTCAATGCGCATTTCCTCGCGTACTTTGCGCACGGCTTCCTGAACCTCACGGGTGGACATTTCCGAAACGTCGTGATCGGTCAAGAATTGCTCCTCTGTACCGGCAGGCAGGGCGAGGAGCTTGAATATTTTGCCGCGTTCGCCGATCTGAGCGACGGCGGCGTTGTTCCCGAAGCGGGCGTATGCCTGCATGAATACCTGTGCATAGCGCACGCTGCAACCGGCGTTCTCCCTGATCCACTGCTCCCATTCGCCATGCTTGACCAGAGGCTTTGCCTCCGTCAGCACGCGGCCAAGCTGGATCATGCCGTTGGCGATGCTTTTTGCGTAATACTGGGCCTCTTGTGCAAGCCCTCCAAGCACCGCGATTTCGGTGCTGTTCTGAGTGGTAATTTCGTTCATCTGCCATTATCCTTTCTCTGTATTTCAGGGCGAAAACCCTTGTAAATACTTGTGTTTTGTGGTATAATAGCAACGGAGATTGATGCAAGTCGAGCGATTTCCACCGTCCGTAGCTATTGCGAGTAGCTGCGGGCATTTTTTATTGCATTTTTCGCAATTCCTTGTAATCACTCGGCGGAAGCGGCAGGGATAACCAGTGCGTAAGGTCGCTGTTCCAGTCGAATTGATGGAATCCCGTTATGCTGATGTCGCCATGGCTGCTCCTTGCCAGGACGCAGTTGAGCGCATCGCTATCTTCCTTGGTCGGCTTTCTTTCCGTTGCCGCGATCCACGGGGCCTTGATTCCTTCCGAAAGGCGCATCCAGTAGACGTTGAACGAGTTCTTGGGGAAATCGTCCCATCGTGTAAGCATCACGCCCTGATAGGCGTGCCACGCAAACACCTTGCCGGTGGAATCGCCGTCTGTCTCGGCAGGCAGACGGCTCTCCCTGTGAATCCAACCGTTATTCAGATTCTCCATCTGCCGTTTCCTCCGGCAGCTCAACGATCACGCCGCGCTCTGCAAGGGCGTCAATCCAGAATTTTTGAATGTGCTTCTCACAATGGGCCATAGCATCCCACCAGGTCGGGAAACGCCCGTGCTGCTGGCGAAATTTCATCTGGTAGTACAGGCTGTCCCGGTTGTGGGGCTGATCCGGCCTGTGATCCACTGCGCACTCCCGGCATACACCGGGCTTCGGCGGCAAGATCATCACATTCTCAAAGGGGATTTCCTTGACCTTTACCTCGTTGCTCATGCCGTCAGCCCTCCAGCAGATCGCCGAACAGGGGGGGCAGATAGCCAGCCATCACCCGGAGCAGCGGCAGCGCCACCTCGCGCATCTGCGGGTGCGGAGCGCCGGTCGTACCGAGCGCACGCAGTTTGAAGAAATGACGCCATTCGCGGATGTTAGCCGTCATGACGACCTCCGTTTTCGTGCTGGTGGGCAGCACATCACGCGCCATCTGCGGCATATCGCCAATCTCAAGCAGATCGAAGTATGCCTTTTCGCACGCCTCACAGGCTTTCTTCCACACATCGTAGGATGGGGAACCCTCGCGCCAGAAGCAAGGTTCAATCACCGTAATCTCGCTGCCGAACTGATCTTTAGCATAGTTGCAGTAGCGCGTGCTTTCCTGGGCGAAGCTGGCAAGGCGATGCCGCACAAGCTCATGGCTCACGCCGCGATCCACGATGAACCGCACCGTCAGGCTGGCATGTTCCAGCATGGCCTCATGACCGCGAGATACCAGCGTCTTGATGAACGTTTCAGCGGTGTCCTCGCCGATCTTGTACTCGGTTTTGTAGCATACGCGGCCCGCCTGCTCGATGGCGCTGTAAATCGCCTTGCGACTTGCATCGTCCATCTTCTGCGGTCGCATGACCTCAAAACCGGCCCGAATGATTCTCAACCTCAAACACCCTCTTTCGGATTTTGATATGGAGCTACCGGCAGGAATCGAACCCGCGTCTCCTGATTACGAATCAGGCGCTTTCCCTCTAAGCTACGGCAGCGTAGCGCCTGCTTTTTCTGCTCTCAAAGTCAGTTGGGGCAGGCTTCCCGTCCTCTCCGTACAGGACTGTGCGGCGTCGCTCTCCGTCGTGTCGCAGTTGCTATCGGTCTGTGTTCCGTCCGGCTGGCTACGGATGGGCGCGACCCAGCAGCGCACCCGTCTGTCCGAGCTGTCAAGCGTTGCTCACTTCCGCTTTGCCACCGTGCGATGTTGACCGTACCCACGGGATCGTAAGGTTTACTATGCCGCCTTTCGCTCCTGAAAGTCGTTGTCGAAACCTCAAAGACCGTTGTTTACGGACGGTTTTTCGTTGCCCGGTCTTGCCGGGACGGCTCCCAGGCCGTAGGGAGCTTGCTGAACCGTAAAGCCCTGGTGGAGCAGGAAGGAATCGAACCTCCCGTGCATCCTCCGCACATGTGGAATACTGCACGCCGTCCTTTGGCTGCTCCATGATTGCCCGTCTCTCCGGGCTGTCCCGCAAACCATGCTAAAAGGGCCTTGCGGTTGGTCACTCGTACTCGCATGGTGAACCCCGGTATCATCGCTTCCGTTACTGTTCCGGGTGGCTTCGCCTATGGCTGATCACTCCATAAACGCGGAATGTCATACTGGTGGGAACAAGGGGCATCGAACCACCATTTTCTCCATGGGCCGCACTGACATCAAAAGAACGGCTGGCTCCACGGCATACCCGATCCAGACGGG
>ULVG01069497.1_pt1 | contig 12140 bp, 9 predicted proteins | sample 1959221 | NCBI WGS metagenome assembly ULVG01 (sample SAMEA4835780, study PRJEB28245) | human gut metagenome | biome: gut microbiome; material: fecal sample | place: Denmark | collected 2008
ATGCCTGCCCGCCCGTTTGAGCGCTTCACGCACCAGATCGGCGTTCTTGGGGTTGAAATATTGCAGCAGCGCACGCTGCATCGCCTTCTCATGCGGGTCTTTTGCGACATAGACCTCTTTCATTGTGTAAGGGTCAAGACCCGTGTAATACATGCAGGTCGAGACTGTGCCCGGGGTGGGATAGAAATCCTGCACCTGCTCGGGGCGGATGCCGATTTTTTTGAGGAAAAGTGCAAGCTCCACCGCCTCTTTGAGAGTGCTGCCCGGGTGAGAGGACATCAGATAGGGCACAAGATACTGCTCCTTGCCCTCTTTTTGAGTATATGAAAAATACTTCTTTGAGAATTTTATATAAGCCTCGATATGCGGCTTGCCCATTTTATCGAGCACCACCGCAGAGCAATGCTCGGGGGCGACCTTGAGCTGGCCGCTGACATGATGGGCTACAAGCTCCCTGAAGAAGCTGTCGTCCTTATCTTCAAGCAAGTAATCATAGCGTATGCCCGAGCGGATAAAGACCTTCTTGACCTTGGGGAGCGAGCGCACGGTGCGCAGGATATCGAGATACTCGGTGTGGTCGGCCTTGAGCCTCGGGCACGGCTCGGGGGCAAGGCATTTCTTGCCCTTGCAAAGTCCCCTGCTCTCCTGCCCATCGCAGGACGGGCGGCGGAAATTGGCCGTCGGGCCGCCTATATCGTGGATATATCCCTTGAAATCGGGCAGAGTCGTGAGCAGCTTCGCTTCATTGACTATTGATTCCTTGCTGCGGGTGGTTATATAACGCCCCTGGTGGAAGGCTATCGAGCAGAAATTGCAGGCACCGAAGCAGCCTCTGTTATGCGCTATCGAAAAACGCACCTCCTCGATGCCGGGTACACCGCCGTCCTTCTCATAGCAGGGGTGATAGGTACGCATATAAGGCAGGGCGTACACCTCGTCAAGCTCATCCTGAGATATCGGCATGGCGGGCTGATTCTGCACGAGCATCCTGTTGCCATGGCGCTGCTTGATGACCTTACCGCGGAAGAAATCCTGCTCATCCTGCTGAATTCGGCAGGATACGGCGTATTCCTTTTTGGAATTGCACACATTCTCAAACGACGGGCATTCAACGCCGACATAGGGAGTTTCGCGCACATCGACACTATAGCAGGTGCCGCGTATATCGTGCAGCTGCGAGATATCCTCGCCGCCGTCAAGGCGCGTTGCTATCTCGACCATTGAGCGCTCGCCCATGCCGAACGCAAGCAGATCCGCCTGCGAATCAAAAAGTATCGAGCGGCGCACCTTATCATCCCAATAGTCGTAGTGGGCAAAGCGGCGAAGCGACGCTTCAAGCCCGCCGATGATTATCGGTATATCGCCGTAGATCTCTCTTATTTTATTGCAATAGACTATGACGGCTCTGTCGGGTCTAAGGCCGACCTTGCCGCCGGGGCTGTAAGCGTCCACCGAGCGGCGCTTCTTGGCGACGGTATAGTGAGCGACCATCGAGTCGATATTGCCGCTGCTGACAAGGAAGCCGAGCCTCGGTCTGCCGAAGCGGGTGAAATCCTTATCGCTGCGCCAGTCGGGCTGAGCAAGAAATGCGACTTTGAAACCCGCATTCTCAAGCACCCTCGTGATTATGGCCGCGCCGAAGCTGGGGTGGTCGACATAAGCGTCGCCGCAGACATAGACAAAATCCGCCTGCTCCCATCCCCGCTCGAGCATATCTTTTTTTGTTACGGGTAAAAATCCGTTCATACGGTCACTCCGTCAATTCTCTTCGTCGTATTCGCTGTCGTTATCGTCCTCAAAGATATCGTCTATCTGAGGCGGTGCTGCGGCTGCGGCAGCTCCGTCGGCGAGCGCCTGCATCTCATACCACTGCTGCTTGCTGATAAGCACGGCACGGGGCTTCGCGCCCTCCTGCTTTCCGACTATGCCCTTCTCCTCAAGCTGATCCATGACTCTTGAAGCCCTTGCGTAGCCGAGCTTGAGCTTCTTTTGGAGCATGGTGGTGGAGGCTCCGCCCGCATTAATGACGACCTCGGCGGCGTCGTTAAGAACGGGATCCCAATCCTCGTCCTCATCGTCCTCGGCCGCTCTCTTGCCTGCATTCTCCGCCTGCTTCGCCTTAGTCTCGATCTCCTCCATGGTCTCCTCGTTATAATCGGACTGAGCCTGAGCCTTGATATGCTCGACCACGCTCTCGACCTCGGAATCCGAGATGAAACAGCCCTGGACGCGGGTCGGCTTGCTTGCGCCGACGGGTGAGAACAGCATATCGCCGTTGCCGAGCAGCTTCTCCGCGCCGACGGAGTCAAGAATAGTCCTCGAATCCACCTGTGACGAGACGGAGAGCGCAATTCGGCTCGGGATATTCGCCTTGATTATGCCCGTTATGACATCGACGGACGGGCGCTGAGTAGCTATGACAAGGTGTATGCCCGCCGCACGCGCCATCTGAGCAAGGCGGCAGATGGAATCCTCGACCTCTTTCGGCGAAACCATCATAAGGTCCGAAAGCTCGTCGATAAATATAACTATCTGATGCATACGCTGCAGGTCGTCACGGGTCTCGCAGAGCTTGTTGAAGCCCTTGATATCCCTGACGCTGTTCTCGGAGAACTGGGCGTATCTCTTCTCCATTTCGCCGACAGCCCATCCGAGAGCGCCTGCCGCCTTCCTCGGGTTGCTGACTACGGGCACCTCGAGGTGGGCAATGCCGTTGTATATCGTGAATTCGACCATCTTGGGGTCTATCATCAGCAGCTTTACTTCGTCCGGACGGGCGTTATAAAGAATGCTGACTATCATTGAATTGAGGCAGACGGATTTACCCGAGCCTGTGGTGCCCGCGACGAGCAGGTGCGGCATCTTGGCAAGGTCGGCACAGACGATATTGCCCGTGATATCCTTGCCGAGGGCTACGTTCAGCTTGCTCTTGGCGTCACGGAACTGCGGCGTGTCGATTATCTCACGCATTGTGACCATTGATTTTGCACTGTTGGGCACTTCGATACCGATAGCGGATTTGCCGGGTATCGGCGCCTCTATACGCACGCTCGTTGCGGCAAGGCGCATGGCGATATCGTCCGAAAGCGTTGTGATCTTGTTTATGCGGACTCCCGCGTCGGGCACAAGCTCATATCTTGTGACGGACGGGCCGCGGCAGATATTGGTGACCTCCGCCTTGATCTTGAAGCTCTCGAGGGTAGCGACGAGCTTCTTCGCGCCCATCTGCATCTCAGCCATGCTGTCGGTGTTGCCGTCGCGTTCCGCCTGCTTGAGGCAGTCCACGGGCGGGAACACATAATCGCGCTTGACGGGTGCGCTCTCCTCGGGCGGCACGAATTCGCCGTCCTGCTCATCCTCGGCAGGCTCCGATTCGAGTTCTTCCTCCGCCGCTTCGGCTTCGTCGATCGGGTCGCCGTCGGGCATTGCGGGCATTTTATTCCTCTCTTTTTCCTGAGAGACCGCCTGCTCAAGAGTATCCTCAACGACGCTGCTGCCCGTTGCGTCGGGCAGAGTGACTATGGGTATCTCGGGGATCTCCGGATCCTCGGGCGGGGCAAAGGTGGATTCATCGGTGACGAAATTATCCTCAAAGCTGTCGGACGGCGGGGTCGGGAGCTGCGGCGGTGCAAACACACGCTCAGCCTTCTCCTTCTCCCTCTCCTCACGGAGCTGCTCACGCTTTGCGGCGGTCTGCTCGAGCTTCTCATTCGTCATCTCGCCAACCTTCTTAACGGGCTTTCTTATAGCCGAGAAGAGGCCGAGCAAGGTAGTACCGGTAAGCAGCATCGCGACGACAACGGCGAGGATCACGAGGGTGATGCACGCGCCAGTCTTGCCGAATGCCTTGCCCACAAGCCCGCCCAAGACCGCGCCAATAACGCCGCCCGAGACGGAATGCCATTCGTCGCTCACCTGATGACCTATCGGGGTCTGTGAGAGATATTCGGCTGTATTTGAGAAAGTATGTATCGCCGAGCAGATCAGGGCGGCAAACACCCCGATGCCCGTCAGATTCGCCGCCGCAGAGCCTATCGGCTTATCCTTAGCAAAAAGGATCGCCATATAGATGAGCACAGGCGGCAGGATATAGGCGCACAGGCCGAATATGCCGAACATCGCTCCGTGCATTTTCAGCCATATGCTCTCGCCCTTTATCAGCACGACGCAGGCAAGGAAGACCGCCGCCGCCATGAGGATTATCGCCGTCCTTTGGCGGCTGACGGCGGGTGAAAACTCCCGCTTCTCCTCCTGCTGCGGAGCCTGCTTCTTCTTAGTTGAAGCGCTCTTTGACTGCGCCGGCTTCTTCTTTTGAGAAGAGGCGGACGGTTTCTTATTCTGAGTGTTTGCCACTTGGATTTCATCCTTTCGGGGATTTTTTATCGTCTGTCGGAGCTTCGTTCGCTTCGATCATTTCATACAGACAGTTCAGTGCGTCGGAGAGGCTGCCGAGGGAGTCAATAAGCCCCTCCTCAACCGCCGCCTCGCCGCTGAGCACGGTGCCGACATCCATTACGAGCTCGCCCGTCGCAAGCATCATCTCACGGAAACGGTCTGGGGATATCGACGAATTCTCGGCAACAAAGCGGACTATCCGCTCCTGCATCTGCTCAAAATACGAGAGGGTCTGCGGCACGCCGAGGACAAGGCCGTTCATCCTCACAGGGTGGATTGTCATGGTCGCCGACGGGGTTATAAACGAGTGGTCGGCGGATACGGCAAGGGGCACGCCTATCGAGTGACCGCCGCCGAGCACAAGCGAAACGGTCGGGGTGCTCATACCTGCCACCAGCTCAGCTATTGCAAGCCCGGCCTCGATATCGCCGCCGACGGTGTTGAGTATCAGTATAAGCCCGTCCACCTCGTCGCTCTCCTCAATTGCCACGAGCTGAGGGATAACGTGCTCATATTTGGTGGTTTTATTTTGCGGTGAGAGAATATAATGCCCCTCTATCTGACCGATAACGGTCAGACAATGGATAAGATGGCCGCCTTTTTTGACGGTTATCGAGCCTGTCTCGATGATATTTGCGACCGCGTCGGAGCCGCCGTTATCATCGCCGCCGTCCCTGTAAAGATCGGGGGTCTGCCACGGCGGAGAGGGCAGGAAAAAATTATCGTTTTTGCTCTTTTTATTCTTCATGCGTCAGCATCCTTTCGTGCGGGATAAAGCACGGTTAGTATTCCGCACAAGGGCAAAACTAAACGCAAAAGATTATCTGAAATATTATACCATTCGTTTCTGATTTTTGCAACAGCGAACTCAATATTTTGATATATTTTTGTATAGAATCATTATATTTTGTGCTTGCTTCTTGCAAAAGCGGGCGCACGGTGATATAATTTCGGCGAGGTGAGACCATGATAACCGAAAAGCAGACGAAAGCCTTGAACGACATAATCAAAAGCAGCAAAAGGGCCGTATTTTTCGGCGGCGCAGGCGTATCGACCGAGAGCGGCATCCCCGATTTCCGCTCGGCGGACGGCATCTATATGATGAATTACCGCTACCCGCCCGAGGAGATACTCAGCCACATGTTTTTTATGCAGCACACCGAGGAATTCTATAAATTCTACCGCAAGCATCTTTGTAGCAAGGGCGTTGAGCCGAACACGGCGCACCTGAAGCTCGCCGAGCTTGAGCGCGCGGGCATTCTTGCCGCCGTCGTGACGCAAAACATTGATGGACTGCACACAAAAGCGGGCAGCAAAACTGTGTATGAGCTTCACGGCTCAACGCTCAGGAATTATTGCATGAAATGCGGCAAATCCTACGACGCGGACTATGTTTTCGGCAGCGAAGGAGTGCCGAAATGCTCCTGCGGCGGCGTAATCAAGCCCGACGTTGTGCTATATCAGGAGGCTCTCGACGAGGATACGGTGGACGGCGCGATAAGGGCGATAAAGGACGCCGACACGCTGATAGTGGCGGGCACTTCATTGACGGTCTACCCCGCCGCGAGCTTTATACGCTATTTTAAGGGGAACGATCTTATCATTATCAACCGTGACCCCACCCCGCAGGACGGCAGCTTCGACCTCGTGATACACGACAGCGTCGGCAAGGTGCTCAGCAAAATCAACTTATAAAAAACAGCTCCCGAGGCATTACTGCTTCGGGAGCTTTGATATTGATATGATTATTTAACCATGCCGGCGACTTCTGCTGCGAAATCGTCAACTCTCTTCTCGATGCCTTCGCCCTTTGCAAGACGAACGAAACCGGTAACTTTGATATCGGCGCCGATCTCCTTTGCAACCTGAGCGACATAGCCGCTGACGGAGCCGTCAAAGAGGTCTGAGCGGACGAAAGTCTGGTCAAGAAGGCAAACCTCGGTGTAGAACTTCTTGATCTTGCCCTCGATGATCTTAGCCTTGACCTGCTCGGGCTTGTTAGCCATCTTGGGATCCTCGTTCATCTGAGCGAGGTTGATGACTCTTTCCTTCTCAACAACGTCGGCGGGAACCGATGCTTCGTCAAGATAAGCGGGGCTCATAGCTGCGACCTGCATTGCGATATTCTTACCCATTGCAACGAACTCAGCGTTGTCGGCTGCGTTGGTGTCAAAGCTGACAAGAACGCCGACAGAGCCGCCGCCGTGGATGTAGGAAACTGCGGTGCCCTCAACAAGGACGAAACGGCGGAGCTTGAGATTCTCACGAACCTTAAGGAAGAGCTCCTGAATAGCGTCGTTGACGGAAATGCTGCCATCGGAAATAGTGGCGGCAAGGAGAGCGTCAACATCTGCGGGCTTGCTCTCAACGACAGTCTTAGCTATCTGATTTGCAAGAGCCTTGAACTCAGCGCCGTTGCCGACAAAGTCGGTCTCACAGTTGAGCTCAACAAGTGCGGAAGCGCTGCCGTCCGAATACAGGCCGATAACGCCTTCTGCAGCGATCCTGCTTGACTTCTTAGCGGCAGTTGCAAGACCCTTCTCACGAAGGATGTCAATTGCCTTATCCATATCGCCGTCGGCCTCAACGAGTGCCTTCTTGCAATCCATCATGCCGACATTGGTCTTCTCTCTGAGAGCCTGAACGTCTTTTGCTGTAAATGCCATGATATTATTCCTCCTCTGATGCTGCTTCTGCTTCGGGAGCGGTCTGCTCGCCCTGTCTGCCTTCGATAACGGCGTCTGCCATTGCGCCTGCGATCAGCTTAACGGCACGGATAGCGTCGTCGTTGCCGGGGATAACGTAATCGACCTCATCGGGGTCGCAGTTGGTATCGACTATAGCAACGATGGGGATACCGAGCTTCTTAGCCTCAAGAACGGCGATCCTCTCCTTGCGGGGGTCAACTATAAACATTGCAGCAGGCTGCTTCTTCATCTCGGTGATACCGCCCATGAACTTCTCGAGCTTCTCTATCTCGAGGTTGAGCTTGGTAACTTCCTTCTTGGGAAGGAGATCGAAGGTGCCGTCAGCTTCCATAGCCTTGAGCTGAGCGAGTCTCTTGATCCTCTTCTGGATGGTGTTGAAGTTGGTAAGCATACCGCCGAGCCAACGCGCGTTGACATAGGGCATACCGCAGCGGACTGCCTCTTCCTTAACGGAATCCTGAGCCTGCTTCTTGGTGCCTACGAAAAGTATCTCGCCGCCGTCGGCTGCGATATCACGCACGAACATATAGGCCTCTTCGAGCTTCTTGACTGTCTTCTGAAGGTCGATGATGTAGATGCCGTTACGCTCGGTGAAGATGTACTCCGCCATTTTGGGGTTCCATCTTCTGGTCTGGTGACCGAAATGGACGCCTGCTTCAAGTAACTGTTTCATTGATACGACTGACATGATTTTTCCTCCTAAGTTAAATTTTGTATCTGTCAGATACGAACCTCCGCAAAGCCTGATATTGCAACGGATTTGAGCTCCGCACCCGCAATAAGAATAGCAATGCGTGTGATTTGCGGTCAGTATTATAGCATAGGTTGCACGCAAAATCAAGTGTTTGATGAATTTTTCTTATAATTTATTATTTCTGAAGTGTTTTACTATAATGTTTTACTATAAATTGCACATTCAAAATTCCGATTTTACACATACCGCCCTTGACATTGTATACTTTTTGTAGTATCCTGTCATTACAAATCTGTTTTGGAGGAGATATTTATGCGTAAGACTGTGACAAATCGTCACATAGTTGCGATTCTCGCCGTACTCTTTGCGGCTCTGTTTGCCCTTGCCTCCTGCTCGGGCGATGTGGCGGAGCCTGAAAGCACCTCTGCCGATTATGTGGCGGAAGCCGTTGGCAGTGAAAGTGAAAGCGAAACCGAGACTGTAACCGAAGAGCAAACCACCGCCGAGGAGACGACCGCCGAGGAGACGACCCAAGAGCAAACAACTGCCAAGAAAACGACGAAAGCAACCGAGAAACCTGCCACAACCGAGAAAAAGACCACAACAAAAGCGGCGGCAACCACACAGAAAAAGGTAACGACCAAAAAAGCAACGGCGACCACAAAGAAGGCCGACAGTGCTCAGTCCAGAACCGTATACCGCACAAAGACGGGCAAAAAATATCATTATGAAAACCCGTGCGGCAACGGCGAATACTACGCCGTTTCGCTCGACGACGCAATAGCCGCCGGACTTCAGCCCTGTCAGAAGTGCGTGCTGCACTGAATTCGATATTCGACACAGAAGCGGAGACTGCACCGTGAAACACGGTACAGCCTCCGCTGTTTTATATATTATTCTCTGTGCCATTTAACGCCCTGAGCGGTATCTTCAAGGACTATGCCCATGGCCTTCAGCTCGTCACGGATCCTGTCGGCCTCTGCCCAATTTTTCTCCTTGCGGGCCTTAGTCCTCGCCTCTATCATGGCGTCGATATCCTCGTCGAGGGTCTCGGTCTTTCTGTTATAGACAAGGCCGAGCACGCCGGTCAGCTCGTCGAATATCTTTGCCGCGTATTCGGCTGTGGCCTTGGTGACGCCCTTGCCGACCACAAGGGTATTGATATCCCTTGCAAGCTCAAACACGGCGGCGATACCGTCGGCGGTGTTGAGGTCGTCGTCCATAGCCTTGACGAACTGCTCGACTCTCTTGTCGAACTGAGCCTTGATATTCTCGTCAGGCTCGCCGTCGGGGGCGTTCTTTATCTCGAAATCAATGCCGTCGCGGCAGGTATAGAGCCTCTGGAGGGATGCCTTGCACTGCTCGATGATGTCGACGCTGTAGTTGATGGGGCTTCTGTAGGATGACGATATCATCAGATAACGGATGGGCTCGTAGCCGTATTTCTCCGCGACGTCTCTGACGGTGAAGAAATTGCCGAGTGACTTCGACATCTTGACGTTGTCGACATTGATATAGCCGTTGTGCATCCAATAATGGGCGAAGGGCTTGCCGGTGAAGCACTCGCTCTGGGCTATTTCGTTCTCGTGGTGCGGGAAGATGAGATCCTGGCCGCCGCAATGGATATCAATAGTCTCGCCGAGGTATCTGCACACCATGGCGGAGCACTCGATATGCCAGCCTGGTCTGCCCTTGCCCCACGGTGAATCCCAATAGGGCTCGCCGGGCTTCGCAGCCTTCCAGAGGGCGAAATCCATCGGATCCCTCTTGATATCGCCGACCATTATGCGCGCGCCTGCCTCAAGCTCCTCAAGCGGCTGATGTGAGAGCTTGCCGTACTCGGGGAAGGTCTTGGGGCTGAAATAAACGTCGCCGTCGACGGCGTATGCATGGCCGTTCTCGATAAGGCCGCTGACTATCTCGATTATCTTGTCGATATTCTCGGTCGCCTTGGGATGAACGGTGGCGGGTCTGAAGTTAAGGCCCTTTGCATCCTTCCAGAATTCCTCGATATACTTCTCGGAGACGGTTTTATAGTCAGTCCCCTCTTCGTTGGCCTTCTTGATAATTTTATCGTCAATGTCGGTGAAATTCTGAACGAAAGTGACCTTGTAACCCCTGTATTCGAGATATCTTCTGAGCACGTCAAAGACACAGATGGGGCGGGCGTTGCCGATGTGGATATAGTTATAGACCGTAGGGCCGCAGGCATATATCTTGACCTCGCCCTCGGTGATGGGCTTGAATTCCTCTTTTTCTCTGGTCAGGGTGTTGAAGATCTTCATTATGTTTCCTCCTTATTTTACGAGCTTTTTCAGCTTCTCAATTTCTTTTTCGAGCCTTGCAATCTCTTGGGCGACAGGGTCGGGAATATGCACCTGATCGAGGTCGTCGACCCTCACGCCGTCACGCCGCACGACCTTGGCGGGCACGCCGACGGCCGTTGAATTCGACGCAATATCGCTGAGCACCACGGCGCCCGCGGCGATACGGGAATTATCGCCTATGACGAGCGGGCCGAGCACCTTTGCGCCCGCGCCTATCATCACGTTGTTGCCTATGGTCGGGTGGCGCTTGCCGGTATCCTTGCCCGTGCCGCCGAGCGTAACGCCCTGATATATCGTAACGTCGTCGCCGATAACGGCTGTCTCGCCGATGACGACTCCCGTCCCGTGGTCGATGAAAAATCGCTTGCCGATTTTAACGGCGGGGTGGATCTCAACGCCGGTCTTTCTTGAAGCCCACTGTGAGATCCAGCGGGCGATAAAAAACATCCCATGGCGGTAAAACCAATTTGCCCGCCTGTGAAGCCTTATCGCCTTGAAGCCGGGATAAAGGAAAAATATCTCCAGCGCCGAGCGTGCGGCAGGGTCCCGCGATTTGACGCAGGCGATATCCTCTTTGAGCTGTCTGAACAAAACATTACCTCCGAAAAAATAAAAAGCTCCGCAGTCTTAACGACTACGGAGGCGTAAATAGACGCGGTTCCACTCCTGTTTATAACTCCGGGCAATCAACCCTTAGGGCTTTAACGCAGCCCATACGCACAGGGATACTGAGCTTCCCCCCGCGTGCCGCCATGGCGCACTTCACCAAAGGTCAACGCAAAGGGTCTTTACAGCTGCCGACCCTCTCTCTGATGCGTTTTGCTCCCCGGTTACTCTACCCGACGATCGCATTTGACACTATATACTGCATTATATGCGATTCACTTGGAAAAGTCAATCACTTTTTTACCGTCGATGATATATTTCACTCCGGAAATCACCGCAAGAGCGGCAGTGATGCCGAGCAGGATATTTGAGATAAGCGAAACAGTCTCCTGCTCAATACCCAAAATGTCGGCAAAGAAAAGCAGAAACATGATGATTATCGAGAATATCATCTGACTTGCCGTCTTGAGCTTGCCCGCCTTGCCCGCGGCTATCACCACACCCTGAGCCGCCGCAACGAGGCGGAACGAGGTGATAAGGAACTCACGGGTGAGCACTGTCATAACTATCCAAATGTTGCACACGCCGAGCTGCATGAACGCAAGCAGCGCAGCGGTGGTGAGCATTTTATCCGCCAGCGGGTCGCAAAGCTTGCCGAAGGTGGTAACAATGCCGTTTTTGCGGGCTATCCTGCCGTCAAGGAAATCCGTCACCGAAGCGGCGATAAATATGACGGCGGCGATAAGATAATTGATATTGTAATTTAATTTCAGAAGCATTGCGGCGAGGAAAAACGGGGTCAGAACTATCCTCACCACGGTAAGTTTATTGGGTAAATTCATCGTGTCTCCTTTATTCGGAAATATCTCTTCCTATAAGATCGTAGTCGTTGACGCCGATTATCTCGACCTCGGCAAAGTCGCCGTTCTCATAATCCTTATCGGTGGTGAAAGAGACCGTGCCGTCTATCTCGGGGGCGTCCATATATGTCCTGCCCTTGTAGCAGTCGGCATAGCCGTCGTAATCCTCTACGAGAACGCGGTAGGCCTTGCCCACCCTGCTCTTATTCTTGAGCGTGACTATCTCAAGCTGATCCTGCATGATTATCTCGCCCCTGCGGGTCTTGACGTCCTCCTCGACCTGATCGGGCATATCGAATGCGGGCGTGCCCTCCTGCGGTGAGAACGCAAAGCAGCCGAGGCGGTCGAATTCTATCTCATTGACGAATTCGGCGAGATCCTCAAATTCCTTCTCTCCCTCGCCCGGGAAGCCGACGATAAACGTAGTCCTGATAACCGCGTCGGGCAGCGCTTTTCTAATTTTCGCAATGACCTCGCGCAGAAATTCGCCGTTGCCTCTGCGGTTCATTGCCTTGAGGATGCGGTCGTTTGAATGCTGTAACGGCAGGGG
>ULVG01041715.1_pt1 | contig 12112 bp, 10 predicted proteins | sample 1959221 | NCBI WGS metagenome assembly ULVG01 (sample SAMEA4835780, study PRJEB28245) | human gut metagenome | biome: gut microbiome; material: fecal sample | place: Denmark | collected 2008
CCACGGTGCAAAGCGCGCAGATCAACGCGGCCACCAGTGCCATAACGATCACTTTCTTAGAAATGGTTTTCATGTTCTTTTCCTCCGCAGTTTTATTTTTTCTTTCGTTTTCCGCTTGGCCGGTTCCGTGACCTCGCCATAGAACAGAGCGGTCAGCATCGTCAATACATAGGTCTGGATCAGCGCGTGCAGCAACGTGAACATCACACCCACCGCCACCGGCAGCACGAAGCTCAGGTGGATGTAGTAGTACACCAGCTCCGTCACCAGCAATCCACTCAGCAGCGCGCCGAACAGACGGAAGCTCATGGATACGGGCAGCGAGAAATCTTTCAGCGTCAGCCCGATCCCCTTGACACCGTTTCCGGCGATGCCGCCGGACATGATGACAAGGTATGACAGGCAGCCAAGGGCGATGGCCCCGTTGATATCCGACAGCGGCGCCGGCAGCGATACGGACACGCCGCCCGTCGTCACCGCCTGAATGCCGAACAGCTCAAACAGCGTCCCCACAAAGATATACACGCCTGCCGCGAACACATACGCGCCCAGAAAGGTATTCCGGTGGGGGCTGCTGCTTTTCGCAAGGTTATCGAAAAAGCCCACCAGTTCCTCCAGCGCCAGTTGCAATTTTCCCGGTACCATCCGGAAACGGGGAATGACCAGCAGCCGCAGAAGCAGCGCCGCCAGCAGCAATACCCCGGATACAACCAACGCCGAAATAAACGCCGGGTCTACCGCTTTCAAGCCAAACAGGCTGATCCGGTTGGTGCCGTGCAGTACCGCGTCACGCATCGTCTCCTTGATGGACACCGACTCACCTCCGCCGCCCACCGCCAGCACGGCGACCAGCGTCAGCACGATCAAGCCCAGCCAGGCCACCAGAAAGCGGTTCCGTTTCTTTTTCTCCATACGCATCACTCCCTCTTACTTTTCTGGCACGAACATCATGCCGAAGCTGACCGACAGCAACACGCAACAGACCCAGATCACCCGGTCGCCGAACGCCGCAGCCAGAACACTGCCCAGCCCCGCGCCGATGCCGAATACCAGGATCACGCCGAAATAGGTCAGTGCCTTCCACAGAATTTCCTTGTCCTTCTCCCGGAAGTAGGCACACAGTGCCTCCGTTCCGGAGCGCATATTGCCGATGCACATGGTGCTGGCATAGGCGTGGCCCCGCACCTTGTGGAAGGTCTGCACCTGCAAGGCACAGACAAAGGACACCAGTGCGTTGGCCAGTGCATCCAGACGCTGGGGCATAAAGCCCACCGCAAGCAGCAGTAGGATCTCGCACAGCAGGATGATCTGCCGCCAATGGATCTTTTCATAGTGTTTCAGCCGGATATGGACGACCTCCGCCGCCGCAATACCGATCATAAAGGACAGGATGGGGATCAGGTATTTCAGAGCCGTCGGCCACTCCCGCTGGAACAGCGCCGTACTGAGCAGCACGATGTTGCCCGTCTGGGCGTTGGCAAACACGCCGCCCCGGCAGCAATAGGTGTACGCGTCCTGAAAGCCGCCGGACAGAATGATAAAGATCGCCGCCCGAAAGCTGTCCGACATCTGCCCGTGAAAGCTGACGTCATGCGCCATGGTCAACTCCGCTCCTTTTCCAGTTTCTCGATGCTGACGAGCTTGGTACACAGTGCCAGTATCGTGACGGCGGCACGGATCTCCTCCACTGTGGCAAAGGAGGGCGCAATTCGGATGTTCCGATCCTCCGGATCGCGGCCATAGGGATAGGTCGCGCCTGCCGGTGTGAACTTGACGCCATTGGCGGCGCACAGCTTCACCACCTCGGCGGCGCAGCCCGGCAGCGTGTCAAAGGAGAGAAAGTAACCACCCTTCGGCGTTGTCCACTGTGCGACGCCTGTGCCGCCCAACTCCGTGTCCAGCACCTCCAGCACCGCGTCGAACTTGGGCTTCAGGATAGCGGCATGCTTTTTCATGTGGGCCAGCAGCCCCGCGTCATTCTTGAAGAACCGCGCGTGCCGCAGTTGGTTCAGCTTGTCCGGCCCAATGGTGGACAACTGCAAAAACGACTTGATGTCGATGAGGTTCGCCGCGCTGGCAGCCACCGCCGCAATACCGGAGCCGGGGAACGTGACCTTGCTGGTGGAGCAGAACTCGTAGACCAGATCGGGATGTCCGGCCTTTTCGCACTCCGCGATGATATCCGGTATCTGAGCACACTCCCCGTCGAAGCAGTGGACGCAGTAGGCGTTATCCCAGAAGATGCGGAAATCTGCCGCTGCGGGCCGCAGATTGGCAAAGCGTCTGACCACATCATCGCTGAACACGATCCCGGTGGGGTTCTGGTATTTCGGCACGCACCAGATGCCCTTCACCGTCTCGTCCCGCACCAGACGCTCCACCATATCCATATCCGGGCCGTTCTCATCCATCGGCACGGGAATCAACTGGAAGCCGAAGTGCTCCGTGATGGCAAAGTGCCGGTCATAGCCCGGCACGGGACACAGAAACTTGCGCCCCGGCACCTGCTGCCACGGCGTACCGCCGCAGATGCCCTCGGTCATGCCGTGGCTGATGATCTGATACATCAGCGTCAGGCTGCTGTTTCCACCCACGATGGTGTGAGAGGCGTGGGTTCCCATCATGTGGGCCAGCAGCCGCTTGGCCTCCGGGATGCCGTCAAGTCCGCCGTAGTTGCGGCAGTCCTGCCCGCTCTCGCTGTCCAGAATGCTGCGGTGATCCAGCTCGTCCAGCAGCTTCAATGACAGCGCCAGTTGCTCGGCGGCGGGCTTTCCCCGTGACAGATCCAGCGTCATGCCCCGCTTTTCGTATTCCCTGAGCCGGTGCAGGCATTGCTCCTTCTCCCGTGCCAGCGCCGCTCCATCCATTGCTGTGTACTCCATGATGACACCCCTTTCGGTCTGTTCAGGCGGCGTGCCGCCGCTCTTGACTTCCTGTAACGGGTGCATTATACTGGCAATACTTCTATATGTAAAATGTATGTTGAATATAGTTATCATATCTTATTGATATAGCAAAGCGAGGGATATATGTATATCAGCTATGACTATTACCGGGTGTTCTACTATGTGGCGAAGTACGGCAATGTGTCACAGGCGGCAAAGCTCCTGCTGAACAACCAGCCGAATCTGACGCGCACCATCCGCAATCTGGAAAGCGAGCTGGGCTGCCCGCTGTTCTCCCGGACGAACCGGGGCATGAAGCTGACGCCGGAGGGCGAGCGGCTGTATGCCCATGTGCGCATCGCCTTCGAGCATATCGAGGCGGGCGAGGCGGAGCTTACCGAGGCCCGGAACTTGCAGACCGGCACCGTCTATATCGCGGCCAGCGAGGTGGCATTGCGCTGTCTGCTGCTGCCGGTTCTGAAGCAGTACCGCCTGCTTTATCCGGGCGTCCATATCCGGATCAGCAACCACTCCACGCCCCAGGCCATCGCCGCCCTGAAGGACGGCGCGGCGGACATCGCCGTAGTGACCACGCCCACCGTGCGCTCCGCCTCGCTGGTGGAAACGGCGATCCGCCCCATTCAGGAGGTGGCCGTCTGCTCCTCCGCCTTTCCGGGGCTGACCGGCAGGCCCGTGGCGCTCTCGGAGCTGCTGGACTATCCCATCATTTCGCTGGGGCCGGATACCAAGTCCTTTGCGTTTTATTCCGATTTCTTTACCGGTCACGGCCTGCCCTTTCACCCTGCCATCGAGGCATTTACCGCCGACCAGATATTGCCGATGGTGGAGGCCGACCTGGGCATCGGGTTCGTACCGAATGAGTTTCTGACACCGGAAAGCCGCGTCTGCCGCATCGACCTGAAAGCGCAGATCCCGGAGCGTCAGGTGGTATTGATAAAACGGAAGGGCCAGCCGCTGAGCGTAGCCGCCAGAAAGCTGGAGCATATGATCCTGGCAGAAAAGAGCGGCGGTTGACTCCAGTATAAAAAGCCAGAACGCCCGAAGCAGAGCCTCAGGCGTTCTGGCCAGAAACAAAAAAGAGATAGTACGCCCCGGCCACAAGGTGGAGGCGGCCGGGGACGTCACAGGGGGTAAGTGTCTTTCATGAGTAAGTATGGATCTCTCTCAACTGCAAATACATTATACTATGCGGTGTCATAGTTGTAAAACGCATCTTTGTCCTTGATTGCATGAGCATCTGTAATGTATTCCTGCAAAAAGAGTATCTTTACAACCATGAGACTTCGTGCTATGCTGGAATTGCAGTTGGATCTTTGGATTCGATTTTGCCCATTATGAGATGAGGGGTATTCTCCTCATGCCGCACTCAGCTTGCCGTCTTTGCTGGGTGCGGTTTTTCTATATAAGAAAGGGACAGCCGTTTAGCTGTCCCTCGTATTTTATTTTGCCACCGGTGCGTCAGGCCAGTAGATCACATAGCATTCCTGCATCTCGCCCATGAAAAAGAAGATGTTTTCACCCATCTCAATGTGCTCACCAAACGCCAGATCCGGCACAAAAAGCCGACCGCTGGTACGCTTCGGCCCCTTGATGGTAAAGCCCTCCGCCGTAGGATGCTGCCGCAGCTCGTTGGCCGCCTCCTTCAGGCCGGGGAAGTGCAGCGTTTTCTCCAGCTCCGCCAGTTGTGTCGCACCGTTAATGTAAATGAGATTGTTCTCGTCCTTGAACCAGTTGATACGCATAACATGTACCCTCCTTGGTGGTGATGGAGATAGTATAACACAGCTCTCTGGTTTTGTCATCCTACGCAAAGAGGCAGAAACGCAATTTGCGTTCCTGCCTCTTTTTAGGTTATTCTGTTACGCAGACGATACGCTTTCTTTCGTAAATCTGCATCATTTAGGAAACCCGCGCCGCTGCGCCCTGTCGTGCGGCGGTTTTTGCTGCGCCTGACGGAATTTCTGACGGCGCAAAATCGCCGCTGTCGCAGAGGGGCAGGAAGCAGATGCTCTGCACCGCTTGCTGCTTGTGCCGCAGGGAGACATGGACATAGGTTTGTAGCGTGATCCGCACATCGCTGTGGCCCAGCATTTCGCTGACGCTTTTGACGTCCACATTCTGTTCAATACATCGTGTGGCGTAGGTATGCCGCAGGGCATGGAAATTGCGGTACGGGACGCCTGCCCGCTTTAAGAGAGCTCTATATCGGTTCTGCATAGTGCGCGGCTCTAACGGCGCGGCGGTGCCTGTCAGCAGGCAGACACCGCCCGCGGTCTTCGGCTTGTGCGCCGCCAGCAGGGACAGAATATCTGCTGGCAGCGGTATTCTGCGGAGAGATGACTCGCTCTTGGGCGGCTGTACAATGAGCTTTGTACAGCCCTTCTCATAGAGCCGCTGCACCTCCCGCTCCACCCGCAGAAATCCCGCGTGTAGGTCGATGTCCGACCACCGCAGCGCACACAGCTCTCCCAGACGCAGTCCACTGTTCAGTGCCAGCAGAATACCAAGGCCGGTCAAGTCAGGCTCGTCCACAATATGATGCGCCAGCCGCACGATCTCCGGCTCGGTGAATATCTCCACCTGCCGCTTTTTGCACACCGGAAGCTCGGCGTTTATGCCCGTACAGAAGCACCCCCGCTTGGTTGCCGTCCGCAGAATGGCCCGCAGCAGTACACCCGCATCTCTGGCGCTTTTGGGAGACAATCCCTGTCCTTGGAGCCTTTGATAAAACGCCGCCACCCGCTCCTCCGTCAGCGTATACAGTGGTGCGGCTCCCAACTGCGGTTGGATATACCGCCGCACCATGTAGCGGTACCGGCTGACGGTGGACTCCTTCAGCTTCCGCTTCTGCTCCCGTTCCGTGAAAAATAGCTCCACAGCCTCCGGTAATGTCATGTTATTGCTTGGCGTGATCTCACGGGGCAACTCCTGCAGACGCTGCCGCCGTTTTTCCCGGCAGGCGCTGTAAGTGGCAGCTTAGACGTAGCCGTACTGCGCCCGTCCCTCCGGCGTCCGCCCTCGGATATAACGCCCCTCCCAGCGGCCATCGCCGCGCTTGTAGATATTTTCCCCTCGACGTGACATTCTGTACTCCTCCTGACGCTTTTTCTGACGGCGAACACCCTCTTTATCGTCTGCCGCACAGGAAAAATACGGCGCATAAACCGCCCGTTTCGGCCTCCGGCGACTGTTTTCACCCGAACACCGACGCCGCACTTGACTTCCCGCCCCGCAAATGCTATCGTTTTACCATAGCCGGTGGCGAAAAGTGCTTTCCTGAATGATGCAGATTTACGAAGGGTATCGCTCCATCTGGCTGAGTTTATTATGCCCAGGAGGGACACAAAAATGCCACAGGTCAACGGTGATAACCTGCTGCACCAGCAGATCGTCAAACGCACCCGCGAGGCCCTGCAAGCGCAGGACGCGGCTTTTGCGATAGAATATGAGACAGCCAGCGGTGCCGATCTTATCGGCTATGTGCGGCGTTGCGTTGATGCCTCTTACACGCCCGCTCCCTGCGAGGTAGTTGGCGGTGCATTCATCGCCCAGCGTTTCGGTAACTGGTCTGCCGCACTAAAGGCTGCGGGCCTGCCCTCGCAGTACAAGCCGCCCCGCGAAAATAGCTACCCACGTTTCCAGCAAGAGTACGCACGTCAGGAAGCACAACTTATGCAGGAACGAAAAGCAAAGCGGCAGGCTAAGGCAGACCTCATTGCCCAGCGCAAGAGCCGTGACAGGGCTCGCGCTGCCGCCAACGTCGCAAAGGCTGTGGAAGAGGATCTGTGAGAATCGCCCCAACACCTCTGTCAACAACTTTTATCTTTTTGAGCAGGTAGAAAAATTCGCCGCGTTTTTGTCGTTTTACCAATTTCATTTTACTACATTCCGTGTTATAGTAGCACTCGTGTGAATACTATAGGAGGGACATTTAATGGAACTGGACTTTGCCATAGTAGACGAGTGGCAGGGACTTTCTGAGCAGGAAAAGCAGCAGCATCTCTTTGACAAGCAAAAAGGCGTGCTGGATGCCTTCCTTGAGCGCCACTTAATAACACAAGAGCAATATGACCTGAGTCTTCATACCCTCATGGATAATATGGCGATACATGCCGCAGTGTAATGAAGTCCCACTCTGCCAAATGCAGAGCGGGACTTTTCCTGCTAGAGCGTTCATTGATCCGAACGAAGTTTATAGCCATGAAAGGTAGAGCAGCAATTTTCTAAAAACGACAGCAGGGAGAGACGCATCACGCGTCTCTCCCTGCTGTCATATAGAGAAAAATCAAAGAAAGGCTGGTTGTCAGTTCTCCTTGCGCTTGCGGGTAACGATCACCGCGCCAGCCAGGACCGCCACCAGGCCCATGCCCAGATACAGGGTGATGCCCGCGTCGCCGGTGTTGCCGGACTTGACGGGCTTCTTATCCGGCGTGGTGGAGCCTCCGGGCTTCTTGTCAGGATTGCCGGGCGTGGTACCACCTGTCAGCTTGGCATATGCCTTTTCGGCATCAACCAACGTCTGATAGTTGCCGACCTGATCCTGCTGCTCCTTGGTCAGACCGTCATAGGCCCGCCGTGCGGCGTCGATCTTGTCCTTGCTGTCCTTGGTGACGGTGCCGATATCGTCGATCAGATCCTCCACCGCCTTGACGGCTTCCTTCTCGATCTCCGCCATGCGCTTGGACAGCGCCTCGATCTTGGCGATCTGGGCGAAGGTCAGATACTCCTTCTGCTCGGCGGACAGTGCGCCGTAGGCTGCCTGCGCGGCCTTGACGGCATCGCGGTCGGCGATGGTCAGCTTGCCCTCGCTGGGCAGCGCGTCGATCTGATCCTTCACGTCGTCGATGGCCTGGAATTCCGCGACAGCCTTCTCCAGCGCCTCCAGCTCGGCCAGCTTGTCGGGATCGACGTTCTTCTTGGCCGTATCGCTCAACGCGTCGTAGGCAGCACGGGCCGCAGCCGCGGCCTCCGCCGTCTCCTGATAGCTGCCGTAGCTCACGTCAGAGGCGCTGGGCAGCGCGTCGATGGCGTCGTTCACATAACCGGAGCCCTCGTTGACGTTGACCACATGCAGTACGTACCAGGTGCCGGTATAGTCACGGGCCTCGGTGCTCTGGTTGTTCATGCTGGGCCACGCGTACTCGCCGCAGCCCACATAGATCACGTCGCCGTTGGCAACGGGGATGGACTGCGTCCGCTTGAAGAAGCTGCCCTCGGTATTGCCGGTGACCTTCTCATTCAGGAAGATCTTCGTCAGATAGTTCTTGTTGCTGGCGGTGGGGGTCAGCTTCACCACGGCGGAAGCGCTGTCGATGGCCAGGGTGTACTCATACGTACCGCCCGCCTCGCCGGAGGCGAACTCGGTCAGCAGCTTGCCGCCCTCGATGTCCAGCGCCTTCAGCGTGGTATCAGAGTTGCCGAAGGTGCCGCTCAGATCCTCGCCAAGACCCTCGCGGGTGTACTGGACACTGATGACATCGCCGTCACCCAGCTTACCGTTGGCAACCTTGAACTCGGCGAAGCTCAGGTTGGTGAACCAATCGTTCAGCGTGCCCATCCAGCCGGACTGCTGGCCGCCGTCGAACTCACCCAGCTTATAGGTCTTGCCGTTCTCCGTCTTGGAAATGCTGGACAGATAGGTGAGGGTATAGTCATCGCCGCCGGTGCCTGTCCAGGAATAGCCATTCTCCTTCAGGGCGCGGAGGATGACGGTCATCATGGTGTCATTCTCGCCCAGGGGATAGTTCTCCAGATACAGGAAAGGCTTCTTGCCCGGGTCACGGTAGTAGTACCCGTCATCATAGGTGAAGTTCGCCACGCTGACGGTGACGGTGCCCACCTGCTCACCGGCGTCGAAGGGATCGCCTACGCCCCAGCCGGGGATGGCTGCGCCGTAGTAGCCGCCGCCGGCAGCCATCTTCATGTTGCTCAGCGCCTTGGCCCGGGCGTTGTTGATGGCCTCCAGGGTCTCGGCGGCGTTGATGGCCTTCACGCCGTCGTTATACGCCGCCTTGATGGCCGCGTAGTTCTTGCTGAAGATCGTGTACTTGCTCAGCTCGTCCTTCAGGGCGGACAGCGCCTTGGTACGCTCGGCGGTCAGGTCGGTGCTGCCGGTACCGCTGGTGACCGGCGCCCAGGTAACGGTCACGGTCACATCGCTGAAGGGCATGGTGAACATCAGGAACGTGTCGGGAATCTGCTGGTTGCACATGATGTCCCACTTGCCCTTGTACTCGCTGCAGTCGTAGAACGTGACGGTCTCGCTGGTATAGCCGTTGTCCGCGCCGCTGACGGCCACGCTGCGGATCACATACTTCGTGCCGTTGACCGTATAGGTCATGTGGCCCAGCAGCTTGGTCGTGTTGCTGGTGTTGGAATCCGGCACGTACATGGTGGTGCTCGCGTCGGAGATGCTCCAGTTGTAGTCGCTGCCGGAGATAACGCCGGGGCCGTTCTTCTGACCCGAGGTCAGCGCCGCGTTGCGGCACAGCAGATACGCGCTGTAGTCGGGGTTGACGCAGGCATAGACCTGCTTTTTTGCCAGGGCGGCGGATTCGGTGATCTGGGTATAGGCGGAGCTATAATGATAATTGTAGCCACTATTTCGGATGTTGAAGGTGAACAGCTTCGCCTGCATGTTGCCGCCGATGCCGGAGGACGGGGTGTTTTTGTACCAGTCCTCCGCCGTGGTGTTGTTCTGCAGATAGGCGATCATGTCCGCCAGCGCCGCACGGTCGGCCTCGGGCACCTTGCTGTAGTCCTGCTGGAAGGTCAGCTTGTACTGCTTGGCGGGGGCAAGACCGGCCTCCTGGGCCTTGATGATGGCGTCATACTTTTTCTGCTCCTTGCCGGTCAACTGGCCCCGCTGATAAGGGGACATCTGCTCATAGCAGGTCTTCAGTTGGCCGATCTTCGCCGTGGCCGACGCATCCAGCTCGGTCACGTCGTCGGGCAGCTCGCCCAGATACTTCCGGAAGTTTCTCAGATTGCTGACATTTTTCGTATCAGCCTCTGCCTGCAGCTTCTTGATGGTCTGCAGGGCCGTCAACTGGGCGTCGCCGGCCGCGCCGGAGGTCTCCGCCGCGTCGATGGCCGCCACGGCGGCGTTATAGGCGTCCTGCACCTTCTGCCAGTTGGCAGGGGTGAAGACGGTCTCGGGGTAATTCTCGTCATAATAGACGGCGTCCAGCTCCGCGCGGAGCTGCTTCTTCACGGCGTCCAGGTCGCTGGCGGCCTTGACGTGTACCAGCACGGAGGCACCCACAGTATAGCGGCCCTCGTCGTCCATACGGAAGGCATTCAGCAGGATGTACCCCTCGTTATACAGCGTCAGGGTAGCCTGGCCGTTCTCGTCGGTGACGGCGTAGGTATCCACGCCCACATAGCCGGTGGCCACGGCGTCAGGGGTCTCGCCCGCGTCGCTGCGATAGACCTTCGCACCCGCCACGGGGGACGTACCGGCGGCGCAGTGGAAGGGCATCGCCGTTTCGGACGTGACGGTAATGGAGAAGGGCTTGCCCGCCTCCACCTCAACAGGGGCGGAGACGGTGCTGTACCGGAACCAGTCGACGGCGTCCTCCACCGGCGCGTTGTAGGTGGTGCCGTCCTGGCTGGAGTTGGGGATCTGCTTGGGATAGATCTGCACCACCGTCAGCTCGTCGCCGTCGTGGAGCTTCACCGCCCGGAAAACATCGCTTCGGACGCTGTACTGGGTCATGCCGAACCCGTTGTACAGCAGTTCACCGTTCAAGAAATACAGCGCATTATAGCCGCTCGGAAGCGGTTTCAGGCTGGTCAGGGCCGTGTCGGCGCTGGTGTTGGCAGCCAGCGTCACGGTGCCGGTGTAGGTGTTCGTGTTGCATCTTATCGCGGGGGTGTTCCAATAGATGTCGGAGGCGTACAGCATGGACACCTTCACCGTGATCTGCTCCTGGGACACGGTCTCCAGTCCGTAGGCGGCCTTCCGCAGATCATTCATGGCCTCTGTGAGCCGGTTATGCTCTTGCTGGCCCATTTCGGCGATCACCACGCCGTCCGCCATCTCCACGACTGCCGTCCGGGCGTCCCGCAGGGCCTGAAGGCTGGCCTCCGTATACCCCGTCAGTTTGTCCGGGTCATACTTCTCGGCCAGATACCGGATGGCCTCCAGCTCCAGCCGGACGATCGATGCGGCCTCCGGTGCCATGAAGATATCCAGCCTTTCGCTGGCGACCTTTAGCTCCTTGGCCATGGCTTCAATCTCGGTGTTCTTGTCCTTGGTGTTGGCGGCGGTGGGGTTGCCCTCCGCGTCAAACATGCTGGCCATCAGGGCCTCGGCCTTTTCGCGGACGGTCTTATAGGCCGCCCAGGATTTGGCGGTGAACCTTGCTGAATTGAAGTCCCATTTCAATTCCTGATACAGCACCGTGGTGTTGGCGCAGTCAGCGGGAATTAGGTTGGCGATGGCGGTTTGGAGATTGACAACGGCGGCGTCAATTTTATCCTGATTTGAGGTCGCATTTTCATTGACACTGTTTGCCTTATTCAGTGCTGTCTGGTACATGTACCAGACAGCCCCGCCCATCGCTGCTCGAGGTCTTTCCGTTGTAGCGGTCGTTGGCGGTGTAATAGGCGCCGTCCTCCGCCTTGGGGGCGGCGGCAATGGCGGCCTGCAGCGCCGTCTTGTCCGGCATGACAAGCTCACCAGCCGTCCACTGGATGATGAGAAGACCGTATATCTCACTTACCTTTGCGGAAGAAGCTCGACCTGTATACTTAAGGTTGTAAAAACAGGTTTGCGTCGCAGTGCTGTCCAAAGCAGTATCGTCGGTCAGGTTTAATTGGCCTTTCAGTTGTTCGTAAAACTGCTTACCGGTCTCATATACTTCCGAACCTTTGTAATGGCGTGCTGTATATTTTCCACTCACGCTATCGCCAATGGCGAACTTTTCGGTCGTAATTATACCGGTTTTCGCATTGGCTGTGGTTACATAGTTATACTGCGTAGAGTCCACAGTGAGCAAGCGGACGTCCCAGGTCGTGTTTTCGTCGACCTGATAGGTGCCAATCACCTTAATGTCATCTGCGGTCGGTGAGTATATAAATCCCGCAGCGGGTGCGTCCACCGCATACACCGCTGTGTCGGTTTCGTCTGTCTCATTGCTTTGCTCCACCGGGGCGGGGTCTTCCTGCGCCGGTTCCTCGTCCTTCGCAGGCTCCTGCGCCAC
>ULVG01005778.1_pt1 | contig 12102 bp, 10 predicted proteins | sample 1959221 | NCBI WGS metagenome assembly ULVG01 (sample SAMEA4835780, study PRJEB28245) | human gut metagenome | biome: gut microbiome; material: fecal sample | place: Denmark | collected 2008
ACCTCGCCGGCAGGCCCGATCAGCTTACAGGCGCCGGAGCCCTTCACGTCGCCGCTTTCGCGGATGGGGGCGTCGATGCCCAGGGTGCGGGCGTCCGTGGCGGAAACCTCCACCTGGTCCGCCTTACGGGTGGGGCCCAGGATGGACACGTTGGCCATCTCCTTCTTGGGGCCGACGATGGTCAGGCGCTCGTTGCAGGCGTACTGGCCGGGATAGGACAGGGGCTTGCGGATGGTCAGCTGATAGCCTGCGCCGAACAGCTTTTCCACAGTCTCCTGGGTCAGGTGGATGTGACGTGCGGACGTCTCGATCATAAAGCTCATAGTGATACTCTCCTTTGTGTGGTTTTTGCGTTTATTTCTTTTTGAGTGGGTACAGATCTTTTTCGGAGATGCGTTCCAGCGTCTCCACTTCGCCGACGCAGAAGTAGTTTTTGCTCTCAGCCACCAGGGTACCGGTCAGGCGGACACAGTCGCCCCGGCGCAGGCGCTTCGCCTCGTCCAGCAGCTCTGCGCTGCCCGCAAGGCGGACGGTGAGGCCGAATCCGGTGTCGATCTCCCCGGCGCTGTTCAGATACCACCAGGGGAAACGCAGCTCCACCGCGCGGCCGGCATAGCGGCCCTGGGCGCCGTGGAGATACTCGGTCTTCACCTGCTCAAAGGTACGGGGGACGAGTTCTCCGTCCGGCATGGGGAAATAGAGCGTGCCGTACAGGCGGCCGAAGCGCTTGATGCGCTGACCGTGACGACTGACCATCAGGAACAGGACCACGACGGCCAGCAGGGCACCGTACATACCGTGGCCCTCGATCAGGCTCCAGACAAAGACGGCGACGGCGATGAGGAACAGCACACGGTTCATGTCATCCTGTCCGCCCCAGATATCTTTCAGTCGGTTCATAAGCGCCCTCCTTTTCTCAACAGCACTCATCTTACCACACCGCGGCTGCGTATGCAAGGGAAATTGCCATGCGCGGTACAATTTCCTCTTGTATTCGGCAAAAAATCTGCTATAATCAGAGCAACGATTTTTTTGCGGTGCTATCACCGGAACTAATAGGAGGCGGTTTTTATGTCCGTAAAGCTGGAGCTGTACCGGGTTTTTAAGGAGGTCGCTGAGGTGGGCAACATCACGGCCGCGGCACAGGCACTGTATATCTCCCAGTCGGCGGTGAGCCAGTCCATCAAGCAGCTGGAGCGCGACCTGCAGACCCGTCTGTTCGCGCGGAACAGCCGTGGCGTGACGCTGACCGCCGAGGGGCAGATGCTATATGAGTACGTCCGCAGCGCCATGGGCCTGCTGGAGACGGGCGAGGAAAAGCTGAGCCAGACCCGGGAATTGCAGATGGGACAGCTGACCATCGGCGCCAGCGACACCGTGACCAGCCAGTTCCTGCTGCCGTATCTGGACACGTTCCACAAGCGGCACCCGGCCATCCACATCCAGATCGTATCCGGGCGAAGCCAAAAGGTGCTGGGGCTGCTGCGCTCCGGCAAGGTGGACATCGCCTTCGCCAGCACGCCAGCGGACGATGCCGGACTGCGGATATATCCCTGCTTCGATACCCACGCCATCTTTGTGGCGGGGGCGGAGTATCCCTGCGACTTCCGGCACGTATACACGCTGGAGGAGATCGCGGCGTTCCCGCTGATCCTGCTGGAGCGCAAGGCCTCCAGCCGTTTGTATCTGGAACGGTTCTTTTTGCAGAATGGGCTGAAGCTGAACCCGGAGATCGAGCTGGGCGCCCGGAGCCTGCTGGTGGATCTGGCGGCCATCGGCTTCGGTGTGGCCGGCGTGACGGAGGAGTTCGTCCGGAAGGAGCTGGACAGCGGACGGTTGAAAAAGCTGAAGACCTCCTTTGAGATACCGGCCCGCAGTGTGGATATGTGCCTGCTGAGCGATGTGCCCCAGTCCGCTGCCGCGGAGCGGTTCACGGACTTTGTCAAGGACAGCTTATCCAAGCTATGAGCAGGGCTTTTCGCTCCGGTAAAACCCACAAAAAACAGCAAAACACGCCTAAATAGTTCTCCGTTTTTCCCTGTCGCTTTTCCCTGCGAAATCAGGTATAGTAGGTGTACTATATCTCACGAGAGGAAGTGGTGGTCATGCAGCAGCTGAAGGAGCGTATCCTGCGGGAGGGCCGCGTCCTGCCCGGTAACATCATCAAGGTGGACGGTTTTTTGAACCATCGCGTCGACACGGCGCTGATGCGGGATCTGGCGGACGAGTTTGCCAAGTATTTTGACGTAAAAAATATCACGATGGTGCTTACGGCAGAGGCCAGCGGTATTGCGCTGGCGACGATCTGCGCCGAACGGTATGGTGTACCCATGGTCTTTGCCAAGAAGGCCAAGAGCGACAACATCGAGGGCGGTCTGTACCAGAGTGATATTTTTTCTTACACCTACAAGAAAAAGGTCACACTGCTGGTGAGCCAGGACTGGATCACCAAGGACGACAAGGTTCTCATCATTGACGACTTCATGGCCAAGGGCTACGCCATGCGCGGCCTGATCGACATCGTGAACAAGGCCGGCGCGCAGCTGGCGGGCATCGGCGTGGCGGTGGAGAAGGGCTTTCAGGACGGCGGCGACAGCCTGCGCCGGGAGGGCTATCCCATCAAATCCCTGGCCGTTATCGACAGCGCCGAGAACGGCGTGATCCGCTTCCGGGAGGACGACTGACATGAAAAAGGTGCTGGTTCTGGATTTCGGCGGGCAGTATAACCTGCTGGTGGCACGGCGTGTCCGTGAGTGCGGCGTATACTGCGAGATCAAGTCCTATCGGCTGAGCATGGCGGATATCCGCGCCTTTGGGCCAGATGCGCTGATCCTCACCGGCGGCCCCGCCACCGTGTTCGAGCCCAACGCCCCCATGGTGGACAGAGCGCTGTTTGAAATGGGCATCCCCGTGCTGGGCATCTGCTACGGACAGCAGCTGATGATGCAGCTGCTGGGCGGTCAGTGCCGCAAGGCGGAGACGCGGGAGTACGGCAAGATTCAGCTGACCCACACGGCCTCCCCCCTGTTTGCCGGTGTGCCGGAGACGTCCGTGTGCTGGATGAGCCACGGCGTGGAGGTGGAGCGTATCGCCCCGGGCTTTAAGGTCATCGCGACCACCGACGGCTGCGGCTTCGCCGCTGTGGAAAACGCGGATCGGAAGCTGTATGGCGTGCAGTTCCACCCGGAGGTGCAGCACACGGAGTACGGTATGCAGGTGCTGGAAAACTTCCTGTACAAGGTATGCGGCTTCAGTGCCGAGTGGAGCATGGCGTCCTATCTGGACGAAGCCGTGGCGGAGTGCCGGCGGCAGATCGGCGACGGCCGCGTGCTTCTGGCGCTGTCCGGCGGCGTGGACAGCTCGGTGGCGGCAGCGCTTTTGCAGCGGGCGGTGGGCGATCAGCTGACGTGCATTTTCGTGGACCACGGACTGCTGCGAAAAGACGAGGGCGACCAGGTGGAGCAGGTGATAAAGCATCAGTTCCACGTGGATGTGCGCCGCGTCAACGCGGGACCGCGCTTCCTGAGCAAGCTGGCTGGCGTTACCGAGCCGGAGCACAAGCGGAAGATCATCGGCGAGGAGTTCATCCGGGTCTTTGAGGAAGAGGCCAAGAAAATCGGCGCGGTGGACTTCTTGGCTCAGGGTACCATCTATCCCGATGTGGTGGAGTCCGGCCTGGGCGGAGAGAGCGTGGTCATCAAGAGCCACCATAACGTGGGTGGCCTGCCGGACTGCGTGGATTTCAAGGAGATCGTGGAGCCGCTGCGGCGGCTGTTCAAGGATGAGGTGCGGAAGCTGGGCACCGAGCTGGGTCTGCCGGACGAGCTGGTGTGGCGGCAGCCCTTCCCTGGTCCCGGTCTGGCCATCCGCGTTATCGGCGATATCACCGAGGAAAAGCTGACCATTCTGCGGGAGGCGGACGCCATCTTCCGGGAGGAGATGAAGCTGGCCGGTCTGGACCGCACCACCAGCCAGTTCTTCGCAGTGCTGACCGATCTACGGAGCGTGGGCGTCATGGGCGACGAGCGCACCTACGACTACACGCTGGCGCTGCGGGCCGTGCAGAGCCAGGACTTTATGACAGCCACCTGGTCCCGCCTGCCCTATGAGCTGCTGGACAAGGTCTCCGGCCGGATCGTGGGTGAGGTGAAGCACATCAACAGAATTTGCTATGACATCCCCTCCAAGCCGCCGGCAACGGTGGAGTGGGAATGATACGACACCAAAGGTGGCCAAAAACTACAAATACGCAAAAACCTCCGGCTTCGCCGGAGGTTTTGGTTGTACCACGACAAAAGTTGTGGTATGCTGATGAAAAACAGCGGAGGAACACACCTATGCGTCTGATCTCATGGAATGTGAACGGGCTGCGGGCCTGTCTGAATAAAGGTTTCCTGGCCTTCTGCGCCCTTGCGGACGCGGATGTCATCTGTCTGCAGGAGACGAAGATGCGGCCGGAGCAGGCGCAGTTTGAGCTGGAGGGCTATCACCGATTCTGGAACAGCGCCGACAAGGCCGGATATTCCGGCACGGCTGTTTTCACCCGACGGGAGCCGCTGGCGGTGACATACGACTTTGGCGAGGATATCCACCGGCATGAGGGACGGGTCATCACGGCGGAGTACGAGGATTTCTTTCTGGTGTGCTGCTACACGCCCAATTCCAAGGACCAGCTGGCACGGCTGGACTACCGGATGGCGTGGGAGGACGACCTGCGGGAATACCTCCTGGAACTGGACGCCAAAAAGCCGGTGGTGTACTGCGGGGACCTGAACGTGGCCCATCAGGAGATCGACCTGAAAAATCCCCAGTCCAACCGGATGAACCCAGGCTTCTCCGACGAGGAACGGGGCAAAATGACGCAGCTGCTGAGCAGCGGGTTCGTGGACACGTTCCGGGCGCTGTATCCAAAGCGGACCGGGGCGTACTCCTGGTGGAGCTACCGCTTTCACGCACGGGAGAACAACGCGGGGTGGCGTATTGACTACTTTATCGTGTCAGCACGGCTGATGCCCCGGGTGAAGAATGCGGATATCTGGCCGGAAATCACCGGCAGTGACCACTGTCCGGTGGTGTTGGAGCTGACGGAGTAGAGCATTATCTGTAGCGAGCAAAAAAGACCGCCTTTCGGCGGTCTTTTTCGTATAACGATATTTTTTAGCCCTCGCTGCTGGTGTCGGCAGGATTTTTAACGGGGATCAGTTCGCCCATGAGGACGTAGCGGGCATTATCAAAATCGTAGTCGCAGGTGCTCAGGGTCAGGATGCTGCCCGTGGGCACACCGGAGCCGGACTTGAAGGTGGACTCGTTGATACACTGCTGGAGATAGCTGTTGCTGAGAGAGGTGGCATACACATCGGCGTCATGATCCACAATACAACCGGCAAACAGGTTGACCTTGTAGGTCTGGTTGGGGGTGTACAGATAGAAGTAGGGATGCGCCTCGTAATAGCTCTGGCTCTTGTAGTTCATCAGGGACGCGAACATCATGCCGGTCTTCATATTGTGGCCGTAGATGAGGTTGTTCTGAGAGGTGAAGTCAGAGTTGCAGCGGATATCCAGGAAGACGGTGCCGTTCTTGTTGTCCTTGCCGTCGATATCGCGGTACAGATAGTACTCGCCGCCCTCGTCCGCGGACTGCACGATGGGCAGCTGCAGCGTTGTGTTGGCGCTGTACACATAGCCCACCACATCGGGGTACTTGGCCTGCATGGCGGTGAAGTCCACCTTGATGCTCTCTTCATCCTTCTTGACAGGCTTCTGCGTCTCCTGGCTGTCGCCGTCGGTGCCATCGCCATCGGTATCGGTATCGCCGGCGGTATCGTCCGGACTGATGAAGTCCTGATTGATATTGTCGTTGATCCTCTCGGTGTCCTTCTGTTCCTTCAGATACGAAATGATCTTGACGGACGAGAACACCAGCACGCCCACCAGGATCACCAAAACGGCGTAATACAGGGCTTTTCCGTTCTTTCTGCCGCCGCGGCTCCTTCTGCTGCGGTGACGACTGCCGGTACGCTCGGCCGGCTGCTCCTGCTGCACACGGGATCTTCTCTTGGGTGCATCGTTCATGGGTACACGCCTCCTTATCGTTGGGTATTGTAACAGGTTTTTTCGTTCGGTGCAAGGGATATAGACAAGATGTAATGAAATTGTAACAGTTTCTCTTTACTTCTGAGAAACCAGGGATTACAATAGAAATGTTGGCTGCCGTATAGACGGCGGAGCCGCCGGCTCCGTTCCATCAAAAAGATAAAGGAGAACCACAATGATCTATTTCAACAGTGATTATCTGGAGGGCGCGCACCCCTCTATCATGGTCAGGCTGGCCGAGACGAACATGGTACAGACCGTTGGCTACGGCGAGGACGAATACTGTGAGGCGGCGCGTGAGAAGATCAAGACCGCCTGCCAGGCCCCGGAGGCCGACGTGCATTTTCTGGTGGGCGGCACCCAGACCAACACCACCGTCATCGCCGCCATCCTGCGGCCCTGGCAGGGCGTGATTTCCGCCGTCAGCGGTCACATCAACTGCCATGAGGCCGGTGCCATCGAGTCCACGGGCCATAAGGTCATCACCCTGCCCACCACCAACGGCAAGATCACTGCGCAGCAGGTGCAGGACTATGTGGAGTGGCACAGAAACGATGAGTCCACGGAGCACATCGTCCAGCCCGGTATGGTGTACATCTCCCACCCCACTGAGGGCGGCACGCTGTATACCAAGGCGGAGCTGACGGCGCTGTATGACACCTGCCGCCGGTACGGCCTGCCGCTGTTCATTGACGGCGCACGGCTGGGCTATGGCCTGATGGCAGAGGAGAGCGACATGACGCTGCCAGAGATCGCGCGGCTGTGCGATGTGTTCTACATCGGCGGCACCAAGGTGGGCGCCCTGTTCGGCGAAGCCGTTGTCATCATGAACGAAAATCTGAAAAAGGATTTCCGCTTTATTATGAAGCAGCGGGGCGGCCGCATGGCCAAGGGCCGGCTGCTGGGCGTTCAGTTCGACGCGCTGTTCACCGACGACCTGTATTTCAAGATCTCCCGCCACGCCATCGAGATGGCTCATCAGATCCGGGACATTTTCGTCTCCGCGGGCTATCCCCTGCTGTTCGACTCCCCCACCAACCAGCAGTATCCCATCATGTCGGATGACGAGCTGGCCATTCTGGGCAAAAGCTTCGGCTATGAGTACTGGGAGCGTGTGGACGAGACGCACTCCGGCGTGCGCTTCTGCGCCAGCTGGGCCACAAAGCAGGAGCACGTGGACGCCCTGCGGGCGGCTGTGAACGCGCTGAAGAAGTAAGCGTTCCTCTGCTGTGAGATAAGCATAGCGCAGGTAGCTGAAATGCACCTTAAAGTTACTTAAAAAAATTCCCCGACGATGTCGGGGAATTTTTTTAGCGAAGCAAAGGCACCCTCGCAGGGTGCCTTTGTCGATAGCGTACTTACGCCTTGGGGCCGGCGGCCACGACCTCGTCGCTCATGTGGGTGTACTTCTTGAAGTTCTCCACAAAGCTGGCGGCCAGCTTCTTGCAGCTCGCCTGATAGGCCGCCTTGTCCTCCCAGGTGTTCTCGGGGATCAGCAGCTCACTGGGCACGCCCTCGATACTGGTAGGCACCTGCACGCCGAAGGTAGGATCGGTGACGAACACACTCTTCTCGATCTCACCGGTGAGGGCGGCGGTGACCATAGCGCGGGTGTAGCTGAGCTTCATGCGCTTGCCGGTACCGTTCCAGCCGGTGTTGACCAGATAAACCTTCGCGCCGGCCTTCTCCACCTTGTCGGCCAGCATGGCGGCATAGACAGAGGGATCCAGGGGCAGGAAGGGCTCGCCGAAGCAGGTGGAGAAGGTAGGCACAGGCTCGGTGACGCCGATCTCCGTGCCGGCTACCTTGCTGGTGAAGCCGGAGACGAAGTAGTACATGGCCTGGTTCTTATCCAGCTTGCTGATGGGGGGCAACACACCGTAGGCATCGGCGGTCAGGAAGATGACCGTCTTGGGAACGCTGGGGCTCATGCCGGACAGCTCGGCGTTGGGGATATACTCCACGGGATAGCCCACGCGGGAGTTGACGGCCAGGGAGTCGTCGTCGAAGTCGAACTCACGGGTGTCGGGATCCATGACCACGTTCTCTACCAGCGCGCCGAACTTGATGGCATTGTAGATCTCCGGCTCACCCTCGGGGCTCAGGTTGATGCACTTGGCGTAGCAGCCGCCCTCGAAGTTGAAGACGGAGTCGTCCGCCCAACCGTGCTCGTCATCGCCGATGAGCATACGGTTGGGATCGGCGGACAGCGTGGTCTTGCCGGTGCCGGAGAGGCCGAAGAACACGGCGCTGTCGCCGTTCTTGCCGATGTTGGCGGAGCAGTGCATGGGGAACACGCCCTGCTTGGGCAGCACATAGTTCATCACGGAGAAGACGGACTTCTTGATCTCGCCGGCGTACTGGGTGCCGCAGATCACCACCTCGTGGGCCTCGTAGTCCACCAGAATGGCGGCCTCGCTGCGGGTGCCGTCGATCTCGGGGATGCACTTGAAGCCGGGGGCGGCGATGATGGTATAGTCCTCCTTAAAATCCTTCAGCTGCTCGGCCGTGGGGCGGCGCAGGAGCTGGTGGATAAAGAGATTCTGGCTGGCCAGCTCGTTGACGATGCGGAAGGCCTTGGTGTACTTGGGATCGGCGCCGGCAAAGCCGTCGAAGATAAAGATCTCCTTGCCCTGCAGATAGGCGATGACCTTGGCGCGGATGGCGTCGAACTTGGCCTTCTCGATAGGACGGTTCACCTTGCCCCAGGCGATGTCGTCATGGACGGCAGGGGTGTCCACGATAAACTTGTCATTGGCGCTGCGGCCGGTGTATTTTCCGGTCTTGACCACCAGGGCGCCGGTGTTGGACAGCGTACCCTCGCCGCGGCAAAGCGCGTGCTCGGTCAGCTGTGCGGGGGTCAGATTACGATAGACCGCCTTGGCGTTGATGATACCCAGCTTTTCCAGTCCGTAAGTTTCCATTTGCAAAACCTCCTGTTTGAAATGTCACCGCGTCCGCCGCCGGCGGCGCGCTGCTTGCTTGTTCATCTTGGATTATACCATACGTTTAGGACAATTAACAGTCCTTTTTTACATTTCCCCTAAAAATTTTTCTGTATTGCTGAAAGTTTTTTATCATTCCGTCCGGCGGGAGAGCTGTGACAAAAACCGTTCCGCCGCCGGGTGCCGATCGCATACTTTTCTCTTTACGCAAGGATAACACCGTATTATGATAATGTCAATTTGCGAAAACCACGATTTTCTAAGAGGAGCGCCGCGCTATGGCACACAAGATACCCATATGTGAAATACCTCTCGCCCCTGCTGCTGTTCGGCCTGAACGGCGTGGTGATACTCAACGGCGTTGCCGGCGGTACACGGAGCGCCGTGTTTTTCTCCGTGCTGCTGGGCGAAACGCTGACCCCGCCCGCTGGCTGGACGCGGCTATGGTGCTGGGCGGCGCCATGCTGGCGGAGTTCGTACATCCGCGAAAGTAACGGAAACGATCTCCCCGCCTCCCCCGCGCAAAGTGCAAAACCTCCGGCTGAGCCGGAGGTTTTGCTTTATTTGGCGCATATCTCGCTGATGGCTGCCAGGAGCTCCGTTTTGCCGGTGCCCTTCTCGGCGGAAAAGGGGATCAGCAGCGCCTCCTCCGGCAGGGTCAGCGTCTGGCGGATCAGGGTCAGATTTGGCTCGATCTCGCTCTTTTTCAGCTTGTCCAGCTTGTTGGCCACGACGATGACCGGGCAGCCGGTGCCCTTGAACCAGTCGCACATGGTCACGTCATCGGCGGTGGGCTTGTGCCGCGCATCCACGATCAGCACGCCCAGGGTAATGAGCCCCTCCTCGGCGAAGTAACGCTCCATCAGGCGGCCCCAGCGGTCGCGCTCCTCCTTGGAGACCTTGGCATAGCCGTAGCCGGGCAGGTCGGTGAAGTATAGCCTGCCGTCGATGTCAAAATAGTTGATCTGGCTGGTCTTGCCAGGGGTAGCGCCCACCCGGGCGAAATTCTTGCGGCCCAGCAGCCGGTTAATGACGGAGGACTTGCCCACGTTGCTGCGCCCCGCGAAGGTGACCTGGGGCTTTCCGTCGCGGATAAATGTCTCCGCCCTTACGGCCGAGAGCACGAACTCCGCCTTATTAAAGTTGATCGCCATGACGCACCTCCTGCATAGCCGGACTACCCATCACCGCCAGATGCTCCACCGCCGCCTCTTTTTTCGGCAGGGTCAGTGCATGGGCAAACACGGCGTCCACCGTCTCGGCAGTGATAAAGCGCAGCGCCTCCCGTACGGCGGGATCGATGTCCGCCAGATCCTTCTCGTTTTCCCGGGGAATGATGACGGTCCGGATGCCGCTGCGCTTGCCCGCCATGGTCTTTTCCCGCAGGCCGCCGATGGGCAGCACGCGGCCCCGCAGCGTCACCTCGCCGGTCATAGCCACGTCATGGCGCACGGCGCGGCCCGTCAGGGCCGACAGCATAGCCGTGGCGATAGCGATGCCGGCGGAGGGGCCATCCTTGGGCACCGCGCCCTCCGGGAAGTGGACATGAATGTCCTTGGTCTTATAGAAATCCGGGGCAATGCCCAGCTCGGCGGCACGACTCCGCAGGCAGGTATAGGCCGCCTTTACGGACTCCTGCATCACCTGGCCCAGATTGCCGGTAAGCTCCAGCTTGCCGGTGCCGTCCATCACACCGGCCTCCACCTCCAGCAGCTCGCCGCCCACTTCGGTCCACGCCAGGCCGTTGACAACACCGATCTGGTCAATCTTGCTGCGGGTATCCTGGGCATAGGGCGGCGTATCCAGGAATTCACGCAGGCTCTTAGCTGTAATGTCTATGCGCTTTACGCCCGTTTCCACCAAACGCATGGCGGCGCGGCGGCACAGCTTGCCCAGCTGGCGCTCCAGTGTGCGGACGCCGGACTCCTTGGTATAGTCGGTAATGATGGCCCGCAGGGCTTCATCGTCCAGGCGCAGCTGGCCGCGGCGGATGCCGTTCTCCTTCAGCTGCTTGGGCAGCAGATGCTCGCGGGCGATGTGCAGCTTTTCCTCGTCGGTGTAGCTGCCCAGCTCGATGACCTCCATGCGGTCGAGCAGCGGACGGGGTATGGTGGACGTGGTGTTGGCGGTGGTGATGAACATCACGCGGCTCAGGTCCACAGGCAGCTCGATGAAGTGGTCGCGGAAAGCCCCGTTCTGCTCACTATCCAGTACCTCCAGCAGGGCCGAAGCCGGGTCGCCCCGCATATCGCTGGCCAGCTTGTCGATCTCATCCAGCACCAGCAGAGGGTTCATGGTACCGGCGCGGGTCAGGGCCTCGATAATGCGGCCGGGCATAGCGCCGATATACGTCTTGCGGTGGCCGCGGATATCCGCCTCGTCCCGCACGCCGCCCAGACTCAGCCGGGCGCACTTGCGGTTCATGGCCTTGGCCACGGACAGGGCCACGGAGGTCTTTCCCACGCCGGGAGGCCCCACCAGGCAGAGTATCCTGCCCTTGGCGTCCGGGTTCAGCTGCCGCACGGCGATAAACTCCAAAATGCGCTGCTTGACCTTATCCAGGCCGTAGTGGTCCTTGTCCAGTATCTTTCGGGCCTGCGCCACATCCGCCCTCTCCCGGGTAAGCTTGTGCCAAGGCAGCTCCAGGCACACATCCAGATAGTTGCGTATCACCGAGGCCTCGGCGCTGCCGAAGGGCTGCTTGCCCAGGCGCTCCACCTCTTTTGTCAGCTTGGTATGTATCTCGTCCGGCAGGTCCGCCGCCTGTATCCTGGCGGCGTACTCCCCCAGTTCCTCGTCGCCGTCATCCCCCAGCTCATGCTGCAATACCTTCACCTGCTCCCGCAGGATCATGTCCTTCTGTACCTGGGCCACGCGGCGGCGTACCTTCTGCTCCATTTCGCTCTCCAGTGAGATGACATCCACCTCATGGGTCAGGATATCGTTGACGATACGCAGACGCTTATCCGGGTGCAGCTCCTCCAGCACCCGCTGGCGGTCCTGGTGCCGCAGGGTGATATTCTGGGCGATCAGGTCGGCCCGACGGCCGGTATCACTGCAGTCC
>ULVG01040037.1_pt1 | contig 12007 bp, 23 predicted proteins | sample 1959221 | NCBI WGS metagenome assembly ULVG01 (sample SAMEA4835780, study PRJEB28245) | human gut metagenome | biome: gut microbiome; material: fecal sample | place: Denmark | collected 2008
TCTCCATCTTACGCTCTTTGATGATACATTTAGTTTCCAGCCCAAAGAGCTTAAAGCGGATAGCAATACCAGAGAGATTACCAGCAAAGCTCTCATCAGAGAGATCAGGCACTTGAGAGAATTTATAGATATTCCGCTCCAGCCTATCAAGATGATTTTCTATAGCGTCTGTCTGGATCTGCTTAGTAAGAAACTTTGCATCACCATTCTCCATAATCTCAAGGATACCCTCTACCTTGAGCTTTTCCAGAGCATCCTTACCCGCCACCATGTTTTTAAGCATGAGGTAAGCATTACGGAAAGCCTCAAACTCATTACTCATATCAGAGAACACCTTATCATAGTCATTTACCAGAGTTTCAATCCTCTCCAGATCGCTCATCTGCTCCTCATTGTTATAGAGAGTAATGATAGGAATACGCCCATAGATATGAGGTACTCTTTTCTGGAAAGTATAGCTAGCAACACTCCTAGCCCCTCTTGCCCCCGTGCTCTCCTCAGTGCTAGTAAAAATATCACAGCCTGTAGCATCGTACACCTCAGCATAATGAGTAACTTTCTTAGTATCCTCTGTATCAATATCATACAGGCGGATTTTCCACTTAGCCTCATGAGTAGAGCTGTTTTTGTAGACTACAATACAATCCTCAGGGCTTACTCTCATGAATTTAGTTTTACTCTCCTCATTCTGGTACACCAGCACATGAGAGAGCCCCTTAATCATAGCCTCCTTACCCCACTCAATAAAGAGATCATCCTTATCATTCTCAGTACAGATACTATCAAGCTCATCCTGTACCGCCGTATCCACAATATCCTCCAGATCTACACCCACATCTACAGGATCGACCTCTACAGGCTTTTTCTCCCCCTGAGGCTCTGTGTAATTGAGGATAATGGGATTACCCAAAAAATAGCCCACTGTATTATCAATGATCTGACTGAAAAAGTCATTTGCAATACGGTTATTAGGCTTATTTTCATCCTTTTTAGGGCGGCTCAAGATCTTATGCTTATTCTCATAGAGCCTCTGGTACTTTCTGTACTTAGGGGCTATCCTTTTACTGTGAGTGCTGATAAGCTCCCCCAGAAAAGTAGGATCAATCCGCTGAGTAGTAGCCTCAGCATTAAACTCCTTATCAATCGGTTTCATTCTATGTTTACCTCCATTTCAAAAATAAAAGAGCCCTCCTCAGGCTCCAGCCGTTATATTGTAAAATCCTTTCTACTCAAAACTCTGATTTCATTACCAGCATCCGCCACCGTCATAGCGTGATCCAGAGCATCAAAGAGATCATCATGATCCACCTCAGGAAAGAGTAACAGGCACTCCTCCAGATCATCCATACCCTCTCTGAAAAATACCTTATGATTTTCAAAGTTAGCGGATCTCCGCATAGCCCTAGTAACCTTATCCTTAGTAGTATTGATATTGATAACAGGGAGGAGGCTAAGCCGCCTCAGCTCTTGAGCAAGGGCTTTCTGATACTGATTAGTTTCTATACCCACTCTCTCTACCATAGGGAATTTATCACGCCCATAGGAGATAGTAGTGGTAAGCTGAGCATTAAAGGTAAGCCGCTCTTTCACATAATCCAGTACATATACATTCCTATCCTCATCTACCCCTATTGCCATCAATACAAAGTAGTCATTTTTGCTATTTTCCTCCTCAGATATTGCTAAGTCTGCACCCATGTACAGCCTAACCTTTATCCAGTGATCCAGCCCCTCAGCATCTTTGATCCTGATTTTAGCTGTCTGAAAATCATAATCAATTTTATACTCCTCATAGTAGCGGAAATACTGAGCCTTAAAGATCCGCCCCTTTGCAAGCTCAGTATCATTTTGGTACTGCATATTGAAAATGATCTTACCACTCTCAGCCCTAATCTCTCTAAGCCGCTCTATGCTAAACTTTGAGCCCCAGAGAGATACCTCCTTACCGCCTACTATCTGGATAGCCCTCTGAGTGTTCACCTCATAATTACCGCTTTTGATAAGATCCTCATACAGATCCATAGGGTTATATCTAGTGCCTAATATGTGAATATCACCATCAGGCTCCAGAGTAGGGAGGAGAGAGCTGTAAAACCACTCTTTGAGGTTAGCCCTCTGCCGCTCTGTACGGGCATTTTCCAGCCCCACCAGATCATCACCCACTATTACATCAAAGTGCTTAGAGATAACCGCTCCAGAGGCTCCCAGAGCTGTAACAGTAGCCTCTTTCTTGATAATGGTACGCCTATTAACCGTAAACTCTCTATCATTCCACACATTACCCTTACCAGCTCTCCAATCCCCAAAGATACGGATCAGATCCTCATTTTGCTCAAAGTGAGTACGGATCTCCTTAAGGAAAGCCTCCGCCTGAGTTTGTGTTTTTGAGCCGATCATAATACGGATATTAGGCTCTCTGAGTATTCTGGTAATGCAATAATCCACATCACCCACCGTACTCTTACCAAAGCCTCTAGGGGCTAGATCAAGGCTACTCTTTGCCTGTGAGATATTCGCTATAATGCTCTTATGCAAGCCCTCTATACTCCGCTTAGTAATATATCTGCATACCAGATAGTAAGCTACCTCAAAATCAGAGTTAAGGATTAGGTATTTAATTATGGCATCTGGATTATCCGCCTGAGTAATGGCATCCTCTACAAGCTCTACCTTTGAATAATCCACATCACTTAACCCCCTCTCTTTCAAAGTAAAAGAGAGGCTTTTTACCGCCTCTCTACACAGTTACTATATGATACAGCAAGATCCCAGATAGGATCAGGCAACAAAGCACCCCACAGCCCAGAGTACCCTTTTTCTCTTTATCGCTCTCCTTTTCGCACACCTTAGAGAGCCCCAGCATAGTACCAGAGCTGAGGAGTAGCCCTACTACCAGCACTACTCTCATCAGTATCACCCTCAGCACACCTTACACCTCCTCCAGAGCCTCAGCCTCTTTGAACGCCTCATAGATCTTAGGCATCTGTATAGCCATCCAATCTACCATCTCCTCATTTTTAGCCCATCCATTACCGCTCAGGGAGTTTACGCTCAGCCCACTCTCATATAAGAAAGCGTGTATAATCTCATGCCTGATAACCTTTTTCTGATAGGCTACCAGATCCCTCAAGCTCTCCTTATCCTGAGTAAAGTTAAAAATGAGGAGCTCCTTAGTACTGGTATCACACCATCCATCAGCCTCTTTATCATAGCGGTAATCCTCATCCTCCACAATGAGGATCTTGTACTCTGTTCCCAGAATATGTACCACTTTACCGCTCTCTCTCTTACACTGAATAGAGCCAGTATCCCTAAGCTCATGGATAGCTACAGTAAGCTCCACTTTGTTACTACAGAGCTTGAGCTTTACCATATCCATATCATCAATAGCCAGCACCTCACCTATAAGGCGGCTATCCTTTTTCAGAGCAACAATATCACCTATTTTCACTAGATCCACTCCTATCTATTCCTAAAATAGAGGAGAGCCCCTGTTTTTCTGGAGCTCTCCTCATCATTTCCCGCTTTTATGCCTCCATAGGCTCCAGATCATCAAAAACCACAGGGATCAGGCTTTTGATTTCCTTGAGGAGAGGTACAGCCACCTCTAACATCTGAGGATGAGGCTTTCCAGTAGCCCCGCAAGCTCTGAGCTTAAAGAAATGCCTCCACTCTCTGAGGTTAGCGGTTACTACAATCTCTGTTTTAAGGCTATTCGGCAATACTGCCCTTGCCTCCTGAGGAGTAGCCCCATCTGCAAGCATCCTCAGATAGCTCTTTTCAGCCTCCTCACAGGAATGTACCCACGCCCCATAACGCTCACTCCAGTTATCCACCGAAACGCTCACGCCATCTACCAGCAGATAGCAGGGCTCAATAACTGTAATCTCTCCGCCCTTTGAGCCATAATTACAGTATCTTGTACTCTCCTGAGCAAAAGAGGCGATCCTATGCCTTACCAGCTCATGAGATACCCCACGATCACAGATAAACTTTACCGAAAAACTGAAATGCTCCAGCATAGCCTCATGACCGCTCTTTACCAGAGCCTTTACCATCTTCTCAGCACTACCCTCAGTGATTTTATCCTCACTCTTGTAGCACACCCTAGCCACTCTCTCAATTTTCTTGAGGATCTCAGATCCATTGAGCTCATCAAGGATCTCATAGCCAGCCTTAATAATCTGCATTACTCATCTACCTCCACGATTTTCTTAATAGCCATCTGGATAATACCCTCCAGCGGCATCCCCTTAGGTACTTCCAGCTCAATCACGCCGCAACGCACACCCTCAGGCTCTTTCTCCTCAGACTTAGTAGTGCATCTGCAATTAGGATGATAGGGAGCTTTACCAGCTCTCTCTCTGCCTATTTCAGCCTTGAGAGCCTCAATCTCAAAAGCCAGATACTCTCTAGCCTTTTCCAGATCCTCTACCGTGTTACCCTTTCTCCCAGCCCTAGCAATATACTTAAGAGCCGATCCCAGATTGAAATTGAGCCCCCAATCACGGATAACATCCTTAGGCTCAAACTTTCGCCCCTCCGTATAGTGCAAAGGGCTTTTTACTGAATTGTGTTCCATAGTGAATACCTCCTATAAAGTTGATACTTAACCTAATCACTTACCGCCGTTTTTTTTTGATATGTAGCCGCCATTTGTGCAAATTGCCTTTTTCTCCTGTATTGAGCTATAGGGATCAACGCTATCCCTATATACAATCTGCACAAAAAGTCTACTTATCACTGAGGAGCTTAGCTATCTTATCAAGCCTATCCTTATCAGCCTGAGAGAGCTCTGTAGCCCCTACCAGCTCAGCTCTATCCACGCTTTCACCCATCAGCAGGAGATCCAGCTTAACTACTCTCTCAAAATCCTGTACATTCCTGATACCCAGCTTGCCCTCAGCTATCAGCTTAGTAGCCTTAGCCATCAGGTTATTTATCATGATCCTGTACCGTGTTTTAACATCTGTAGTCTGAGCCAGAGCCACTTTACTAGCCTCTCCAGCCTTAGCATCCTCAATCTCACGCTGATAGCACCGATCTACCCAATTATAGGCTCTACTCCAGCCAGCTACAGTACGCTCAGTACGGTTTACACGCTCTGCAACCGCCTTAAGGCTCCGCTTTTTCCCCATACCGTAATATATCTCAAAAGCCTCACGCTGGAGAGTGTTCTCCTTATTCAAACTAGCCACGCCGCCGCCCTCCTTTCTCTGTTTTCTTTTCTTTGAGAAACTTGCTAACATTCCAGATACCACTACTCAAATTAAGGAAATAGAAAAAGCTCTCTTATGTTCATTCTCTCTCAAGGTTTTACTCTTGCTATTTCAGTTATAGGGAGTTTCATAAGAGATTTTACTTTCTTTCTTTACTTTCTCTCTATAGAGTTAGGTTATTATAAGAATTTACTTTAGTTTGTTATATTAAATCCTCTCTCCGCCGCCGCCCCGTTTTTCCTTTTGATTTCAGTAGGGTTTTTCATGGAAATGAAAGAGGAGAGGCTTTTACACCTCTCCCAATCTCAGCACTCCATAAAAGGACAACCTAAAGCCTTATAAAAGTCCTTTTCTAACTGCTTTTTCATATCCTCAAGATCAATAGTGATAGTAGTGTTTTCTCCTACCTTTATATCTCTGTAATCATGCTTTACTAAGAGATCCTCTGCAAGAGGCATACTCACACTCTCCGCCGCCCTCTCCATCATAGGAGGAGGTATCTCTTTCACAGCACACATTACCATCCGCTTTTTATCACAATCATCAAAGTAAGAGCACTGTAAACACTCATCACTTGTTTTACTAAATACCTTTACCACTTTACAGCCCTCTTACTGCATCTTTCCTATATACCCCGCTAAGCCTTTGATGATATTATCTTTCTCCTCCAGCTCACGCCTTAAAGAGCTCATCTCCTGATAACTCTCCTCTTTACGCCGCTCAACCTCACACCTGTACTTTTTCACAATCCGATCTCTATCATGCTGATCCAGATCAAGGCTCTCTAATTCCTCAAGCAGAGTTTTCTCTCTTACCCCACGATCACACATTTTACATCTCTCCCTTAATTCCTATACTAAAACAATATCCATAGTGAGCCTCTCTACAGCTACCTTAGGCTGAATAACTACATCATATTTTCCGCCCCCAGCCTCTTTTACTGTTACCTCATCAAGAGATAAACCATGAGCCTCAGCTACATATTGTCTTAACTCTTTCTTAAACCGTTTCTCCTGCTTTTTCCTGAGCCGCCTTATAAGCCTCTTTTTAGTAGCCATACAATAAAGCCCTCCTCAGGTGTAAGCTCTACATACTCATTATAGCGGTTACTGAGGAGTACCAGCTCATCCTCTGTAATTCTCACACTGTTACTACCAAACCTCAGCATAGGTAAGGTAGTTTTCTCCTCTTTAGGGGCTTTCTCTTTCTCCGCCTCAGGCTCCTCCTCTACAAAGAGATCCTTGAGATCCATCTCAGTAAAGCCCATCACCTCAAGAGGAAAATCAAGCTCTTTCAGCTCAAAGAGCTCCTCCTTAAGAGCTACCTCATCCCATGTACTCAGCTCACCCAGCTTATTATCTGCAATCCTGTAGGCTTTCACTTGCTCAGGGCTCATCCAGTCTACCACGATATAAGGCACTTTCTCCAGCCCCTTGAGGATCGCCGCCTCTCTCCGTGTATGCCCTGCTATGATTACCAGATCAGGATCTACAAGGATAGGGGAGGTAAACCCAAACTCCTCTATACTAGCAAGTACCTTTTTCACCGCATAATCATTTACTCTAGGGTTATTCTCATAGGGCTTAAGCTCCAGAGGATCTCCCCACTTGATCTCATGCTTATACTCCATCTCTCATACCTCCATGAAATTTATAGTGTAAAAAGAGTGCAATTCCTTTCATCAGATAGGTTACAAACCTGTAGAAAATATGTATCTACCCCTCATAATTCAAAATTACCATCCTCATCATACGCCCCAGCTACCTCTTTTAGCTTTCTCTTTTGAGCCCCATTGAGATTACTAATAGGGATCTCTATCTGAGATCGCCTATGCTCTTGCTCAGGAGTATCATAAGGATGAGATACTTTCTTTCTCTTATTTTTCCTGCTATCTGTGTAATAGGGATCATGCTCCCTAAGCCACTTATCTGCCTCATCCTCCTGCCTGTACTTTATCCCCATCGGCTTTACCCTCCAATACTTTGATAATTCTCTTGATCCCTGTACGGATATTCTTACTGATAACCGATTGATCCACACCCATCACATAAGCAATATCCTCCTGAGAATACCCCAGCACCAGAGTATAGGCTATACTCATAAACTGATAATAAGAGAGATACCCCTCTTTATACCCCTCATCAAATACGCTCCTATTATGACGATTAAACCGATCAGGATCTATCCCTGTAGCTCTTTTCAAATCCACCAGAACACAGGTAGCTACTGTATCTCCCTTAAGGCTCATGTTTTCTAACCCTGTCCAGTTTCGGAGGAGGCTTTTGATATTCTTAGGCTCTGAGTAACTCATCCTAAGTAATTCATCATTAACTATATCCCTTACTCTCACCTTTCCTACCTCTCTCCCATTTTCTGATATACCTTAAGTGAATACACCACACCTTACCAGCGTAGTAGCCTCCAATTTCCTCTATAAAAGCCCTGTTACGCTCAATTCTGAGGATTTTACCATAGCTATACTCATGATCCAGAGGCTCCATCCACTTAACAAAATCACCAGCCTCAAACATTGAAAAATCCTCCATATAGGAAAGTAAAGGATCACTATCCAACACAATGATCCTTTACTTTCCTGCATATATCCTTTAATTTCCTAACTCCTGCCTGATTTCCTCAGCCCTCTTGAGTACCTCTCTACTGTACCCTGTACTGTAGATACCCTCTTTCCAGAGGCTCCTAGCTCCGCTCTCTCCCATGTTATAAGCCATAAGCACACAGTTAGCACCGCTATTATCCAGATACTTGTTATTTAGATACTGGAGAAAATTCAGCCCTACTCTGATATTGCCATAAGGATTAAGTAGATCCTCTACACCCTCCTCAAGCATCCTATCTTTGTGCCACTTTTTACCGATCTGCATATAGCCAACGCTATTACCGCCATCTCCTGTAGCATCCCACTTATAGCCGCTCTCCCTCTCTATGAGGGCTACTACCATATAATAATCAATATCCCTTTGCTCACATAAGCACCAGAGATAAACCTGTACCACCTCTGGAAAGCATCCGCCCTCTCTAGCGTACTCATAAGGGATCTCATAGAGCTTAAACCCGTTATCATATACCGATCCATCCCAATCGGCACTCATGGTATTAAACGGGTAAACATAGTTATCAGGATCTCCATAGTATGTAGGGGTTTCCTCAGGCTCAGGAGAATAGCTCATACTACTAGCACTCAGCTCCTCAGAGCTAGCAAGCTCAATAGAGCTCTCTGTAGCCGCTGGAGGTAGAGTAGGCTCATCTACCTTACCGCAACCTCTAAAAATACCCACAAGAGCCACAATCAGTACCAGCATCAGTACTATAGCCCCTAATCTCTGAGCCATAGCAATTATCCGCCGCCTTTGTCTAGCTCTCTCTCTACTAACTCTGCTACTCATTTCCTAACTCCTCCTTAGCCCTGTAGAGCCCATCTACAGCACGGCTCATATTTTTCACCTGTTCAGAAAGTCTTTTAATAGTCCGATCCAGATCCTCAGGATCATGAGAATACCAATACCCATTATTAGAGCTACAGATAGGCTCTCCATTTTGCCTCAGTACGCTTACCAGATTTCTTACCTGTTTACTATGCAAATTGAAAAGCTCACACAGACTCCTACCCTTGATAGCCTTGCTCTCTTTGTTGTGATACTCTTTCAAGTAATCAACAATATCAGCCTCAGTACTCATTACCGCCGCCTCCTTAATTCAGATACATAACCTAATCACATTTAGGAGGCATTGTTAGAGAGAAAAAAGGAGAGGTTTTACCCTCTCCCCTCAATACGCTCTTTAGTACGGTTTACCTTAAACTGCTTATAGGCAAGCAGATCCTCCTCTGGTATCTTGAGCAAGTGCTTTATTTGCTCCAGCATGATCTCTACATCTGCAATCTCCTCAATGAGATTATCTAAAGCCACTTGCTCCTTAAGTGGAGTTTCCTGCCCCGTACCTCTAGCTCTCCTGTACTTGCTTACCGCCTGTATCAGCTCTGCACATTCCTCTACAAGCTGATTACTCTGAGCCTCATACCCATAATGCTCAGCGTTTTTGATATTGAGATCTGAAATATTCATTTTTCCTCATACTCCTCACAATTATCAGTATAGGCAGTAGCACACCCATAAGCCTCACTATCAGGATTACCACACACAAACTCTCCATCTTAATAGCTGTTATAAGCACAATTCCCGCAACACTCACGCATTTTTTACAGCCTCCTCAGCCTTTTTCTTAAGCTCTTTGTACTGATCCTCATAAGCCCACGCCACTAAAACAGGCTTAGCCCAATCCTTATCTCTCCCTACAGCGATCTCAGTAAAAATCCCTGTAATATTCAGATCCCCTAAATACCCCTGCTTATTAGCGTTATAGTTATGGATCAATACCTTACCTGTCCTAGAGCTAATCACCTTGATAGTATCATGATAATCTAACTCCCTAAGAGCCCTCAGAGTAATGGTAAACCCGCTGTTTTCAAACTCATTCACCGTAAACCCTCCTAATCAATTTCCTATAATTGCTCCTAATCTCATCAGCCCTTACACCATCAAAACCAGCTACCAGAGGATCATCCAGCCCACCTAAAGCATCTATGAGAGCTCTGAGAGCCTCTCTAGCCTTATAGAGATCCTCCATCAGAGTATCCTCTACTATGTAATACTCTTTAGGCTCTCCAAAAGAGATAGCTACCGTGTAATCCTCTTTTCTGGTACTGAAAGCCTGAGCCTTAGCCTTTTCCAGCCACTCCTTTTTTACAGAGATACTCTTACTAGGCTCCATCTTTGTCTTAGCCTCAATAAAGAGCTTTCCTGCAATCACATCCCCCTTAAGGAATGGGGTAGAGCCTGAGCCTACCACTTGCCGCCCTCCCATAGCCTTAGCTATTCGCTTTTCTTGCTCTGAGCTCTTAGCTCTGGTACTATTCCTCACCGCTTTTTACCTCCCTTATAGGTTTCCGATCTCTCCAGCTTTACACCGCCCTCCTCCCAGAGGGTACCCTTTAACTCATCCAGAGTAACATAGCCCTGATTATAAGCATCCCAGAGATCAAGGCACTTATCTACAAACTCAGGTAGCCTCTTTTTAGCCGTTTTCACCCAATACTTATCATGTAACACTATGATAGGGATAGCCAGCATAAGGATAAAAGCTGTACCTACAGCCTCATCTACCGCTTTCTTTTTCATCTCATCTATCTGAGCCTGAGTAAGAGTATAGGTTTTCTGAGCCTTACCCTTTTCCCGCTCCAGCCGCCGCCTTTCCGCTCTACCCACGATACACCGCCCTCACTCTCCAAAACTTAAGAAACTCCTCAAGGTTACGGTACTGGAACTCCAGCCTCATAACCCTCACAATAAGCCGCCCCTTTTCACAGTAAGTAGAAATAGGGTACACCTTACCGCTCCTGAGCTCACACCCCAAAATCTTATCAGAGATACCCTTATACTCAGCCTTAATCATTTGCATCTTTCTCCTTAATTCGTTGTATGACATTTAGAGCATACTGTAGCTTATTCTCTACCTCATCCAGATCATCAGACTTGATAGAGCCGCTAAGAGCTTTATCCAGCTCATCTACCCAGCTCCAATCCTCAGGCTCATCTTTCCTAAAGTGCCGCCTCCAGCTAAAGTAGAGCCTATGCTTTTCTAGCACTTTCTGTACTCTATACCAGCACTCCAGCTCATACTCTTTACCAGATAACCTATCCAGCCTACAGAGAGCATCCTGTAACTCATGAGCCAGCTTAGAGCCTAACTGATCTCCTATAGCTTTCTTATAGGATTTATCCTCAAGATAATCCTTTGCAAAAATAGCCTTATCCTCATAAAAAGGGATACGATCCTCCTCAAGGCGGCTATAAATAATGTACTTGTAAACCCCTACAGGATCATCTATTGCTCTGTACAGAGCCTTTTTAACTGTATGGAGTACTGTTTTAGCATCAGGATCATAGTAGATCAGCCCAACCCCCTCAGGGAGCTCATCTTTTCGGATCAAGCCCTTAGGCACTACAAAGAAAAACTCATTACAATACTGTAGATATAAGTGCCACTTAGCATCTCCCAAAAAATCACTCCTGCTTACCTTGATCTCATAGCCCACAATACAGGGCTTAGTATAGCTCTTTGTGATAGCCAGCCCATCAAAGATAAGCAAGCCCTGAGGATCTGGAAAATAGGTACTACAGGTTTTACACTCAGTAAGAAAATAAGTATTTCTGTTATTGTGCATATCCTTGAGGGCTAACTTAATATCTGTAGAAGTTACCCGCTTTTCTCTCACACCAGCACCGCTCCTCTCTTTCAGTGATACCTAACCTAATCACTTTACAGGGGCTTTTTTAGACAAAAAAAAAGAGCGGAGGGGCTTTTACACCTCTCCGCTACTATGTAGATCTACCGTTACACAGTCCAGCTCTTACCACAGTTATTACATACCGCTACTTTCTTTGAGTGATTTACTGTCTTGTATTTCTTTGAGCCAAAGAGCTTTACTAAGATAGCGGGTAAAGTAAATCCCAGCCACTTAATAGGTATCCACCACCAGCCCACACAGAGCCACCAGATAATACCGTGTTTCTTTTCCTTGAGCTCCTGCTCCGTTACCACCTGTACAGTTACATTCTCAGATCCACACTTAGGGCATTTCATAGTTAAAACCTCCATTAAAATTTTTTACCTGCATACCTCTAATAGCATTTTACTCCACGCTATAGCATCATCCTCACCCCTGAGCTTATAAATACAATCCTGATAGGGGAGGAGAGCTAGATCCTGAT
>ULVG01040769.1_pt1 | contig 11938 bp, 4 predicted proteins | sample 1959221 | NCBI WGS metagenome assembly ULVG01 (sample SAMEA4835780, study PRJEB28245) | human gut metagenome | biome: gut microbiome; material: fecal sample | place: Denmark | collected 2008
GGACTCTCCAATCCTGTTTTGGATCGAGACATACAATTCTCATTCTTTTTCCTGTCTTTTTCCTTCTCACATTCGAAAGTTCTGCAATAAATCTTGTTGCTGCAACTGTTTTTCCAGAACGGGATGCTCCAGTAAAGTATGCGTGCATCAATCCTTCCTCCGGGATTCTATAATCAAATGGCGTTCTATATCCATTTTTGAATGTAAATCTCTCCGGATTTAATACGGTTCCCATATAAATTTCGCCCTTCATCATCGACGGAACGGAGAACTTTGGTATATCTTGAACAATACTGTAAATTCCACCTTCTGATACCCGCGGTAAATGGGTGTATGCAACAAATTCCTCTGGTAGTAACACAGTACAATATTTATACTCTTCTACTCCATATACATCTTCTTTTGTTACATCCGCTGAAAATGCAGCAAAATGATATAGTAAATGTTTTTGTTCGCTTTCGGACAAATCAAGGACCTGAATTGGCTGTACCATAGCAAATTCATTATGCCATGTTGACTTAGCCAAAGCCTGTGCTGCAGATAATGCGTCCATAGACGGGCAGGCTATATATACATAGGTATAAAATGCGCCATTTCCACGTAGGGCTTTTTTGATCCGCTCATTTTGATATTCCATTAATTCAAGCAGATCTTTTACTCCCTGATCTAACCATTGATGGCTCTTATTATATCCAATACTCGGTCCAAGTCCCATTGAACTTGCCGTTCCAAGTGTGCTTGTACCTGTTGATCCCATACTTGTTCCTTGAGATGAGCCATTGCTTGTAGTATAGGAATTTCCGCTACTTACGGACTCCGACTTTGAAGAGTTTTGTCCGTAGCCAGTACTTGCACTTTCCGAAGAAGAAACACTTGATGACTGTCCTACGGTCTGTCCAAGGGTTTCAGAGGATGAAACCGAGTAATTTTCTCCTACATTTGCTGAATAACTCGTACCATTGTTAACAGATGCATTATTCCCTACTCCATAGCTGGCTCCTTGGCTTTGCGACACACCGTATGTATTTCCAAGACTGTAATTTTGTCCGGTAGAAGATCCAATGCTTGCAGACTGACCAGCGGATACTCCATTGCTTAACGAATATGATTGTCCACTCGACTGTGACTGTGACAAGGATTCACTCGCTCCATAACTCTGTGACAGGCTTTGCGAATTACTAACGCCATAATTTTCGCTCGCTCCATAACTCTGCGTTGTTCCTACGCTGTCTGAATATCCCATACTTGCACTCTGACTTGCCGAATTTCCATAAGTTACTCCATTAGAAACGGATGCTGAGTTACTCTGCGAATATGATCCACCATTATTTGAAGTAAAACTATTTCCATAACTGTCTGTCTTACCTGTTGAATAGCTTGAACCAGTGTTATCTCCGTCTGAACTATTTCCATTTATGCCAAGATGATTTGTTATACCAGCATTCCATCCTCCTCCAGCAGAGCTGTTGTGGCCAACAGATTCGCCTTGATTTACGGACGCTCCATGATTTGATGAGACACCGCTTGAATGTCCCCAGCTTTCACCATTAGTAAAACCCTGTGTTGTACTTTGTGAAGAACTTGTTGATGCTGTTGTACCAACAGATGATGATTGGGACATATTGGTTCCGTGGCTCTGCGATATCCCCTGTGATACATTTTGACCAACAGAGTGAGAAGTTCCACTTGTCTGTCCATTAGTCAAGCTGTATGAGTTTCCTTGTGTTAAGCCCTGGCTAAACGATACATTCTGCCCCTGTGATACATTCTGGCTTTGTGATTCACTATATGACAAATTTGAACTCTGACCTGTACTTTGTCCCAAAGACTGTGAAATTCCTTCATTGATTCCAGAATTTTGATTGATACCAAAATTAGAACTTGTTCCGATTGAAGTCCCATTGGACTGACCGATTGATTCGCCAAACGAAACGCCATGTGATTGAGTTACCCCATGTGATATGGAATTTGACAGGGAATATCCTTCTGTATGTCCGATTGATTGTCCATATGATTGAGACAGACTTTCTCCAATGCTCTGTCCTTGTGATACCGAAAAATTTTCTCCCTGCGCATATGAAACGGTACTTGCATCTGTATACGCTTTGCTCCATCCCTGACTTTGTGAAGCATTTGCCATATACATCATCGGAATAGACAAATTAAAAGAAAGGCTGGTCTGTCCCTGTAAATGAGAGTTCCAATCCGTCATTTCTTTTTGAGATCGACGCTGCCATCCCATAAGTGTGTCAGCATAAACAGCCGTGGATAGAACTTCGATTACATATTCATAATCAGCCATTCCTTCGATCATTTCCTCCAAGGTTCCCTCTGAATCAGGATTGACATTTTTGCCTCCAACACCTTTGTTTCCCCCATCTTCTCCAGCTTTATTGGCAAAAGGAATACCACGAACCATAGTCATATAGTCCATGTTATATATCTTCTCCCTAAGCCATTCGGTCTCCTGTGCTTCTGCACATTTCATTTCCAAAACTCGATATGTACCCTGCATCATAGCAATAAATCCGGTAAAATCATCATGGCATATCCGTTTAGCCTCGTTAATATCTTTAGATACACCTTGTACGCCATACATAAATAAAAGTCCGATAGGTACAGGTTTGATAACATTGGCTATAATGGTAATGAAATTATAGTTTTGCTCGTAAACCCCTCGAAGGACACCTTCCTGCATGTCCATAAATGCTGTGGATTGTTTAGCACTTGCAGGTAGCCGAATGATTCTCGCAAATTTAATTGCTTTGAAAAAACGAGTCGTTTCGCCAGTATCCGGATTCATGACTTCCAATTCATAGCAAAGATAATTCAGATTTCTTTGTTCTGGCGATTTCGATGACGTATCATCATATTCAGCCCATGATTGCAGAATTCTGAAATCATCTTCCGGCTCATTGTCTTTGTTCGGATTTAACAATCGCTTTATATCAAACAATGTAAGCATAGAATTTCCTCCTCATCTATTATTTCTACTAATAGATTGGATGAAAAATTTTCAAAATAAAAAACAGGAACCCATATGGATTCCTGTAAAAGTAGATTGTTTATCTAATAGACTTTGTATTTTCACGTCCAGAATTCTTTGGGACAAAATCTGTTTCAAAAGAAAAAGCTACCGACCGTCAAAACATTACCAACTATTTTGATGAAGCTTTCGAGTTGATGCCTGAATTTTCCGACTCTGCCACAAAAGCTACCACAGAAAAAATCAGCAATAAAAAGGATGATGATGGACCACAGGAAATAAAACTTCCTTGGAACTGATTTTAACCGCTTCTCTACACAGGGAAGCGGTTTTCTATTGCAATCATTTATAGTTGCATTTTCATTTTGCAATCGTTTTTGATTGCAATAATAATTTTTTATTTAAAATGCATTCTCATTGGTATGCTACCATTGGTTTCGTATTATGATTCAATAGTATACTACCATTGGTTTCATATCTTATTATTGTTCAAAAATGATAACTGCTCGTAGTTAAAATTATTTTCGGAAACAAATTCTAATAACATAGAAAAGACCCGCCGTAGCAGGTTCTTCCAATTCAATTACAGCGAATTGATAATATCATTTACTTCTTTTTCTGAGATATTGAGTTTTGCAGCTATCTCGGATGCACTCATTCCAATTTCATGATATGCTTCTACTTTTCCTTTAATCGTACCAATCCCGATACCTTTTTCGATACCCTTTTCTGTACCAATCTCGATACCTTTTTCAGTACCAATCTCAATACCTCTGTTTAATATTCCCTGGCTCGCGTTACACATCTCTTCCACGCTCCTTTCAATGTCCTCCGTGTATGGAATCTGATATTCGTTTTCAACAATATCTCTTTTTTCAGCTTTGCTCAATGCAGAAGTGAAATCATTGCATATATAGAATGTTAAATTCATGAGTAAACAAAAAGACCTGCCGAAGCAGGTCCCTTGTTATGCGATTAGATTTGATTTCGAACATGATGTAATTGTCCGATTCACAATTTTTATATTATCTGTGGTGATATTCTTAATTTCGTCCAGATATATTCCTTTTTCTCTGAACTCCTCAGCAATATCAATAATATTGCTGACTGAACCTTCATACAAATAAACTTCATTTCCATTTACAACCTCATTGTAAACCTCCGAATCAAGTAATATTCTTTTTATTTGTTCAGTATCATCTATACCTGACAGAATAGAAAATAACTGAATAATTCGTTCTTCTGGTCTCATACCTCAATAACCTCCTTCAATCTATCATTTATATACATAACCGCTTTTTCCGATTTGAAACAGTATTGCATGTACTCTTGTTTACAGCGTACACCTAATATAAATGATGCTAATTTAAGCTTTCCATTTCTATAATCATCAATATATTCTTCTAATTCCCAAAAACGACCATCTGCCATTTTGCCATATATGATATCGTAATCGGGTTCATAAAAGAACGACCGGCAAGCAACAATAATATCAGCCCATTCTTTGTTATAATGATTCAAGTTAAGAATATTATACTCTGAATCAAGAAAAATTTCATCAGGTATTTCAATAATATATATGTACCCTTTTCCTTTTTTTCTTGCGGCCCACTTTTTTGCCTGATCATAGTTTGGGGTAAAATAAATTCCTTTACCATAGTCTTTACCTTCCTTGGCATATTTTAATTCAAAATTTGTAAATTTTTTTCAGCTTCCGTGATATAAAAGCATATAAGTCCTCCTTTTTCGCATATTTTTCTTCTTCTCCAAACATCCTTTTTATTTCTTTCAAACATAGAATGTCAAAAATGGCATAAAATAAGAGACCTGCCTGAGCAGGTCCCTTAAATTCAATTATTTCTTTTTCTTGAAAAGAACAGCTGTAATACCAAACAATCCAACTACTCCAAGACCTGCAAATACCCATAACAGGAAATCTCCTGTCTTAGGCTGGTCTGTGAACACAATTGTCTGTTCATCACTGTTTAGGTCAGCATGACTACATATAATCACACCGTTTTTATAAATATCCTCGAAAACAACCGTCGTTTTCCCAGCAAGTTCTTTCGCAGTAAATGTAAATTCAACATCTACATAACCGGATTTTTCTAAAGCAGTAAATTCTGCTTCAGCCATAACTGGCTGTCCACCAATCATAATCTTTTCTCCGGTTGCTACATCCATCAATGTACCACGTGTTGAATATGACTCTCCTGCTTCGAGATTCTCATAATACACACGATCTACGATAGTAACCTTGTCATTTGGTTTTGCAATATGCGAACCATCTTCCTTATTCGTAGCTGTGGTATGACAGGACGGATAATTCACGGTCTGGTCTTTGTCGGTAATATCGCTGTGTGTGCATACACGAATATTATTGTGGTACAGATCCTCAAATACCGTCACACTCTTTCCTGCAAGAGCAGTCGAATCAAATGTGAATACAACTTCAACTTCACCATCTGCCTGTTCTGCCGTAAAGGTTGTTTCTGCTGTTACAGGCTTGTTGTTGATCATAAGCGGTTCTGCCTGAAGCTGTGCATCAGAAGATGATGCTGGTTCTTCCTTTATATTCCCCTCTTCATCCTTAGATGCTGCTGTGCCGATTACAGATTCCGGCTGAATATAAAGTGTACCTTTGACAGTATATTTCTTTCCAACAAGAAGGCCTGTGTATTTTACTTTATCTACAATTGTAGTTGTCTCTGATACAACACCCGTATGAGTGCCTGTAACCTGATCTGTTGCGGTTGTATGCAGATCAGGCGGTGTCACAGTCTGATCCACATTATCAATAGATTTTTCTTCTGCCACAACAGCATCTTTTTTGATTGCTTCAGAATCAACAACATAGACTTCCTTTGTAGATTCGTCGTGATGAATTGTATCAACCACCTCAGATTTTGTTTCATATCCGGATGCTGTACAGTTCTCTGCATCCTTATGTGCATCAAACTCTTCTACTGTCTCAAAGCTTTTACCACAGTCGTTGCAGATATAACGGATCTCTGTTACTTCTTCGTCATACGCAGGAATCGTCACTGTTTCATTATGCCCCTGCTCTGCAATATTCACTGCAGCAATCACTTCCTCGAAACAGACTGTCGGTGACATAGAGCCATCTTCTTTAATCAGATCCGTTTTTGTTGCGTCGAAATGATATTCAACATTAACCGAACCTTTCAATGCCCCATTTTCAACCTTGAATTTCTTTTCTCCAGTTACAGTTTTTCCGTCAATCGTGACTGCTTTATTTGTATCCTTATTCCAAAGCTCGCCACGCATGATATATTCGCCATCCGGCAAATTCTCATAATTAACGGTGTCAATCAAATATACATCATTCGTATAAAGGACATTCTTACTGCCTGTCTCTCCCTCTCGGAGCGTCGTGGTGATCTTAGGAATCCAAATGGACTGTGCATCACTGTTTATATCCGTATGGGTTGCTATATCAATGTTATTGCGGCGCAGCGTTTCAAAAGCTACTATGGTTTCTCCGGCAAGTAGCGATGCATCGAAAGTGAATTCCATTTTTTCGCTGCCGTTTGCAGAAGCAGGCGTAAATACCTTTGTATTTGAAATCACCTTTCCATCAGCATCTTTTAAAACTTCACCTGTTCTCCGGTTGTAAAGCTCTCCGTAAAGTGTCAGTTCTTTACCTGGAAGAACATTCTTGTAATCAACAGTATCAATAATAGTTATCTTACCTGCCTTGGAAATCTGGATATCGCTATCCTTATCCTTTGCAGTCGTACCAAGAGATGGAATATACACGGTCTGTTTCTTGTTATTGATATCAGTCTCACTTGCATAAACAACACCATTCAGACTGATTTCCTCGTATACCGTTACGCCCTTTGTGATCATCTTTCCGTCTTCATCGAGAAGCTGTGTTCCGTCAAATTCCGGAAGGTTCACCTTGATAGTTCCGTTCTGTCCTTCTGCTGTGTAAGGAGTTACCAGCTCCAGGTCATTTCCATCCTTGTCCTTGATTGCATATTCTTTGCCATCACGGATATCTTCATACATGATCCATGATTTTACTTTGTAATCAATGCCTGTGTTAAGTCCGTTGTAATGAATCTTATCTGATACCTTCATAGAATCAGTAAGAAGCAACATATTATCTTCTGTTTCGGTTGCAAATGCCTCAGTCTCGATATCCGGAAATAAACCGATCTGATCAATATCTGTTTCGTCTGTATGCTTCACAGTGATCTTATCCGGAATGGATGTATCATCACTGTTATCTACTTTAAATTCCAGAACGCCAGTTTCATCGATTGTTCCATCTTCATTAACTGGAATCAGCTCATCACTTGTGCCGGCAAAAAGATATTCGAATATTACAAATTCCTTGCCCTTTAAATCTGTTCCCGTAAATGAAAATTCTACATCTTCTGATCCGCATTTTTCCTGTTTACTCTTGGTGTATGACGAATCAACTGTAAACGCCTTGTTTGCCCGGATATAATTACCATCTGCATCAAGCAGAGGTCCCTTTAACTTACCATCTGCATTAAGCTCCATAAGGATACCCTTATATGTGTATTTTTCTCCAGCGGTCAGGTACTTGTATGTTACAGTATCCATGATATTGTTTACTTCTCCCTCGCGGAAGATTGAAATATGCGACTTTGTATCCTTGTCCCATTCCTGTGTCTTGATCGATGGAGTTGGAACATTTGAGATCACACCAAGGAACTGCGTACCATTTTCAACTGTTGCAGAGAACTCTTCCGGCACAATCATCTGATATCCCTTATTGTTCTTGCCAATTTCCTCGGTAAGCACATATTTCTCATCATATCTGAGTGCTCCCTTATCATCCTTAATATTTTCAGTTTTCCACTCAGACTGATCATCGGTACCAAAGAACCATAAACCGCAATCAAGATCGCCAATGTAGGTCTTTGTTCCATCTACATCAATATAATCATTTTCCTTATCATCGTCGAAAAGGCGATCATAGTAATTCGTATACTGTGTATTTGGTGTTTTGTCAGAAGCATAGTATCCTTTTTTGTTTGTCTTAACATAGTGTGCCTCACCCGTGGATGAAGTGATCTTAAAGAAGATGTCCGCCATCTCCACACCAGTCTCGTAATTTACCTTCACAAATGAAATGTCTGTACGCTTCACCTGCTCGGCAATAGCAAGGTCAGAACCATCCGCAGCCTTATTGTTTACCTTGATTGTCTCATTCTCTGCATTCTTGATATAAGATCCTGATCCATCATCAATATACATTTCTGCATATCCATCTTTTTCAATTACCTGACCAATGAATACCTCGTTGTCACACTTCTGTCCTGCAACTGTCATGCTGCTTTCATCGATCTTATAACCATTCGAGGCTTTTTCCTCTGTGATCACAACGGTTCCAAGAGGGAAGTTTGGATCTCCCAAAGAATCTCGGTAAAATTCTGAATTTGTATATTCTGAAGCAAGATGGTTTGAATCAAACTTTGCTACATATTTTTTTCCATTATACTTTGTCTGTATATACCACACTCTTTCCGGATTCTTACCCTTATAGGTATCCTTATCATAATAATCATTATAATATGCTACCTTAAACACTGCCCCTTCTAGAGTTGCGCCGCCTGCATCCGCGGGATCAATCGCAACACCTTCAGAATCAATTTTGTTTAATTCGATGGATACAGGGTCAAGGATTGGTTCATCTGCAGCATTGATTGTATATGTGGTATTGACATTCACGTTTACAAGCGGAACCCGGATTGGATTCGGATTTTTCTTGTATCCCTTACCTGCTACTGTTTCCTTTGCATAATAAACACCCGGAAGCATATACAAGGTATTTGAATTTCCAGCATTATCCTTTACAACAAACTTAGCTGCTGTCTTTCCTGAATATTCTCCTGTTGTACTTGAATATCCGGTATATCCATAAGCCTTTGTCGTGCAGGCTGCATCCTTATATAATTCGTAAGTCGTACCGATCAGACTGTATAAAGGACTGCCTGTTACACATGTCGTATTGGTGATTGACTTCTTTAGAGTGACCGGATTCCAGATTGCCTCATCAATCAGTCCGTCTGCTCCATGATTTGATCCTTCGACAACGGTTGGATTGGTAATATAAGCCCCCGGCTGTGTCTGCTCCAGATTTAATACATTTCCATTCTTGTCCATCGGCACACCAATCGTATGTCTGCCCTTAGTAAGATCTAAATTGAAAGAATAGATATTATCCGACAGCCGAATCAGATTACTATCCGGTTTTTTTACTTCGCGCAGATAATATGTACCTCCCTGCTGAAGCATCACCTCTTCACTGTTTAGATCCTGTGTTTTTCTTAGATTAGATGACACATTATCTTCATCATCATCCTGAATACAGTATCCAACTGCATTTACTTTGTTTTCAGCATCTGATTTTGTTTTATATAATCCATAAACGGCACCTTTCACAGATGCATATTTAGGATTTGCTGATACTACGTCACTTCTTGTTTCTGCTCCATAGTATGCGGTCTTACATACACGTACTGTCACGCTGGCTGACTCAATTTCAAAATTCAGGCTGGCCATCTTTCCAACAGGTGCAACCATCTGTTGAATTGAAAGGTCACCATAAGATGGAGAACTTGCTTTTGCCAGCGGAACCAGAATATATACAGAGTCAACATACCATCCAGCAGAGTTTGTCGCTACCAATGCTTTTCCAGTGTAGGTATTTGTATAAAAATATCCCTCTGTACCATCCGGGACATCTACATGCGTGCCTCCTGCTGCGTCATATTCGCCACCATTTATGTAATAGTGAAATGTGAAACCCGTAGGCACATTTACTGTTGCACCAAAATATCCTGTTCCAGTGCTAAACTGTAAACGATCCGTTCTTAAAACACCATTATCTGATTTTGTTTTAAGGTTTGTGCCAGCAGTAACATAATTTCCTGTTTCCAGATCTTTTACCTTATAACTGTTGCTTGTCGGGGCTCCTGCATCCGTCGCTGGTGAAAATGTATGATTATCATATACAACAGTATTATTTTCCAGCAAGGTTCCCAGTGCATTATGAAATTTATAGCTTGGAACAGTCTTTGTATTCGGATTAGCTCCTTTGTAATAAACATAATACATGTGTCTTGCTCCTGGTACAGCTACTGCAAATCGCCATCCAATTGCTTCAATCGAAGATCTTTCAAAATGGAAAGGTGAATTATAATTTGTATTTGCATTTCCACACATCCAATATAATCCTTCCATCTCTCCATACGGAGGATTGGAACCTGATGCCTGGTTACCTCCCGGAGCGATACAGGTCATATAATGCTTTCCATTCGCCATAATAGATGTATTATCGGAACTTGTAATGTTCAGGTTAAATCCACCATTATTGTAACTTGCATCCTGCACTTCAAAGAGATTGTCAATCAATCCCTTAATATCCCATTTTGATCCATCTGCGTCAGTTCTGGTAGAAACCTCAGTTGTCTCGACTGTTGTATCAACTGCGTTTTCCTCTGTCGTTAAAGATTCGCTGGTTGCAGATTCTTCTCTTTCAGTGGTTGCACTTTCTGTCGCCTCTGTTGTGACTGTTTCTGTGGTCAACGTCTCTGAAGCTTCCGTCGTCTTTTCCGCATCCGTGGATGTAGCCACGACATAATCTGTCGCGAAAATCTTTTCCTCATTGATTTTTAATCCATCCATACCATCTTTTGAAACAATACCAGAAAATCTTGCTGCCGCTTCTGATGTAGATGATGCTGTCACATTGAAATCTACCGACTGTCCAAAATTGGATATCTTTATTTTTTCTCCATTTTCATAACATGCTCCAACGATCACAGCCTCGTCGATTTTACCTGGAACATAAAATCTTGCATCTCTTCCAGCATTGCCCGCTGCACCAACCACGGTTATTCCCTTATTTACCGCATCTTTGATTGCATCCTCAACAATTGCTGAATCTCTGGTTGCCATTGCGGATATAGACAGATTGATAATATCTGCTTTGTTATCAACTGCATAAGTAATTGCAGCATAAATATCTGATACCTGTGCCTTACCATCCTTGTCCAGAGCCTTGATAGATAAGATTTCCGCATCAGGGTTCTCCTCTACAATCACATCATACATTCTTGTTCCGTGTCCATTATCGTCCTTTGATTCGCCGCCAAGGACTGATACGGACTGCGTTACATTTGTTCCTTCGCAACCTGTGTCCACCAGTGCGATAGTGTTCTTCTTCAGATCAACATCTGGAAGCGTACTTGCTTCAGATAAAGCGTCATCGCCCTGATTCAGATCTGATAAATCAGCCTGCACCTCTTCGTAATGCTCATCGTCTGAAGTCTGAAAGATAACTGCATTGATATCAATCAGTTCTGCCTTGTCATAATAATATGAATAGGCATACATTGCTTCTTCTGGTGAACTAAAGCGAAGTAAATACACACCATTGTACGCTGATAACACCGTTGTATTCTTTGTGAAGATAATAGGATCAGCCGCAACAAGCAACTCGCAGGAACTAAAATCCTTGGACTGCAGCGTTGCAGGCAAAATTCCGGTGTCATAAAAATGATCAAACAAAACATCTTCACTTGGAGCGACCTGTACTTCGGTTGTAACCGGAACTTCGGTCGTAGTCTCCGTCGATGCAGACTCGGTTGTAGCCTGCGTGGTTGGTTCTGATGTCTCGGCGGCGCGGCTTGTTACTGGGGATATAAGGGTTATCCCCATCGCAAGGCAAAGAACACCAGATACTAGTCTCTGAGTTACTTTCTTTCTCATAACTCTTCTCTCCTTTTCTTGTTTTTCCCCGCTTTTTCAGGGGTGCTGCCTCTTAAATATGTTTTTGGGAATTATCTCCTCTATACCTAGAATGTCACAGAAAAAAATTTTTTAAAAATAAAAAAACTCCCCTTCAAAAGGGAAGTTTATTAAAATTATTTATTATATTTTACTTTA
>ULVG01002319.1_pt1 | contig 11927 bp, 7 predicted proteins | sample 1959221 | NCBI WGS metagenome assembly ULVG01 (sample SAMEA4835780, study PRJEB28245) | human gut metagenome | biome: gut microbiome; material: fecal sample | place: Denmark | collected 2008
ACAACTCCGTTTACGAAAACGCGCAGGCGCGCGAACGCACCAAGATACTGCTTTCCATTGCCAATGAAGAAGGGCTGCTGGACGTTGGTACCGGCGATTTGAGCGAGGCCGCGCTCGGCTGGACCACCTTCGGCGGGGATCACCTGGCGCAATACGGCGTGAATGCATCGGTACCAAAGACGATAATACGCCGCGTGGTGGCGGCGGTGGGCGCGGACTTCGGCGCGGATGCGGACGCAATACTGCGCGATATTCTGGCCACGCCCGTAAGTCCGGAGCTTCTGCCCGCAAACGGCGGGGAGATAAGCCAAAAGACGGAGGAGCTGGTGGGCAGCTATGAACTGCACGATCTGTTCTTATACTATTTCCTTAAAGGCAAGGGACCGAAGGAGCTTTACGACATTGCCCTCGGCACGCTGGACTTTGGGGAGGAGGAAGTGTACCGCACGCTCGGCACGTTCCTGAGAAGGTTCTTCTCACAGCAGTTCAAGCGCAACTGCGCGCCGGAAGCGCCGCTTGTTTGCCTGTCGATAGCGCCAAGCGTATGGAACATGCCAAGCGACATGGCGAGCGCAGCATTCATGGCGGAATACGAGCGGATAAAGAGAAGGCAAAGCTGACGCGATGGAAATTATTGACGACCTTCAGCGGGATGGGCTTGTTATCGTGCGCTCCGATTCCCGCTTTGCATACGGGCATGACGCGGTGCTGCTGACTGACTTTGTGCGCGCGCACGCGGGGGAGCGGTATTTGGACATTGGCACGGGCACGGGCATACTGGCGATACTGACATACGCCAAATGCGGCGTAAGCTTTGTTGCGGCGGATATTGACGGCGAATGCGTGCGCATGGCTAAACGGAGCGTGGAGCTGAACAAGCTTGGGGAGCATATAAGCGTTGAACAATGCGACGCGCGGACGCTTACGGAAGCGGAGTTCGGCAGGTTCGACGGGGCGGTGTGCAACCCGCCGTATTTTTCAGGCGGCACAAAAAGCCCCAACCAAAGCCGCGCAACAAGCGCGTTTGACGACACGCTGAATATATACGAAGCGGCGCAGTGCGCAAAGCGCGTCGTTAAGCAGGGCGGGCGGTTTTTTGTGTGTTATCCCGCCAAATACATTCAGCAGCTCTGTACGGCGATGCAGCAGGCGGATTTTGCCATAAAGCGGCTTTGCCTTGTGCAGTCCCGCGCGGATAAGGCGCCGTATCTGGCGCTGGCGGAGGGGCGAAAGGGCGGCGGCGCCGGAACGGAGCTGAGCCGCATTATACTGGAGGAACAGCAATGAGCGATATTGAAACAACGGTGCAGCTTGAACCCATGCTGTATCTTTGCGCAACGCCGATAGGCAATCTATCGGACATTACGCTGCGCACGATAGACACGCTGAAGGGCGTGAGCGCCGTATATTGCGAGGATACGCGAAGAACGCGGGAGCTGATGACGCACCTTGGGATAAAAAAGCCGCTTATCGCCTGCCATGAGCATAACGAAAGGCAGCGCGCGGAGGAGATTGCCGAGCGCGTGCTTTCGGGCGAGGCGATAGCCTTTGTGAGCGACGCGGGGATGCCCGGCATAAGCGACCCGGGGGAAGCGTTGGTTGCGGGATGCATTGCAGCGGGGGCTAAATACACCGTGCTGCCCGGGGCAAGCGCGCCGCTTACGGCGCTGGTAATGAGCGGGCTGCCCACAAGGAACGCCTGCTTCGTGGGCTTTTTGCCGCGGGACGGTAAAAAGCGGCGCGAGGCCATAGCCGAAATAGGCGCGCACAAAGGCACGCTGATATTCTATGAAAGTCCGTTGCGCATAGCCGCAACGGCAAAGGAGCTTGTCGCCATGCTTGGGGACAGGCAATGCGCGCTGGTGCGGGAGCTGACAAAGAAATTCGAGCAGGTGGTGCGCTGCACGCTGAGCGGGCTTGCCGATATGTATGCCGATACGCCGCCCAAGGGCGAATGCGTAATGGTAGTTGCAGGGGCAAAGGAGCGGGGCGAAAACGCAGCGGAGAGGGCGGAGAATATGGCGCGGGAGCTTATTGGGCGCGGGGTGAGCGTTAAGGACGCGGCGAAGCAGATAAGCGCCCTGTGCGACATTGCGCGCAACGAAGCATATGCCATTGCGGGCAGGATAAAGAACGAAGAATAATGAATAAGGAGATATAACCATGCAGAACACCGTGAAGCAATACAAGGCCATATTGGCAAAGCGCAACGCACTCAGCCACGCGATGGGCGTGCTGAGCTACGACAGCGAAACGGCAATGCCCAAGAACGGCGCGCCGCACATGGCGGAGACGATGGCAATATTGAGCGAGGAAAGCTACAAATTGCAGGTGAATGAAGAGGTGCGCGGCTTGCTCAACAAGCTGAACGCCAACAGCGAAAGCCTGGACGAGATAACAAGGAGAGAGGTTGAGGAGGAGCTCAAGCAGCTCAAGAAGCTTGAAAACGTGCCTATTGAGGAATACGCGGCGTATTCGCGGCTGATAAGCGAAGCAAGCGTTAAATGGCGCGAGGCTAAGCAGACCAACGATTATCCGCTTTTTAAGCCGTACCTTGAAAGGATAATCGCCGCGCAGAAGTCCCTTATGGCGCATATGTACCCCGGTAAGGACACATACGACGCGCTGCTGGAGGAGTTCTCGGAGGGTCTTAGCGTTGAAATGCTTGACCCCTTCTTTGCAAACGTAAAGGCGAAGCTTGTGCCGGTAATACACGCCGTTTGCCAATCGGGCAATCAGGCGGATGATTCCCTGCTCCATCGTCCGTTCCCGATAGAGGGGCAGCGCAGACTATCCTCCTTTGTTATGGATTTCCTCGGCATAGACCGCGACAGCTGCGTTATAGGGGAGGTGGAGCATCCTTTCACAACCGAATTCAACAAGCACGATGTGCGCCTTACCACGCATTATCATGAGGACGACGTGCTTTCAAATATGTTCAGCGTTGCGCATGAGGGCGGGCATTGCCTTTATGAGCTGAACATGGGCGATGAGCTTATAGGCTCTCCCCTTTCCGGCGGGGCTACAATGACGCTGCACGAAAGCCAATCCCGCCTGTTTGAGAACATGATCTGCCGCAGCCGCGAATTTATAGCCCTGCTTTATCCCAAAATGAAGGAGATATTCCCGGAGCAGATGCAGGGCGTAAGCGAAGAAATGCTCTACCGCGCGGCCAACAAGTCCATGCCCAGCCTTATCCGCACGGAGGCGGATGAGCTTACCTATCCGCTGCACATAATGGTGCGCTACGAGATAGAGAAAAGGCTGATAGCGGGCACGCTGAGCGTTGATGAGCTTCCCGCGGAATGGAACCGGCTTTATAAGGAATACCTCGGCGTGGACGTGCCGGACGATACGCACGGCGTATTGCAGGACAGCCATTGGTCGGGCGGCATGATAGGCTATTTCCCGTCCTACTGCGTGGGCAGCGCGTATTCCGCGCAGATATATCACAACATCTCTAAGGAAATGGACATCGGCAAGGTTGTCTCCGCGGGCGGCGTGAAGCCCATTGTTGAATGGCTCACGGCGCGGCTGTACCGCTTCGGCAGGCTCAAGCCCACGGCGGAGCTTACGCGGAACGTGCTTTGCGGCGAATTTGACCCCGCGTATTACACGGATTACCTTACGGCAAAGTTTAGAGAGCTTTATAAGCTTTAATGCCGCCAAAGGCGCAGGAAAGGAGCCACGCTTGGCACGATTTGTTACGCAGTCCGCCCATGCGGGCGTTACGGCGATAGATAACGCATTTATAATAGACTATATGCCCACAGCGCCCGATGGGGCTGTTAAGGCATACATATACGGGCTGATGGCCGCAGGCCGCGGCGATGCGCCGGACATTGCGGACGCATTGGGCATGGATGATGCTCAGCTTTGCGATGCATTCGCGTATTGGCAGCGGCTGGGCTTGGTGCGCATAGCGAGCGGGGAGCCGCTTATAGTGGAGTTCCTGAAAACCGAATCCATTGCCCCTGCCGAGCGCACGCGGCGCTATGCTTCGCTTATAGAGCGGCTGAGCAAGGCCGTGCCCGGGCGCGTGTTCACGGGGAGCGAGCTGAGCGCAATATGCGACTGGATAGAGGTATTCGGCTTCAGCGAGGAAACGGCGGCGCTTGTGGTGAGCGACTGCGCACGGCGGCGCGGCAGCAAGGTTAAGCTTTGGCAGATGAATGCGGAGGCAAAGGCATGGGCGGACGCAAACGTTTCCACGATAGAGAGCGCGAACGAATACATAGCCCGCAGAGATGAGCGCATTGCGGGCGCGCAGAAGATACTTTCTCGCTGGAAGCTGAGGCGCGCTGCAACGGAGGACGAGCTTGCCCTTTACGCCAAATGGAAAGAGGAATGGGGCATGAGCGACGAGGTGATATCCCTTGCCCTTGGGGAGCTGACAAGCGCGGCGCAGCCCAGCTTTAAGTATCTGGATACGGTGCTTTCAACCTTCCGCTCAAACGGGGCCATAACGCCGGAGGCCATAGCTGCGCTTAGGCGTGAGCGGGACGCCAGCCGAGAGCTTGCGCGCATGATGCTTGCCCGTGCGGGCATAAATCGCGCCCCTACAGCCGCACAGCAGGACGATGCGGACATGTGGCGCACGCGCATGAACATTGCGCCGGAGCTGCTTCTGCTTTGCGCGGAAAGCTGCCGCGCGAGCGACAAGCCCTGGGCTGCCATAAAGCGCACGGTGGAGCGCTGGCACGCGCAGGGCATAAGTGACCTTGACTCCGCAAGGCAGGATATTGAGCAGCACTCAAGCGCCGCCGCAAAGAACCGCAGCCGCGGCCGCGCGCTCAGCCACGCCAGCCGCACATATACCGACCAAGACCTCAGCGCCATGGGCGTGGAGCTGCTGGAGTAAGGCTAATAAGAACGGTTAAACGAATTTAACCCCCCTGCACACTATCGTCACTTGCGTCACATCGTCACAAACAGGCTAATTATCTACGTTTTTTGTGTGACGCAAGGTGTGACGATAGTGTGCAGGGGAGAGGGGCAGTATAAAAAACAAAGGGGACGGCAACCCGTCCCCCTAATCCTATGCGGCGTTTACGCCACAACTATGTTCACTATGTTCTTTACAACTATCACCTTGCGCACGGTCTTGCCTTCGGTGAAGGGCTTCACGTCGGCGCTTTCAAGCGCAAGCTTCTCTATTTCCTCCTTGGCGGCGTTGGCGGGAACCATTATGCGGGCGCGTACCTTGCCGTTTATCTGCACGCCTATTTCCACGCTGTCCGCTACCAGTGCGCTCTCGTCATATTCGGGCCAGTGCGCCTCGTATATGGGGGAGCCGAGCTTGGCGGCTTCGTTTATTTCCTCCGCAATGTGCGGCGCGAAGGGGAACAGCAGTATCAAAAGCGTCCTCAGCTCGTCCCGCGTTATGCTGCCGGTGGCGTAAATATCGTTCACGAAGCTCATTATGGCGGCTATCGCCGTGTTGAACTTCATGCGCTCTATGTCCTCGCTCACCTTCTTTATTGTGGCGTGGTAGTTGGCCTTCACGCTGTCGCGCACGCCCTGAGCGTCGCTTATCATGTCCTGCAAACGCCATACGCGCTCAAGGAACTTGCGGCAGCCCTTGGTGCCCTGCGTGTTCCATGGGATGGGCTGATCGAACGCGCCCATGAACATTATGTACATGCGGAATGCGTCCGCGCCGTATTCCTTGATGTAATCATCCGGATTTACAACGTTGCCGCGGGACTTGCTCATCTTCTCGCCGTTTTCGCCAAGCACCATGCCGTGGCTGGTGCGCTTCATATACGGTTCGGGCGTGGGCACAACACCGATGTCGTAAAGGAACTTGTGCCAGAAGCGGGAATAGAGCAGGTGCAGCGTGGTGTGCTCCATGCCGCCGTTGTACCAGTCAACGGGCATCCAATACTTCAGCGCCTCGGGCGAAGCAAGGGCGTTGTCGTTATGCGGGTCTGTATAGCGCAGGAAGTACCAGCTGGAGCCCGCCCAGTTGGGCATGGTGTCCGCTTCGCGCACGGCGGGGCCGCCGCAATGCGGGCAGGTGGTGTGCAGCCAATCCTTTGCGCGGGCAAGGCAGGAACTGCCGTCGTCCGTGGGGGAGAAATCGTCAAGCATGGGCAGTTTCAGCGGCAGTTCGCTCTCCGGAAGGGGAACCCAGCCGCACTTTTCGCATTTTACAAGGGGTATCGGTTCGCCCCAGTAACGCTGGCGGGCGAATACCCAGTCGCGCAGCTTATAGTTCACCTTGCGGTGGCCTATGCCTTCCTTTTCAAGGTAATCGGCGATGGCCTTCTTGGCCTCTGCCACCTCCATACCGTTAAGGAAGCCGGAGTTCACCATGCGCCCGTGTTCGCATTCGGTGTATGCTTCCTTGCTGACGTCTCCGCCCGCAACTACTTCTACTATTGGCAGATTGAAGGTCTTTGCGAATTCATAGTCGCGCGTGTCGTGCGCGGGAACGGCCATTATTGCGCCCGTGCCGTAGCTCATCAATACATAGTCGGAAACCCAAATGGGTATTTCCTTCTTGGTAACGGGGTTGATTGCGCTTACGCCTTCAAGCACAACGCCGGTCTTTTCCTTATTAAGCTCGCCGCGTTCAAAGTCGCTCTTGTGGGCGGCCTCCTCGCGGTATTTGGCAACGGCGTCCCAGTTGGTTATTCTGTCCTTATATTTGTCTATATATGGATGCTCGGGGCTCATTACCATGTAAGTCGCGCCAAAGAGCGTGTCCGGACGGGTGGTGTAAACGGTCAGCTTATCGTCCGTGTTTGCTATTATAAAGTCCACCTCAGCGCCTTCGCTGCGGCCTATCCAGTTGCGCTGCTGCGTCTTAACGCGCTCAATGTAGTCCACCTTGTCCAGATCGTCTATAAGCTTCTGCGCGTATTCGGTTATCTTGAGCATCCATTGGCTGCGCACCATCTGTATTACCTGCCCGCCGCAGCGTTCGCATACGCCGTCCACGACCTCCTCGTTGGCAAGGCCAACCTTGCAGGAGGTGCAGAAGTTTATGGGTATTTCCGCCTTGTAGGCAAGGCCGTGCTCGTAAAGCTTAAGGAAAATCCACTGCGTCCATTTATAGTATTCCGGATCCGCCGTGCTTATCTCTCTGGACCAATCGAAGGAGTAGCCCAGCCTTTTAAGCTGCGCGCGGAAGCGGGCAATGTTAGTCTCCGTCACCTTGGCGGGGTGTATGCCGGTTTTTATGGCGTAGTTCTCCGTGGGCAGGCCGAATGCATCGTAGCCCATGGGGAACAGCACATTGTAGCCCTCCAGCCTGCGCTTGCGGCAAATAACGTCCATTGCCGTGAACGGGCGCGGGTGCCCAACGTGAAGCCCCTGGCCGGAAGGATAGGGGAATTCGATAAGCCCGTAAAACTTGGGCTTGGTGTAATCCGTTTTGGCTTCGTTGCAATGCGCTTCTTCCCAGCGCTTTTGCCATTTCAGCTCTATCGGGTCGTGTTCGTAGCGCTCTGACATCGGTTTTTATCCTTTCATGCTTTGTATAAAAAATAAAGCCGCCTCTTATATTGCAAGAGACGGAACATTTTTCCGCGGTACCACTCCGCTTGGCGGCATAAACCGCCCGCTTTAGCCCCCTGTAACGCGAGGAACGCGCCGCGCATTGCCGCGGCAGACTCCGCGGCGAGCTTCACCGCACCGCGGCTCCCCCTTTCAGCAAAACGGGGGCTCTCTTTGCCCGCGGGAAACGATTACTGTTCCGCATCATAGTCCACGTCACATTTTATTGGAAAAAGCCCGCCTTGTCAATACAGCTTGGCCAAAAGGCATATATAAACATTTTTGCCGTTGCGTTTTGGTGTGATGATTTAATATAATATATAATTGAACACGTGAATACAAACGGGAGGTTTACCCTGAATGACCCTTTGGATAAAGAACGCAAACATTGCCACCATGGATAAGGCTCGTCCCCATGCTCAGGCGGCGGTTGTGATAGGCGGCTTTTTTGCCTGCGTAGGCAGCGAAAAGGAGACGGAGGCCTATCTTAGTGTGCATCCGCAGGAGGAGCTTGAAACAATAGACTGCGGCGGCAATTTCGTAATGAGCGGCTTTAACGACAGCCATATGCACTATCTGCACTATGTTCGCGCCCAAAAGACCGCCGTTGACCTATACGGCTGCACATCGCTCAAGGAAGTGCTTTCGCGTATGCGGCGCGCCTACGAGCAGGATTACGACCCCTCGCTTGGCCTGTGGCTCACCGGCGAGGGCTGGAACCACGATTATTTTACCGATGAGCAGCGCTTCCCCACGGCAAAGGAGCTGGACGCGATAACAACGGAATATCCCATACTTATAATGCGCGCCTGCTTCCATATAGGCGTTATGAATTCAAAGGCCATGGAGCTGATGAACATAAATAAGGATACCGTGGGGCAATACGGCGTATATGCCGAAACCTATCCCGACGGCACGCCCAACGGCGTAATAAAGGAGGGCGTGTTTGACGACATTAAGGCGCGCCTGCCCATGCCCGGCTGTGAACAGCTTCTTGAAATGATGATAGACTGCCAGAAGGATTTGTTTGAATGCGGCATAACCAGCATACAGTCCGACGATTTCAAATATTGCCCCGAAGGCCACGCATACGAAATGATGGCGCTGCTGCGCACGGCGGCGGAGAAAGGTCGCTTTAAGCTGAGAATGGCGGAGCAGGCGCTGCTGCCCACCCATGCGGACATGGACGAGTTTTTCGATAAGCATGGCTTTGACGACAGCTTCGGCAACCGCACATTCAAAATAAACTGCGTAAAGCTATTGAGCGACGGCTCTCTCGGCGCGCGCACGGCATACATGCGCAAGCCCTATGCGGACGACCCCACCACCCGCGGCATTGCAATATATGAGCAGGAGGAGCTCAACTCGCTCGTTTTGCGCGCGCACAGCCATAATATGCCCGCCATAATACACGCCATCGGCGACGGGGCGGTTGAAATGTGCCTTAACGCAATAGAGAATGCGCGGCTGGAAATGCCGCATCTTCATCCGCGCCACGGCATAGTGCATTGCCAAATAACCGATAAGGAGCAGGTGGAGCGGTTCAAAATGCTGGACGTTATTGCATACATTCAGCCCGTGTTCATAAATTACGATATGCATATTGTTTACGACCGCGTGGGAAAGGAGCTTGGCAGCACGTCCTATGCATGGGCGGATTACATACGCCTTGGCGTGCATGCGCCCTTCGGCACGGATTGCCCCGTGGAAGCCTTCCGCCCGCTGCCGGGCATATACTGCGCCGTTACCAGCCGCGATCTTAACGGCAGCGGCCCCTTCCTGCCGCAGCAGATACTGGATAGGGAAACGGCACTGTATTGCTACAGCGCGCAGGGCGCGTACTGCACGGGCGAGGAAAACATAAAGGGCAAAATAAAGGAAGGCATGTATGCGGACTTTATAGTGCTGGATACGGACCTTGTGAACTGCACCGATATGGAGATACTTGAAGCGAAGGTGCTGCGCACATTTGTTAACGGAAAATGCGTTTACGAAAGATAAAGAAAGGATATGGGCAAAATGAAAACTGCACTTATTAACGGAAAAATATATGTTGAGCGCGGCGTGTTCCAAAGCGCGGCGGCTATGGAAAACGGCATAATAACCGCCGTTGGTACGGATGAAGAAATACTCGCCCGTGCGGGCAAGGACGCAAGGATAATAGACTGCGAAGGCCGCACGGTAATACCCGGCCTTAACGACAGCCATATGCACCTGCTCATGATGGGCGCGGGGCTTTATCAGGTGGATATAAACGGCGTAAAATCAATAGACGAAATGATAGCGCGCGCAAAGGCGTTCATGAAGGAGCATCCCGAGCGCTGCCGCGAAGCGATACACGGCGTTGGCTGGAACCAGGACATGTTTGAAGGGGAGAAGCGCATACCCACGCGGCACGATCTGGATAGAATTTCAACCGAAATACCAATCGTGCTTGAGCGTATATGCAGCCATATAGTTACTGCAAACACAAAGGCGATAGAGCTGCTGGGGCTAAAGGCAGGCTCCGCGCAGTTCCCCGGCGGCACGTTTGAGCTGGAGCCGGACGGCTACCCAAGCGGCGTATTTACCGAAAACGCCTGCGGCGAAATACTTTCCGTAATACCCGAATACAGCGAAGCGCAGCTCGAGGCCATGTTTATAGACGCAATGAACTACGCCGCCGCGCACGGCCTTACCAGCGTGCAGTCCAACGATGCAGGCACCTCCGCCGCGCCGGAAATAGTTTTCCCGCTCGTCAGGCGCGTGTTTGAAGGCGGCAGGGCAAAGCTTAGGTATCATCATCAGGTGTGCTATCATACTCCTGCGGAATTTAAGGCGTTTGTAGAGGGCGAATTTGCCCACGGCGATTATTCGCACCCGTGGCTTACGCTCGGGCCGCTGAAGCTGTTCCGCGACGGTTCCCTCGGCGGAAGGACAGCCACTATGCGCCATGAATATCTGGACGATCCCGGCAACTACGGCGTGGAGGCCACGCACGATGAGGAGATGCTTGAAATGTGCCGCATGGCGGACGAAGCGGGCATACAGGTTGTTACCCACGTTATTGGCGACAAGGCCATAGAGGACACCGTGCGGTGCTACGAATCCGTGCTGCACGGCGGCAAAAACCCGCTGCGCCACGGCCTTGTGCATTGCCAGATAACCGATATGCCGCTGCTTGAGCGCATTGTGAAGGACGATATACTTGCGCTGTATCAGCCCATATTCCTTGATTACGATATGCATGCCGTTATCTCCCGCTGCGGAGAGGAGCTTTCATCCACGTCATATGCGTTCGGCACCATGGCGCGGCTCAATGCCAAGGTGTCCTACGGCACGGATTGCCCCGTTGAGGACTGCAACCCCTTTCCCAACATATACTCCGCCGTTACCCGAAAGGATAAAAACGGCTGGCCCGAGGGCGGCTTCTTCCCCAAGGAGTGCGTGGACGTTTATACGGCCATCGATGCATATACCGCGGGTAGCGCATACGCCCAGTTTATGGAAAACGAAAAGGGGCGCATAAAGCCCGGCTTCATGGCGGACATGGTGATGCTTGATAAGGATGTTTTCACCTGCGACCCGATGGAGATACGCGATATACTGCCAGTTATGACGATAGTGGGCGGGGAAATAGTTTACGAGAGGTAAAGCTATGAATATCTATTTGACTGAAATTGCAAGCGCGGCAGCCATCGCACAGGAGAATATGCAGCGCGAGCATGTGCCCGGGCTTGCGATGGCGTTCATAAAAAACGGCGAGCTTGTGATGAGCCAATGCCTTGGCATTGCGGACACGGAGCGCGGCATACCAGTATCGAACGAAACTTATTTTGAGGCCGCATCGCTCACAAAGCCGTTTTTCGGCAGGCTGGTGTTTGAATTGGCGGACGAAGGCGTAATAGACCTTGACAGGCCGCTGAGCGAATATGAGCAGGCATGGACGCCCTGCACGGATGCGCGCTTTGCATGCGTAACGGCAAAGGATGTTTTGAGCCATGCCACGGGGCTGCCCAACTGGGGCAGGCTGCCAACGGAGCTTTGCTTTGAGCCTAAGCGCGGGTTCGGCTATTCCGGCATGGGGTATTATTACCTGCAATCCATAATAGAAAAGCGGCTCGATACGCGCCTTGACGACCTTATGCAAAAACGCCTGCTCGACCCCTTCGGCATGGACAAGGCGGCGCTTATATGGACGGGTGCATTGCGCAATACGCTTGCGCGCACGGTTGATGCGGAAGGGAATATAGAGCCCATGCGCTCCTCGGCGCGGCATTCCACGGGCATGGAGCCGAACAGCGCGTTTTCGCTGTATGTAACGATTGACGATTATCCGAAGTTCCTTTTGAACATACTGAAGGAGCCTGACTTTGCCGCGCGTGTGCGCTCCGTAAGGAACTGCGCCGGCAACGGCGTGGAGTGGGGCCTTGGCTGGGGGCTTT
>ULVG01061668.1_pt1 | contig 11888 bp, 4 predicted proteins | sample 1959221 | NCBI WGS metagenome assembly ULVG01 (sample SAMEA4835780, study PRJEB28245) | human gut metagenome | biome: gut microbiome; material: fecal sample | place: Denmark | collected 2008
AAGCTGAATATCGTCACAGCGGATGATGCCGAAAACTGGGTTCAGCTGGAGGTTGGAACTCTGCTGGAGCCGTTGGTTGCCAAGATCTTCGCCCATAAGACGGGCTATAAGATCTACCGCCGGCCGTTCATGTTCCGGCACCCCCAATATCCTTGGATGCTGGCGGATCTGGATTACATGGTGGAGTTGTCGGACGGTACATCAGCTATCCTTGAGATCAAGACCACGAACTATAACGCCAAGGATAACTGGTGGTACAACGGCGAGGAAATCGTTCCTATCTACTACGAATCGCAGGGGCGGCACTACATGGCGGTCATGAACATTGACCGGGTCTACTTCTGCTGCCTTTACGGAAATTCGGAAGACGAGGCAATCATCCGCCGTATCGACCGTGACATGGCCTATGAGGAAGAACTGATCGCTTTGGAACGGGACTTCTGGGAGAATCATGTTCTCACAAAAACGCCGCCTCCCTATGTGGAGGAGGATGGCGACCTGATCCTCGAAAGCCTGCGGCGAAAGCTGGGGCCTGCGGACAAGGACGCGCCGCCTGTGCTGTTGGGACAGACGCAGTTTGGGCAGTTGTCCATGTTTCTTTCCCTGCAAGAGCAGAAAAAGGCGCTGTCGGCTGATGTGAACAAGCTGGAAAAGGACATCAAGCGGTTGAAGGGTATGCTCATCGAGAGAATGGGGACGAGCTGTACCGCCGTGTATAACAGCCCCACGGAGAGCTACACCATAACCTACAATCCGGTGCGCTCCGCGGGCATATCGAAGGACGCCTTAGAGCGTTTGAAGGACGAACACCCTGATATTTACGATCAGTATGTCACGGTGTCCGAATGGCGAAGATTCCATGTGAAAAAAGCTGCCTTGCAGGCAGCGTGAAAGGAAACGGAGGTGATGTGCTGTGAGCATTGTTGCAGCACTGGACAAGGTACTGTTTTTCAATGCGTCCAGCAAATATTCTGTCCTTCGGATGAAGACGGAGGACAGCAGCGTACCGGCAGAAGCCCGGAGTCCCTATCGCTATCACGACCACCTGATCCGCTTTACCGCCGTCGGCATCGAATTGCCGCAGACGGATACGGTGAAGATCGAGATGGATGGAGAGTGGAAGGACGGAAAATACGGGCTTCAGCTTCAGGTCGATCATTGGCAGGAAATCGTGCCGCCCACATTGGAGGGCGTCCGCAATTATCTTGCCTCCGGTCTGCTGAAGGGCATCGGAGAAAAGACCGCCGACGCGATCATTGAAAAGTTTGGCATCAATGCTCTGGAGATTCTGGAGCATCAGCCAGACCGGCTTCTTGAGATTCGCGGCATTACGAAGGAACGGCTTGCGGAGATCAAGGACGCCTATGCGGAAACCAGCCGGATGCGTGTCCTGATGACCCTGCTGGCCCCGTTCAAGGTCACGCCGACGACCGCGCAGAAGATCTATCAGCATTTCGGTCCTGCCTGTGCAGACATCGTGAGACAGAGTCCCTTCAATCTCTGTCAGGTGCCGGGGTTCGGCTTCAAGAGGATTGACGCCATCGTACAAAAATCCGGTGGAGATCTGCGTGATCCGAAGCGCGTCCACGGTGCGCTCTTTTATGCGCTGGAGGACGCGCGGACAAAGGACGGACATCTCTATCTGGAAGCGGAGGCTTTGCTCAAAGCGGCTATGCAGCTGCTCAATGAGCGGATACCCCTCCCGCAGATGCGCGTCCCCATGAGCCAGGTCGAACAGGAGCTGTCTGCCATGATCCGGCAGGACGAGGTGGTATCGAATCACGGCAATGTGTATCTGCCCAAGCAATTTCTGCAGGAGAGCGAAACCGCACAGAAAGCGGTAGAGCTGTTTCTGGCAAATCCGGCGGTGGTAGACATTGCGCAGCCGTTGGAGCGAGTGAAGCATAGCTTAGGGCTCAACCTGTCCAAACGCCAGTCAGAAGGCGTGGAAATGGTGTTCCGGCATAACCTGTCCATCATCACAGGCGGCCCCGGCACCGGCAAGACCACGGTTCTGAAAACGGTGATCGAAGTGTACCGTCAGCTCTATCCGCGGCAGAAGATCGTACTCGGAGCGCCCACAGGTAAGGCGAGCCGGCGTATGGCGGAGGCAACGGGGATCGATGAAGCACAGACGCTCCACAGCATTCTGGGACTTCACGGTGATTCGGAATCGAAGAAAGAACGGGAACGGAAACCGCTGGAAGCAGGGCTCCTGATCGTGGACGAGACTTCCATGGTCGATATGTGGCTGATCCATCAGCTCTTTTCCCGCTTGCGCCCCGGCACCAAAGTCCTTTTGGTCGGTGATGCAGACCAGTTAGAGAGTGTGGGCGCCGGTGATGTATTTCACGAGCTGATCGGCTCCGGCGTCGTGCCAGTCACGGTGCTGGACGAGATCTTCCGTCAGGCGCAGGACAGCCTGATTGCCCACAATGCCCGTTTTATCAACGAGGGCAAAACGACGCTCTACTATGGTGAGGACTTTGCCTTTCACAAGGCAGAGAGCCAGGAGGAGACTGCCGGCATCATCCGTGAGCTTTACCGGGAGCAGATCGCCGCAAAAGGAATCGAGCAGGTGGAGATTTTATCGCCGTTCCGCTCTGAGGGCGAGGCATCGGTCAACAGCCTGAATGAAGCTATCCGCGAGGAGATCAACCCCGCAGCGCCGGAGACGCCGGAGATCGTGTACGCCGGAAAGATATTCCGCCTCAACGACCGCGTGATGCAGATGCGGAACAACTATGAGATCAAGCTGTATGACCGCTCCGGCAAGCAGGTCGGCGAGGGTGTTTTCAACGGTGACATCGGCACGATCCGCAAGATCAGCGGTACCAATGTCGTGATCGAGTTTGACGGCCGCTATATGGATTGCCCGCAGGTACTTCTGGATGATTTGGAGCTGTCCTATGCCATTACGATCCACAAATCCATGGGCTCAGAGTATGATACGGTCATCATTCCACTGCTGGCTGCCCATAATGTGCTCCTGACGCGGAATCTTCTCTACACGGCAATCACGCGTGCCAAGCGCCGCGTGCTGCTGGTGGGTGAAAAAAGGGCGCTGTATATGGCGATCCATCGGAGCCGAAAAGGAAAACGCAATACCATGCTGGGCGAACGCATCGTCCTCTACTATAAGGCAGTCACGCGCAAGGCCCTCGGTAACGAAGAGGGCGAGGGATGGCAGCGTGCCAGTTAATGTGAGATGAATGTGCAAAAAAACGCACAGTCATCTCTTATTTATTTTATGAAGGGAGTATCAAACCATGTCCAGAGAAAGAATTATGCTGACCCAAGCGATTCCTGCCGTGCAGCAGCTTCGTAGGGTGCAGGGCTTTGACCCGCTGCGCTTTCTGAAAAGAAACGCCAACGGCGGAATCGAGCTGGAGCCGCGCTATCAGCGGCTCTGGTTCCGATTGGCCTGCCCCGATGGAAAAATGCTGCTGAACCGGCTGCAGATCACAGACCAAATCGCCGTTTATGAGGCGCAGGTATTTCTGTCCAGAGAGGACAACCAGCCCATTACCAATTTTACCGCGGCGGTGGAAAAGGCTCAGGCTCCTGCCGGACGCTATGTGCAGGCCGCGCAGGACGAGGCGCTGAAAACGGCGCTGGATAATGCAGGCTTCGGCATCCAGCTCTGTGAGATCAACCCCTCTGCGGCGGTAGATGCACAGGCCGATGGAAAACAGGAAGTCGCAACGGGCGCTGTAAATCGTCAGGAGACTGCTCCGGCGGTAAATAGAGCCGCAGCGCCGCAGCGAGAAGATCCTATCGGCGAAAATCATCCGGTACAGGCAGTGCCTACACCGCAGAAGGTTCAACCGCAGGAGGCGGCAAAGACGCCCAGCGTAAATCAGCAAGAGGTTCACACCACCCAGCAGACGGAAAGCGTTTCGGACGCCATGAGTCTGCTGCAGGCGTTAAGCGGCGGAGCTGCGGCTTCTGAGCCTGATCCGGTTATGCCCCAAAAGACGCAGGAGGTTCCTTCGGAACCGGCGGAGCCTGCTGTCACGGAGCGGGCTGAAACAGCGCAGACGGTGAAACCTATTGTGGTCGATATGCCGGCAGCGGCATCGACAGCGGCTGCGCCGAAATATTCGGACGATATGACGGTGGACGAGATCCTTTCGCTGATGACAGAAGAGGAAGCTGCGGAGCTGGTCGTAACCACCGGCGTCAATAAGGGCTGGACGATGGCACAGGTTTCTGAGCAGCGTCCCTCCAGCCTGAAATATTACGCCTATCTCTGTGAGGACTGCGGCAATATTATGAAGGCTGCCGCCATGCTTCTGATGGGCGGTTCGCAGCAGTTAAAGGCAAGCTGACCGCTTTCCATCCGTAAATTTCGCGTCTTGGGAGGGATGCTGGTTTGAATTACGGGAAAAAGCATGATCTCCCCTTTGGCATTATGGATGTGGCCGGGCTCCTCCGCCTGAATATCAGGCGGAGGGCTCCCGGTCAGGTGTATGTGGATTGCCCCATCTGCGGTGACCGCCGGGGGAAAATGAATCTGAACACGGCAAAAGACCTGTGGCGCTGTAACTACTGCGGTGAAGGCGGCGGAATGCTGTCCCTTTACGCAAAGGTGTATGGCGTCAGCAATTCAGACGCTTATCGGGAGATCTGCGACGCTTTGGCGGTAAACGGTTTTTCACCGGACTATACCGTTCCGGAGAAGACGACGCCTGCGGAGGCCGAGCAGTCTGACGCGGCCTCTGTCCAGGAAGTGCATCAGACCCTCTCCATGCTGCTGTCCATGCTGACCCTCATTCCGGCGCACCACACACACCTTCAGTCTGTGCGGGGGCTGTCCGACGATGAGATCACACGCTTTGGCTTCAAGAGTACGCCGCCCCCTTTCCTCTGCCGCTCCCTGACCAATCGGTTGGTCAAGGCGGGCTGCAGGGTGCAGGGTGTTCCCGGCTTCTACATGGATGATAACGGCTGCTGGACGGTCAAATTCCACCAGCGGACATCAGGCATCATCATTCCCATCTTCGGTGTAGACGGTCTGATCCGCGGCGCACAGATCCGGTTGGATCACCCGCTCAAGGATAAAGACGATCCACCGGAGAAAACGGGCGTGAAATACCTGACGCTGTCCTCCACGGGAAAGCGCATGGGAACGACCTCGGGGAGCCCCATTCATTTTGTGGGCGATCCATGCTCCCGTGTTGTATATGTGACGGAAGGCTGCCTCAAGGCGGATGTCGCTCACGCGCTGATGCACAGGACCTTTGTTGCCACGCTGGGCGTTAACAACACCGCCAAGCTGGATGAACTGTTTGCGTTCCTGCACCGAAACGGAACGGAGGAGATCATCGAGGCGGAGGACATGGATAAATACAGCAATGAAATGGTGGGAAAAGGCGCATCGAAGATCTATGCGCTGGCGGCCAGGCACGGGATGCGCTGCCGCAGGCTCACATGGAATCCCAATTACAAGGGCATTGATGACTGGCAGCTTGCGCTGCGCCGCAAAAAACAGAAAATGAAGGAGGATCCAGGAATGACATTTAAGGAGCAATATCTTAATGGCCTATGCGGGCTGGAAATGCTGGAAGCCTGTACGGAAAAATGGCATGCGATGAAGGTGAACAGTATTTCCCTGCGGGAGTATCTGGGGCTGACAGAGCAGGAATACGATGCGTACTTACAAACCGACCCTGGCGTTTCTTTTCAGGAGTTGTTGGACAGTCAGCGTAAAACGCAGCGGTTTCGTGTTTACCAGCTGGATCTGGAGCATGGCGAGACGCGCGCATTCGCCTTTGGCGGCATTGACGCGCTGCACAAGGCCGGCTTTCAGCAGCCGCCGGCGGCGGAATACACACTCGTTTATGACGGTGAGCTGATCTGCCCGGTCGGGCAAGATGAACGTGATATTCTGGAGCGCATTTTTGCACGCTATAATCAGGCGTTCCCCCCGGACTATCGCGGCCGCAGCATTGCCCCATCCGATGTGCTGGAGCTTTATGATGAAAGCGAGCGCAGATACTTCTACTGCGATATGGCCGGTTTTCCGCAGGTGAAATTTTCTCCCGCGCTGGCAAAGAAGGCTTGAATGCAGGCTCTAGCCCCATCGGAATATGACAGGCCATTGGAAGTTCCGTGAGTTCATAGCTTTCAGCGATATCTTCAATCGAAACCTCTGTATGATAAAAGCGGCGGCTTTCGCGCAAGGTCAAATTGTTCAATGTCTCAAAGAGCCACGCCACCGGTTTCTTGTGACCGCATACCCGTTCCGACTTACAGCACGCTGTCAGAAAGGTCTCCTGCACCAAGTCCTCCGCAAGATGCCAGTCCCCTACGCGACGATATGTAAGCCGGACCATGGCATCAGAGTATTGAAGCATCAAATGATGGATGTACTCTCGCTGCTGCTTATCCATACAATCCCTTCCTTCGCAAAATCTCACCAAAAAATCAGCTGCCATGCAATCAACAGCCGGCAGCTGATTTATTTGAACTGGTGGCTCTCACCATGCTCTATAATCGTTTTGCACACAGACAGGCACAATTTGACCTGCTCCGGCGCGGCATCTTTCAACATGCTTGCAAATTCAACAGAAATGCTGACGTCTGGATGAACCGGAATGTTGCTTCCAAGCAGAGTGTAAAGATCAACGCGCAGTGCTGTCGATATATCCACCAGTAATGTCAGGCTCGGCTTCGTTTGACACCTCTCAACGTGGCTGATGTGCTGGGATGTAACACCGACCATTTCGGCAAGTTCAGCCTGCTTGAGATTGCAGCGGATTCGACATATTTTAATGTTGTTTCCGATTTCCTGATAATCAATCATACTTCAGCGTCTCCTGTAATACGCGCCACGGTACTATTCTGCCTATACGCATATTATACAGGGAGTCATTCGTACAATAAATCGACTATCAAGGCGTTTATCGCCCTTATAGATATAACGCGCATGATATTTTTGCATTTTCCCCATGCGAAAACAATAGGAGTGCATCTGTACCGATGATCATTACGGTGCAGAGAAATGAACGGCATGCGTCACAAAAAATTGCAGAAAAAATCGAACTTCTTGTCACAAATCGACACTGTCAAGAGATGAATATAGTAAGGGTGCATTTTTGGAGGAGGTGGTCATTGGGGCAACATCCGCCGCAGACCCACTGTCATGTATCGTAGAGAGGAGAATATCAAATGAAGCTAAAACGATTCCGAAACAAATTCATTTCGATGCTGCTTACGCTGGCAATGCTTTTGACACTGTTCCCTACCGCAGTCTTTGCCGAGGATACGGCGGCTGACCGACCGGCCAGCGCCGAATTTAAGATCATGGGACTGTACGCTCTCCGGGATAACGGGCGGCGTGTGTCCTTCTTCTCTTATGAGTCAAGAGACAACGCATTCCTGACAAAAGCCAATATGACCTATCCCGACTCCTGGTTCAAGTTGATCTATGTGATCGAGAGATCACAGCCGGTCACGCTGGAACTGTATGAGATGAAGGATGAACCCGCGTATATGGATGAAGATATTGTTTCCATGCCGTATGCGCCGGAGGATGATGCGGATGGACACGGAAAACTCCAGAGTGAGGAGTTCCTTGGCCGCCGACTGGGTGTACTGGTGGGCGTTCCGGTGCAGGAAAATATTGTCCCGCTTCAGGAGGGGGATGACATTTATACGGCGGAGCAGGTGGGCTATTCGCCTATCGATGAAGATGAGTGGCTGAATATCGTCTATCAGACGATCCGCGGGAAGCGTCAGCCGGAAGTGATTGAGGATTTCTACGCTTTTGGCTTTGAGGGCAATCGCCTCGCCGGACTGGACGATGCGGCTGCAACGGTGAGCCTTGATGAGCTCCCTGCCCCGGAAGATATGGCAGAGACAGACGCTCTGCTCCCCTCGGAAAATCTAGATGCTCCAAATCCGGAAGCAAATTTGTCCGCTGACATCAACGATGAAGCAATGGATACGGAAAAATCTCCTGCCAATGAGACATCGGAGGATGGGGCTTCCGAGGAAAGCCTGACAACGGATACGGAGTCTGCAACGGCGATAGAGGAGTCCTTTGCTCCCTCTGCAAATGCAGAACTATTGGAAGATGATACAGACACGGCACCCGCCGATGTGGATACGATGGATTCGGGGGCGGAGGAAACGAATATGGCAGATGTGCCGGAGACATCGATTGAGGACGAGCCTCCTGCCGAAAAACCTGTCGAAGCTGTTTCGGACGTGGAACCGGAGGAGCAGCCGGAGATCAATGCGGAGATCGACTATCTGCCGGAAAGTTCTGTCCTGCCCAGCGCACACGCTTTCTTCGGCTTGACGGATGCTGCCGAAGAAAGTGAAAACACCATCCAGAATATAGTTCTGTGGGACGGCAGTTACAGGGATGACAGCGGCAGCCTCACCCGTATTTCCAGCGGCGGCCGCTATGTCATCGTCATGCAGCCCTGTACGCCCCGGACAGCGATCTATAACAGCTTCCTCGGTTTTGATGTACCGGAGGAAAGTGAGGCCATTGACACCTTTGAGACGATCAATTCCTGGGGAGATCTGATCGCAATTCGGGATGAACTGGCCTGCAGCGGCGACCCTGTGGATCTGCTCAGCGGCAGTTTTACATGGAATTACCGTGACCTTGCGCTGTACGGCAAGAATGATCTGGAATTTACACGTTACTACGAATCTGTCCACGCGGATGAAAATTACGGGCTCGGCGGCGGCTGGACGTCCAACTTCTCCTATGCGCTGGAGTTTGACGGTCGTTCCGTGATCGCCCATTTGCCGAGAGCCGTTACGCTTTATTTCCCAATCGGCTTTGACGGCAGCTTTGACACCTGCGGTGATTACTCGCTGGTGCAGACAGGCAGCGGTTATGCCATGACGGATAAGGCGGGGACGATCTACCGCTTCGACAATAGCGGCCGTATTCTGAGCATCGTCTATCTTAGTGGGAATACGCTGTCCTTCCAATATGACGGTGACAAGCTCCAGAGCGTGTCCAACGGCGCCGGCAGCTTTACGTTCTCCTACAGCGGTGACAATATCGCTGCGGTGACGGACAGCGTAGGGCGCAGCATCCATCTGTCCTATGACAGCGGCCTCCTGACTGAAGTGGAAAACCCTGATGGAGACAGCCTGCGCTATGCGTATGACGGCAACGGGTATCTCAGTTCTGTTCAGAATCTCAAGGGTGAGATTTATGTAGAGAATGAATATGACGCACAGGGCCGTGTAGTCCATCAGTATGCCGTAAACTTCGGCACCTTTGATTTTACCTACGATTTCGATGGGCGGCACAACACCTGCACCGGCGAGGACGGCTATTTCCATGAGATCTGGTTTGATGAGCAGGGCCGGATCACCAAGTCTACAGATGCCAGCGGCAGCCAGACGGTGACCTATAACGATCTCAATCAAGTCACCAGCCGGACGGATCGTGAAGGCAACCGCACATCCTATGCCTATGATACCGCGGGCAACAAAACCAAAATCACTTACGCAGACGGCACTTATGAGCGGTTCGAGTACGACAGCAATCGGATGCCGACCATGATCCGTGACCGCAACGGGAATACGAGCTACTATACCTACGACCATCAGGGCAATATGACTTCCGCTACCGATGGCCGTGGTATGACCCGCTCCTATGTCTATGATGCCAACGGCAATCTCACTTCCGCAGCAGATGCGCTGGGTGCGCAGACGACCTACACCTATGACGCTCAGGGTAACTGCACGTCCAAGACAGACCCGCTGGGCAATGTGACCGCCTATATTTATGACGGGCAGGGCCGCCTGATCACAGTCACCGACGCCATGGGGTCAGTCACTTCCTATGAGTATACCGAGGCCGGCAAACTGGTGAAGGTCATCGGCACCGATGGCAGCGAGCAGACCTACACGGTGGATGGCAACGGCTTCAACATCAGCGAAAGCGACCGCATGGGCCATGTCACCACCTTTACCCGTGACGCGCAGAACAACGTGACCTCTATCACCGATCCGCTGGGCAATGTGACCCGCTATACCTATGATGACAGCGGAAATCTGACCACAGCAACAGATGCCAACGGAGCGGTCACCCGCTATACCTACGATGCCGATGGCCGCATTGTTTCCATGACCGATGCCCGCGGCAATACCTGGCGCTATGCTTATGATCGGAACGGTCAACTGGTTTCCACCACCGATCCTGTCGGCGGCGTCAGTTCTACCGAGTACAACAGCGTTGGACGCACTGCCTCCGTCAAGGATGCCAACGGCAATACCACCCAATATACCTATGACGGCGTCGGCAACCTTACAAAGATCACCGATGCACTCGGCAAGAGCACCGTCAGCGAATACGATGCCAACGGTAATCTGACCGCCACTACGGATCGCAACGGCTACACCACCCGCTATGCTTACGACGCGGAGAACCGTTTGATCCGCATGGAAGATGCTGAGGGCAGCACGACCTCCTACACTTATGACGCTAACGGTCAGATGACCAAGACCACCTCTGCCATGGGCGCGGAGACTTCCAGCACTTATGACGCGCTGGGGCGTCAGATATCCTCGGCGGATGCACTGGGCCACATGACCGGCTACGAATATGATGTGCTGGGTCGCGCCACAAAGATCACCTACGCGGATGGAGGCTTTGTTGCCTACACCTATGATGCCAACGGTCAGGTTTTGACTGCCACCGATGAACTGGGCGGCGTGATCTCCTATGCCTACGATGCCAACGGCAGACTGATCGAGATGACGGACGCCATGGGCGGCAAAACGGCATACGCCTATGACGCTGTCGGCAATGTGACTTCTGTTACCGATGCTCTGGGCGGGAGCACAACCTATCGCTACGACGAAACGGGAAATATGACCTCGGTTACAGACGCCAACGGCAATACGACCGGCTACACCTATGATGCTCTCGGCCGCGCTGTTGCCGTTACGGACGCCAATGGCGGCGTAACCCGCGCAGAATACGATCATAACGGGAACATTGTCAAGGCTGTCGATGCCGAAAGCAATGCCACTACTTATGTTTATGATGCGCTGGACCGTCTTACCAGTTATACCAACGCAGAGGGCTATACCTTCTCCTTCCGGTATGACAACGAGGGAAATACGGTTGCCTCTACTGACGGCAACGGCAATACCACCCGCTATACCTACGATGGACTGAACCGAGCAATCTCCAGCACCAATGCCGAAGGCAATACCGCGTACAATACCTATGACGCAGATGGCCGTATGGTAAAGTCCGTGAATGAAGAGGGTGCGGAGACCGCCTATGCCTATGACGCGGATGGCCGCCTGATTTCTATGACGGATGCTCTGGGTAATGTTACCGGCTTTGAGTACGACAGCAGGGATCGGGTCATCAAGGTCACCGATGCCAAGGGCAATGCGACCACATTCACCTATGATCTGGCAGGCAATGTCAAGAGCGAGACCAATGCCAAGGGCGTTGTGACCAGCTATACCTACGATGCCAATGGCAACCTCACCTCCATGACGGATGCTGCCGGCACCGTGACCTATACCTATGACGCCCTGAATCGGGTTACCAGTGTGAAAGACCGCCGTGGCAATACGCAGTTCTTCACCTATGATGCCACAGACCGCATCGTGCAGGTCAAGGACCGCAACGGCAATGCCACCCGGTATGTCTATGACGGCAATGGAAATATTGTAAAGACCATCGATGCGCTGGGCACGGAGTCCGTATTTACCTACAATAAAAATGACCAGCTCATTTCCACCGACCTCCACCGTGTGGATGCCCTCAATGGCGTGGGCTCCCACGAGATCACGCTGTATGAGTACGATGGTCGGAATCTGGTCACGAAGGAGATCAACGCGCTTGGCGACAGTACCGTTTATGTCTACGACGGCAACGGCAATCT
>ULVG01065351.1_pt1 | contig 11807 bp, 18 predicted proteins | sample 1959221 | NCBI WGS metagenome assembly ULVG01 (sample SAMEA4835780, study PRJEB28245) | human gut metagenome | biome: gut microbiome; material: fecal sample | place: Denmark | collected 2008
CCCCATGGAGGAGACCTGTGATTCAGTCGTTGCGAGGTTGTTGCCTAGAGCGACGATCGAAGAGGCATAGTTGCTGATGTCGTTATGCGCCATCTTGGTGATGTTGGCGAACTGAGCCATCTCTGATGCAGCTTGTTCAGCGTTCATGTCGGTCGCGATGTCGAGACCAGATGCTACGCGAGAGAACTCATCCAGCTCATCGATGTTGAATCCGAGCTGCGCTCCTAAGGATTGCAGATCTAAGATCTGAGAAGCTGATACCGCATTGGTCTTGGAAAAGTCGATGGCAGCTTGTTTGAGTTGTTGATACTGTTCTTCAGTTCCATCGACGGTCTTCTTCACATTGGTGAGCGATGTGTCGATGTTCACTGCAGCAGCGCCACATGCTGTAGCAACAGCTGCGATAGGGAGCGTGACAGCTTTAGTTGCGCTCTTGCCGAATGACGAGAGCTTATTAGCGGCGTTGGTGAGTGTTGAGCTGACGGTTGAAGTGGACGACCTTGCGGTCGTGGTCATCTCGGCAAAGGCTTTGTTGTATCCTTTGGTGTCAGCATCTACGAGGATGATGATGCGGCCGTCAGCCATTTAGCAGCCCCTTAGTTCGCGATTCTGGGCTGCCTCCTCTCTATTTCTAGCAGGGAGCATCACTGCGGCTTTGCGTTCGCGCAAATGCTGCTTCTGCTCCTTGCTCATACCCTTAGCGTCAAGATCTGCTGCCCTAACTGATATCGCTTCCATTGTCGAAGAGGTGTCACTCAACCCATTGAATAGCGTCATGAACCTCCACCAGTGCATCTTGGTGTCAGGGTTCGTTAGGTCGATTGAGTATTCGCGCTCGAAATCGGAGATTATCCGCGATGCATCGTAGTTCCAATCGAAGAGGCGCTTGCCTCTTAAAGCACGCTCTCGTCTCGTCTCAGGGCGCTGTGGGAGAGTGATACCCAAAGACCTATCAAGGAAGCTCATAGCACGGTCAAGGGCTTCTTCGATGTTCCTTGATGCAATAGCGAGAGCTGTAGGATCTGTGTAGACCAAATAGAAGATGGCGATGGTCTTCTTAGATGCATCTTTCGAAGACTCTCTTACCTGCCAAACCTTCAGCCAGGTTCGCCAATCGGTCTCTATAGGTATAGAAATGCCACCCACCTCGACAGTGGATGGCAGCGAATTCGCAAGAATGGAGAGCATTGCCTATTCCAAGCCAAATTCTTTCAGGATATCAGCGACGCTGTTCTCGGCATTGATGTCCTTCACATCCTTCATGATCATCGTTGCGAGGATCATGGCGTTCGTGTTGTTTGTGGCTTTCATATCGACGAGATTCTGGTACTGCTTGTCACCGAAAGCGACCTTCAAGCATTCGTTTATCTTGTCGTTCATCTCGGTTGAGGTGATGTTCTTCGCATCGATGCCTCGGAGATACTTGAGAAGGTCATCATGTGCGTCGAGCACGCGAGGGTCTCCATAGTCGATGACGAAGTCCGCTCCGCCGATGTTGTGGGTCTTTGTGGTGTCTTTGATCTCGATTTCCATTTTCGCTCCTATCACGGTATGCAATAAGCGACTCTAAGGGTGGGTATGAACCGCTTAGAGCCGCCTATCGTCAAGATTTAGCCCTGTGCCTCTGTATCAGTGCCAGGGGTAGAAGGGTCGTCGGTGTTAGCAACAAAAGCGCCATCCTGCCAGGTACCCTTAGTCCATTTTTTGTCATCCATGGACAAAGTGCCCTTGAGCTTGATCGGCTCGCCAAAGGTGCTCTTGTCAAGCTGTTTCGGAGACAGGAGGAATTTAGCAGCCTTAGCAGCGTTGTTCTCCCATGTACGGACACGACAAACCTCAACAGGGATATTCTTGTCGTCCTCGTGAGCCATGATGAACGCATCAAGCTTGTTGTTCTTGTATGCATCCTTCTCATAGTCGATAGAGGCAGAGGAGTCTTTGACAAACTTCTTCTTTTGCGAAGTATTGATGTACTCTGGCTCGTATGTCACTTCGTCATTGTCGAAATCCCACTTGATCAGGTTAGTGACCTCGATCCAATCTGGGGCATCAGCAGTGCCGATGTTGAGGTAGTCCTCGAGTTCTTCGCCCCAAATAGGGACTTCGGTTTCGGTGTTGTCAGCCATAAGGTAGATCCTTCCTTATTTCGTTTGTTTGTAGAGTAATTGGACTGTCACTTGCCAGTCCTCGAATGCGTTGGTAGACCCAAGCTCTACTGGTGTTGATGCTGTTGGTTTACGAAAAGCCACGTACCCATCGAGCACCTGGCACTGCTGAAGAAAAGCCTTCGTGAGCTTGGTGAGGTAAGCATGCGCATCAAGGCGCTGCTGCTCATCCATGATCGGCTTGCGAAGATAGAGCGCGAAGTTGAACGGATGGATGGTCTCGCCTGAGATATAACGTTGGGCAACCTCGCCGGTGCTTTGAGGAGCGATCATGAGACGCGGAAGCTTCCCCGCATCTGCGGTAAGCTCGCCGAATTCAACAGGGATACTAGGCTCGTCTAGCTCTCTTACGACCTCTTCAATGAGATCCAAGATTTTCTTTGCGATATCTCCATCGAAGTAAACGATCTTCTTTTCTTCACTCATCACATACCTGCTTCGCTGCTTGAATTGCTTGCGTTACCCATTCGACCATGCTCTGCTTCTTAGCAACCTCGAACCAAAGACACGCAGTGCCAGGCCTTCGCTTGTGGGGCTTCGTGTAGTACTGCACTCGTGCGTACTTCACGTCCGAGTTGCCCCAGCTGACCTGACCTCCCGCATAGTTCGATTCGACCTCGCCGCTTCCTCTGAGCTTGCCTGTGTTGTAGGGCACGAGGCTTGCCGTGCTCTGCAGGATCGCTCCGGTAATGGCGGCGTTCACGGCCATTTGGATCCTGGGACCCTTCGCGATCGCCCTCGAGAAGTCGAGCGTTTTGATGGTCACGCTCACGATGCCGACACTTCGAAATGATGCGGGTCTTTGCCGAGATAGACTGGATGCACCGTATTCACCGTGAGGGTGTCAGCTGGTGGCTCCTCTTCTACGAACACGCCAAGCGCGACGCGGTCTCCGCGTTTCAACGAGCAGCTCACCGCATCGATGAGGATGAGCGACTCCTGTGCGCTCACATCGCCAGCGGTGGACGGTGTTGCACCGCGAGTCTTCGTGAAGCGACAGCCCGTGATGAGCAGTCGTTCCCACTTCGCGCTGCGCTCCGAGTCATCCTTGAGCCAAACGGTGATGGTGTGCGGGTAGATCATCTAGAGCCACCTCCCACGCTTCAGCACGCCAGTGTTGGCGAGATAGCGTCGCACTGCAGCTTCAGCGGTGATCGAATAACCAGCCGAGAACTCCTCGCGAACCTCTCCTGCGGTGTAAGAGGTGCATGTCTTTTCGGGGTTGCCGATGACATCAGCAACGGCGCAAATAGCCATCTTCACACGCTTCTCACATGATTCGATGTCCGCATAAGGCCAGATGTAATACTCGACCTCCGCGCACGCATCGGGCAAGGAGGACTCGAAATCCTCCTTGTCCATGTGCCCGTGATAGGTGTTGGAGTAGAACTCGTAGTCGGGCGCTATGTCATCGAGATCGATGATCATGGCTTAGCCCTGCGGCTGGCTTTCGCTATCGGTACCGCCAGTGGTCGGCTCAGACGGCTTTGCTGGGGTAGCAGACTTAGCACGAAGCACGCCAGCAGCCTTGGTCTTGCGAAGCGCGATGCCACACACGAACTCAGCATCAATGGTCTTGACCGCTCCAGGAGCGTTCCAGTCGGGGAGGTTGACCGAGATTGCGTCCTCTTTGAGGGTGATGCCGTGGAGGTCCTCCATGCCGAGGCAGACTGCGTAAACATCGTTGTTGGTCACACCCTGGCCTTTGCATTCCTCGATGCGGATGCCGTCCCATGCCTGGATGCGATGGCCAGCATTGTCCATGGTGACCGAGTTGATGCCCAGAACACGGCAGATCGCATTCATGCGGCTCTTCATGGCTTTGGACACCATGATGACATCAGGGTCTCGCGTAAGCTCACCGAGCATAACGTCCATCTCGTTCGCGAAAGTAAGAGCGGAGTCCTTCGTTACCAAGGAGAGGTCAACTGCGGAGGTGAACTCAGTAGAGGTATCGGTGAGAGCCTTGGACAGACCATCGAAGCCGTTAGCGTCAACGGTCTTATCACCGTTGATGAACGCATTGCCGAATCCTCGGATGATAGCGTTCTTCAACTCTACGAGCTTCTCCTGATAGAGAGTCTCATTCGCTGCCTTAGCGACACGGTCGATATCGAATGCGCCAGAAAGGATGCCGGGAGTAACCGTGATGGGTTTCTCGTCCGTATCGGTCTTTGCAGGCTCGGAGTTGAGGGCGCGGAACTTAGCTACCATACCCTCGATCACGCGGTTGTACTGGTAAACGAGGTTCGAAGAACCTGTTGCAGACAGGCAGTCGTCAAACTGAAGCTGCGACAAGATGAAAGAGTCGGTGATCAACTCGTTGATGAAGCCTTGCACAACCTTGTTCGGGGTAAGTTCTGCAAGATGGGCAAGTGTTACTGCCATAATTATTTCTCCTTAAACGTCATGGCGAGACCGTCTTGGATCGTCTTTGCTTCGGTCGGTGCAGATGCGCCGCCTGCGCCAGCAGAGGTCGAGACGGTCTTCTTCGGTTCGGTTGGGGTTGATGAAGGGAACAGGTACGGATAGGACTTCTTCAGTTCCTCGATGTCCACGCCTTCAGCGATGCTCTTGCCGTCTTCGGCAAGCTTCACATCATCAGCTTTGATATGGACCATGAGAGCGTCCGTATCAATACAGCCAGACTTCAAGAGCTCGCGCTCGATCGCCCAAGACTTAGCTTCAGCTGCATGCTTCGCATTTAGCTCATCAAGATCTGGCTCAATAGGAGCTGCAGGCTCTTGTGCCTTCTTGAGGCCATTGATGAATTCTTTCACTTCTCCGAACTCACGCTGGAGTTTCTGAAAGCCGTCAGGTTCGCCCTTCGCTCCACCTTGTGGCTGCGGTTCTGGTTGCGGTTGCGGCGGAGTCGGTACAGGATCAGGTGTAGGCGCTGGATCCTGCGGTGCGGGACTAGGCTGCGGTTCTGGCTGTGGGGTCGGCTGTGGGTCTGACATTGTTTTCCTTCCTCTAAACATCGAGTTTGATTCGGAGTTCTCTCTCCGCTTGATGCGCCCCTCTTCGCTTGGGACGTGCGAATAATGGATGAACCTCTTCGCTCGGTTCGGGCGTAGTTTCAAGATATGAGAGGTGTCACTCGTGCTGTTTAGAGCAAAAAGAAAGCCCCTCTGTTGAGGGGCTAAGCAGATTAGATCTTTTTGAATTCTTCTGGCGGCAATATGCCAAACTTCCACGAAACAGGAGCGCAAGTTGCACGCTCTCTTTCTTCGTCAGTAAGGTCAAACCATGATTCAGGAGGGAGATTATCTAGAGGATAGTTTTTTTTGAAATTCTCTTTCATTACAGCTTTTTCCATTGAATCCCGAACCTCCTAGAAAACTCTTCCAAGGTTGCAATCGTTGCCTCTTGTTCCATGAGCCCCTTTTGTCTTCTACGCTTGATTGCAGCATCAAACTCTCGGGCATTAAAAGAGCTGTGTCCGTGCTTATAGTAGTATACCTCGCCATCATGAAGAGCTACAAGACCACCAGCGTATTCTCGCGCGTATGATGTCGAGAAGTCGGAGCCAGTTGGCGGGATGTTGCTTGGATGATTATGGATTGCGATCAGGCTTCCTGGGGCGTTATCCTCTAGGGCTTTGTGAAGCTCTGACGTAGGTGTGACTCCTAGGTATTCCTTGCTAGATGTATGTTTCAGTTTGGTGCTTCCGTCGATTATTGAAACAAGATAGAGATCTTCTCCATAGGTGCCGCTTCTGTGCGTCAGCATCGCCTTGGCATGCTCATAGAGCTGCTTGTCGACTTTCGGATTCCCTGTAATGTTGCTGAACTTCATCTTGTATTCTTTCGAGCTAAGAAGTTTAGGGTTAACTTTTGCGCCTTCAAGACTCATTTTCTTCTTAGCAATGCCTCGCTCCTTTGTTGTCCACTTAGCGCCAGTGAGTGCCCTTGGTTGTTTCGCTACTCCGTATGCCTTCTCGCGCTCATAGAGACGTATGAGCTTATTCTCCTTGCAGAAGGTGCTCAACCTCTTCTGCTGCGATCCTAAGAGCAGGCGCTTGTTCACGTAAGTTGGGCTTTCGAATCCGATGCCAGCCTGTTCTAGCCCTGCAATCTCTCGCTTGGTCTTGCGCACACGTCGCTCAAGCTCCCGCTGCCTTTGCGTGGCGGCATAGTACTCATCGCTCGTCATCCCGAAATGCTCTTGTTCGGCCCTGAACTCGCGGTCTGGAAGCTTCGTGATGCCCGGGAAGTACGGGAAGATCATGTGCCTACAGTTCGCACCCTTAAGCCCAGTAACGCTGCCGTATTCGGTGAGAGAGACCATATCAGGATAGGTCACTCCATCGACCGTCTTCTGCCCACTTCTGCAACAGGGAAGCCCTTGCCAGTACGCATGGCTCTCGCGTGCGCCATAGTGAGCGTCGGTGATCACGAGGTCATGATTGTAGAGATTCATCGCCTCTAGCGCCATGCGTCCGCCCGCCTGGGACACCTGGGTGGTGATATGGCGGCGCAGCGCAACATCCACATGGTTGGTGACCGTAGGCTTTCCGTCCTTGTGGTAGGGGATGACGTTGATGCCTGCATCCATGAGCTTCACAACACCATCAGCTAATACCTTCTCGCGCGGTTTTAGGCCTTGATTCACCGCCGCTACAGCTTCTGCGCTGACCTTGTACCATGCGTCCTGTAGGGACTGCGAGAGAGCCACATTCTGCCGTTCGATGATCTGGGACACTCCGATCGCTGTCTGCTTGCTCACTTGTGCGAAATGGGCACTCGCTCCTTCTGCTGCAGAGACCGTTCCATAGATCTTCGCGAGGTTCGCTAGGTCTTCCTCTGCTGCTGCGTTGAGCACATCCTCGATCTCGCTCTGCACCTCTTCGCTGATCCGGTCCCGGTATTTCAGCAAGATCACGGATGCTTTTGCTGGAAATGCGTGAGAGAGCGTGAGCAGGTCGACCTCGGCAGAATAGATGAAACCCTCCGCGAACTCCCTCACGATGGTCTCGGTAAGCTCAGAGACGAACTTCTCCTCGCTGCCATGGATGATGGTCTCAACGACCTGCTCTATGTCGCTTGCAGAAAGAGCCATTAGACCTCAGGGATGGCAGGATCTTCTTCGCCTGCCCACTGCTTGGCTTCTTCCTCGGTAACGCCATGCCATTTCTCGATGTACTTCCACTTCGGCAAGAGCTGAGCGGCAACATCAGCACGGTCGTTCTCGCGTGCGGTCTGGTCATCGTCCATCACGGTGTCACCGAAGTTCACACTGATCAGTCCGTTGACATCGGCAAGGCTCGAATCGACGTATTGCTTGGCGAGGGAGACTGCAGCAGTACAGATGCCGACGAACGCAGCACCGATGCTCACTTCATGGTCCTTTGCGTTTCGTAGAAGCTCGGCGCCCGATGCTGCTACCTCTTTCGCTGTCTTTGAAAGAGAGCCGTTCTTGTCAAGTTCGTAATAGTTGAAGCCGAAGCCCGCGCGTTTGCCAAGGAGCGCAAGACCAGTGTTGATCGCTTGGCGGTTATCGCTGACGCGAAGACTCGGATTGTACTCTTGGATCATCTCGTTGCCATTGATGCTGTCCCCTTCGAGCGCGCCGATCAGCTGCTGCGCTTCAGCCCTTGGGACGATAGTCGTACCGTCTTCGCGCTTCTTCAACATGCTGTCGGACATGAATACCATCTTCTGACCTAGGAAGATGTCCTTCCACATATTGTCGAACGCGCCATCTGCAAGCTTGATGGTTCCGATGACGCGATCAAGAACCGAGACTCCAAGAGGGGAGTGATCGACGTAGGTGTTGTCGATCGCTGGAGAGAAGAGCGCGAAGGTCGGTGTCTTCGAATCGGTCTTGACCTCGGTTGTGTATCCATCAGGGACGAACCGCTGACCGTTGCCCTTGAAGAATGCTGTGAGAATCTCGTATCCGCCATCACCTGGACGATGCACGGTGATCTGCGTGTAAGGCTTGCCCGCGATCACGACAGGGGTATAGAGCGCGATCGCCCTCACTCCTGATTCATCCCACTCGAGAGGCACGAAATGGCGAGCATCAGCCCATTGCAGGAGAACCTTAGCGTTCTCGTTCGGCTCTCCGCTGTCGTAGATGTTCTTGAGCCCGAGGAAGAACCCTGCCGTGCCTACGCCGAATGCGCGCTCGAGCGGGTCATGGCAGCGCAGAAGCCCCGATTCCTCGATCCAATCCTGGAGCCAGTCGTTGGTCCTCGCTAGATTTTCATCGAGCTTCTTGTCTTGTTCAAGATCAGTCACGCCAGCGAAGCTGATGGTGGTCTCCTCATTGACCACGATATGTGCCCAGTCTTCGCAGATCATCTTGCCTGGGCACATGGTGATGCGCTCAACCTTATAGGTGGTGTTGTCTGAGACGACGGTCGAATCGTAGAATGCGGTGGTTGCGCACATCCAGTTCCACCAGCTCTCGATATACGATGCCATCCCCGTATCAGGGACTTGATAGCCTAGCTCCTTGAGCCAGGCTTGACCGAGCGATTTGTTCACTGTCTCCATTTAGACCTCTTTCTTCGACATGATCAGTGGTGAGCACGCATACCTGCATGCGTCGATGGTGTGGTTATCCTCGTCAGGAAGCCCGGTCGTGACGTTCTTGTCCTTGTCGAGCTCGTAGGTGTATCGGGTGAACTCCTGGTAAGCGAGAGGGCATCGCTTCTTGTCGATGCGGATCTCAGCGCGATCTTGCAGCCACTTGATGCCTTGCTTGATGGATCCCGCACCCTTCTTAACAGCGTGGATGTTCATGCCTAACTGCTTATAAGTCGCGATGCTCTTCGGTTCGGCACTATCTGCGTAGATGAGGTTCTCCATCGCGTAAGGCTTGAAGAACCTATGCCCTTCAGCATCCGTTTTGGTGAGCTTGCCTCTTGCGCGTTCGACGGTCTTCGGGTCGGTGAGTCCCGTTGCGAAGTCCTCGTCGAAGATATAGAGAATCCTTCGCTTCGAGTCGTATGCGATGCGCAGGAACACCCACGGATCCACCGAGAAGCCCCAGTCGATGCCGTTTCGGATCCAAGAGAACTCCTCTATCATCTCGTCGGTGATGGTGAAGTCCACGATGTTCTCGAAGACTTTGCCCTCAAGGCCCGTTACCTTGCCGCCGTATTCGTTGTCGTGGGCTTTGGGGTTGATCTTCTTCAAGGCTTCAGCTTGTTCGATGAACTTCTTGCCGATGAATTCCTCCGGCACATCGAGATAGGTAGAGTGATGCACGAGCTTCCCTGGTTCATCGATGAGCGCCTCTTGGTTCGCCCATTGCATCTCGTCGGGATCAGGGTTGAAGATATCGAATTCGAGCGAGTAGTCGGAACGGAATACCGACTGGCGCACATTACGCGCATCTTCTGCGCTGTTCAGTTGGTTGTACTCCTCGAGGAGCAAAATCTCGATCTTCGCTTCTGGGTTCTCGAAGGTGATCGATTTCAACTTCTCAGGTTCATCTAAACCAGCGAAGATGATCTTCTGCCCGGTCTTGTTGTAGGTGATCTCCATGGGCGAGACCGTCTTGTCGAAATCGCAACCATCGCCGGGTTTCCCGACCGTCATGCCGCGCATACCGATCGCCCAGAGCGTGTTCGCGAAGCATGAGCGGCGTAGCGTGTTCGCGAAGCGCCTACCGCAGATCCATTGAGCATGAGGGCGTTTAAGAAATACGTCCAAGGCCTTCTGGTAGGCATAGGAGGACTTAGAAGACCCTCGACCGCCCTTGAGTACCACTCGGTCTGTTTTGCCGCCGTCGATGGCGCGAGAGACGCTGCAGAAGGTCGGTGAGATGTTGGCGGAGAGGTCGAATGGTGGGCATTCGGGGCGAGAAGCGTCCTGCTTCTCTGATTTCTCGATCTGACGGTCTACGCCAGTGAGTCGGTTGAGCGCGCTTGTTGAATCCAAAAGAGCCTTATGAGCCTGTGATTTTTCGATGAGCCCATAATGGTCGATCTCATCGAATGCCTTGTCATTCAAGACCAGCACACGGCTTATAGCTTTGTCGAGGGACCATTGGGCTTGCTTCGCTGCTTCTGCTCTGGCGGCCTCTATCCTTGCCCTAATCTTGCCGTTTTGCATCAGCTCATGTGCTTTGCGGTTGACGGTCTCAGGCTTCATACGGGAGCAGTCGTAGGCAGCACGATATGCGTCGCTATCGTTCATCCCTTTGATAGCGGCTGCGATGAATGCTTCCTGTTTTGCCGTGAATGCCATGCCTAGAATCTTCAGGCATATGTCACCAGCCAAAGAAAGACCCGCCACTAAGGACGGGTCTCGGTTTGCTCGAATCCTAAACAGATCTTTTCTCGCGGTCGAGGATCATCGTCAATATGAACGACCTTCGGCACGATGGTTTCGTAGAACAGACAAACGCACGTAGATCCATAATCGATATGATTCTCGTCGCAGATGTCGCATAGATAGTAGTTGCTCATAGCTCACCTCTCTACGAAAATGATGTCATTTTGATCTAGAAGTTCGTGGAATTTGTCCCCCGGAATAAGAACAATGATCTCTTCCGTCGGCTTATGAGAGCCGATGCCGTCAACATCATTTCCCCAGAAGATGGCGTAGTTGTCATCAATCCATTTTGATATATCTGAATCGCTCATAAGGGAAACCTTTTCCGCTCCTAAGGACTCAATAGCCATCTTTCGTAGTGTTTTCGCTTGGCCTGTATACATTGCTAAACTCATCACTCCACCACCTTCGCGCCTGCTTGCTCGAGCGATGTGAGGATGCTCTTAGCCTCTATATAGCTCGTGCCCGTTATCTTTTGGAACTTGGAGATACCTACCTCACGCTCTGCGCGGGTGTTCCAGGCTTCGATGGCTTCTTGTTCGCTAGCTTTTGGCGGAATTGATGCGAAGCATTCCAAGCAAACGACTGAATGCTTGAATACTGTTCGTACGTATTTAGCGGCCCTATACTCAGCTTCACCGTCACAAAATGGGCACGGTTTAAGTTCAGTCATGGTCTTCCTCCCTATCTACTAGAATCGCTGGAATAAGCATGCTTCGACTTAATCCCACCATCGCTGCGATAGCGCATGACTTTTCATCGTTGTTGCTAATCGCATTGTTGCGTTTATACGTTAAGCACCACGCACATTCGGGATCGCACTCTTCATCGATATCGCAGCATGGATTATTGAATTTCATAGGGCATTTCATTCGGCATCACCTCTTAGATCACGCCCACACTTGGGGCAGTAGTCGATGTTCAGGTATGTACCTTCGCCGTCAACGAAAATGCATAGCGCAGGTGCTCCATCTGGGCATATGAATGCGCTATCTGGTCTCCTGTCAGACAAAGGCTGGACTTGCAAGTCCTTTTCGTTTCCATCGCAGTATTCGCAAGCCATTACGCATCACGCTCCCGGAGAGCTTCGTTGTGCAATCGCTGAGCTTTCTTGACCTCTTTATCGTCAGGTTTAACATCACGACCATCAGCGCACTTCACGCATTGTATGCGCCACTTCTTACCATGTTTCGAGTAATTGACACGTTCGAAGAACCCATAGCCTATGGGAACATGGTGTCCGCACTTATAACAAGTTCCTGGATATCTATTGCGCATGTTTCCTCCTTGGTGATCTGCGCCCCGATTCGAGGCAGATATCGCATGTCCTTTGATTCGCATATCTCGGCTT
>ULVG01034913.1_pt1 | contig 11797 bp, 8 predicted proteins | sample 1959221 | NCBI WGS metagenome assembly ULVG01 (sample SAMEA4835780, study PRJEB28245) | human gut metagenome | biome: gut microbiome; material: fecal sample | place: Denmark | collected 2008
CAATCTGCCTCCATATCTCCGCACAAACGGTCTGTCACAAGGGCCTTGCAGCGCTCCCGGTGGGCAACATGCAGCGGATGATTTTGGAATGCTTGTAAGGCATCTGCATCCCGCAGCTCGGAATAGAACACGAGATCGTACTCCCCGTCGGCAGTGTTTGTATTGATTTCTGCGCAGCGGAGGCCTTCAATATGACCGACCATTGTCGCAACGGATTTTTGCAGGAACGCCAGTGCTTCCGCTTCTTTGTGTTCCGCTTTAACCGTGTCAGTGTATTTCCAGAATAAAATGTGACGGATCATAGCAATTTCACTCCACAAATTTAACCATGTACTTCAGATTTCGAACAAAATGTTCCTTGTTCTTTGGAAAACAATCACGAATATCCGTGGTTGGGCTGTCTTCAAACTTGTCTCCTCTACCAGCACTTTCCTAAATCTGACGCAATGTAAGAGTCCACATACGCACCATCTTTCAAAGAAACCATATACAAATTTCCATGAATTCCAATGATCGTTCCCTCTTGACCACGATACCGAACCCGGACGTGATCGCCGACGCTAAATTGCAAGCCCGACATTTTACCAGAATCTTTATCCGTAAGCGCACCGAAGAATAACGCACTTAAAAGACCGGAGCGCTTATGTTTGCGTTGTGGTGTAATTTCCTCTGATTCTTCATCACACACTCTCTGCAAACGAATTCCCTGATTTTGAGCAATTTCAAGTACCTTTCGGCGAACATTGTCATTACCAGTTTCAAAGCAAATATCATCCAACTGCGTTTGCGAAAAAGTACACGAAGAAGTTTTCAGAATCATATACAGCCCTTCATCGGCTTCGCATTGGGAAAGTTCCAGAATTTGCTCAGCAGTGAATTGGATACCGGCACTGGCAGCTCGTTTCATTAAGCGCCCGGCTGCTTTTTCATCCAAAATATCCCGCGCAACATCTACAATTTCTGCCGGGTTCACCTCCGCATTCAGCATTGCATAGGGCAGCCTTTTGATTTGGGTAAAAGTAGCCCAGCCGTAAAATTTACTGTAATATTCTTCCCATGTCATAATCTGCCCGCTTTCTGCGCTTATTCAACCCCCAGCGCCTTAAACACTGCGTCCTCAGCATTCTGGTATGGGATCAGCTGGAAGGCCGTCATCAGGTCTGCCGGCACCGTGGCAAAGTCCACCATAGACACAGCCGGCAGCAGCACTTTCTTCGCACCGCAGTCTGCACAAGCCTGCAAGGTGTTGGCCAGTTCATCTACTTTAATCAGCGTGCCTCCGATTGAAATATCGCCCAGCACAGCAAGACTGCTCAGCGTCGGGCGTCCGATGGCAATGGAACACAGTGCGATCACGGTGGGCAATGCCAACTTTTCCGTCATGCCGATACCCTGCAGATCCTGATAGTTGACGATGTAATCCTTTGCCGTGGTGCTGATGTTGCCGCTGATATGCCGTGCATTGGCTTTCAGGAAGTTGAAGGCAGTGTTGGCGGCTTCTTTCGCCTTGCCATCACTGCCAAGGCCGGTCTTATCAAACTTGCCGCTGCCGGGCAGCATCTGACTTTCCAGACGGAACGCGCCGATCATGCCGGACTTGCCGCGAGAAATCGTGTATAACTGGCCCGGCGCACCCATGCCTTCAGGAATCAGCGTATCGCCGCCCTGCTCCGGTACAGAAACATACTTTTCCTCAAAGGTTTCGTTATCAATGTAGGAGAAGTTCACATCATAGAACTCCATGCCACCCAGCTTCTTCAACTGCTCCTTGACACGACGGCGCATCTCCAGCGAGAGACGCAGCACTTCTTCCAACTCGTCTTTGCTGAACTCGCCGTTGGGGTACATCAGCTTTAAGTAGCCATCCACCATGCGGCGCACGGCAATCGTATCACGCTGGTTCAGGTTCTTGCCCAGCTTGAAATACTTATCCAGCGCATCGCCATATTGCACCTTGCGCAGCTCGCGGATGAATTCCGCCATATAGTCACTGATAAAGCCGTAGCTGTTGGTGAAATGCTCCGGACGGAATTTCGGGATTTCCCAGCCGGGCAAGTAGCAGTGAATACGGTCAAGGAATGCCGTGTCGGTGCCCATCTCCGGCGGGAACGGCTCAAACAGCGTGGAGGTTTTCAACACAACGTCCACGCTCTGGTTGATATTGCCCACAAATACCATGGAGGCTGAGGCCGCCTTCTCCTCCTTGCCGCGCGCAAAGGAGCCGGACGCCATGTAGTCCTTCATGATCTGCACGCCGTCTTTGTCCTTGAACTTAATGCCGGCAACCTCGTCAAAGGCAACGCAGTCCCACAAACCGACCAAGCCCACGGTCTTGCGCCCCATGTTATAGAACAGGTTGGCCACGGTGGTCTGACCGCCAGAAACCAAGATACTGTTGGGCGAAATTTCCTTATAGATATGGGATTTACCGGTGCTGCGAGGGCCAAGCTCACACAGGTTAAAGTTATTCTCTACCAACGGAATCATACGGGTCAGCAGCAGCCACTGTTCACGATAGGTAAGCGATTCAGGCTCATAACCGGCAGAACGCAGCATCAGGCCCAGCCATTCTTCCTTGCTGAATGCCTTGCGTCCTTGCCTGATCTCATCCAGATCGACATGGGGCATCTGGATAGGTGTCACGCGGTTGATGCGGATCGGCGCAGACTTTTTATCTTCCTCGATAAATTCATAGCTCAGCTGCACAATGCACCAGATGCCGCCGCAGAGCAGGCGGTCATACTTCTGCGGGTATTCGTCCTCAATAGGAATATCCTTCACGCCCAAGTTCGAGAACTCGGCCAGATACACATCCTTGCGCATATCCAGATGCACCGTAACCATATCAATAATGGTATGGCTGCCGTTCATCTTCAGCAAGGAAAGAATCTTCTGTGCTTCATCCGGGCGTACAAAGTTGTCAGAAAGAATCTTCTTTACCGTTTCAACGCCGGTTTCAATAATAGCCGGGTCATCACTGCTGCAATACTGCCCCAGCAGGAATTCCAGCACATAGACGGGCACATTCGCGCCCTCTTTGATTTTCTTCGTCAAATCCTTGCGGACGATGCGGCCTTGGAACACCGTTTTCAGCCGTTGCTCATAGCTCAGCCCTGCCATGCTGTCGCCGCCAAGATCATACATGGCACGCTGCACTTCATCGAACAGGGTTTCATAGGCATGCTGAATTTTTTTGAACTTCTCGTCTGCATCCTCATCACTGCTTACATCAGGGTGGTACTCCTTTGCCAAGCGCCGGTAAGCAGACTTGATCTCATCCGAGGAGGCCGTTTTGCTGACGCACAGCACCGCATACAGATCCGCATTATCGCTGAAATCCGGCTGCGGTTCCTTGGCTGCACCGGCAGCGTTATCCTGTGTGGGTTCGTCGTTGCCAATCTCGCGGCTGAATTCACTGTATTTATCATCCAAATCAGGCATTGTACTATCCTCCGTCAATTTTTCGGTGCTTCAGCAGGCATCAGGTTTTTTAAGTAGGGCAGCAGCTTTTCACGGTCATAGCCGCCGTTCGGATATTTTTTCATGATCTCCGAAACAAAGCAATAAGCAAAACCCATAAACTCCTGAATCAAATTATCAAGCTCATCCTTGCAGTTGCCCTTGATGGACATAATCTGCGCAATCTGCCAGAACATCGGCGGCTGGTCCCCCTGTGGCGTCATCATCTGGCTGACCAGCTTCCATGCTTCACCATGGTTTGCCATATCCAGCACAAATTCTTTAGCGGTTGTTCCAAGCTCCAGGCGGTTTTCGGCAAAGACCATTTCAACTTCCAACAACTTATCTTTTGCAGGAATGTTCCCGTACATGATAATATCCGTAATCGTTTTCCCTATCAGCATGGATAATAACAGCTGCGGGTCATCAATTTCCCGCCCGCCATCGCTGCTGTTCAAAAGGTGATCCCAGATCACCTTCATTTTCTGGATGTGTTCCATAGAGCTTCCGCTGCCCCAAACATCCACCTTGGGCGGTGGGGCATGCATTGCGCGCTCAACCCCATCTGATGCCCGGCTCAAAAATCGCGTGCCGATGGTTTCTACACTGGATTGCAGCGGCCCGCAGAATGCAAAAGCCGCAATAAATCTTTGCAAGGGCGTGGTCAATTCATCGTATTTGCTTTGCGGAGTCCGGCATTTTTTCAGGCAGCGGCCCAGGCAAGTCCAGAATTCACCACACTCATCAACATCAACCCACCCCAGCGGGATCAGCTTCCTTACGTCTGCATCGGCACCGGTGGCCGCTTTAAAATCAGAAAACCACACACCGTCCGTGCCGCTGTTGATGATGTAATCCACCAAAATTTTCCGGTGGTCGTTCCAGGTATGGTCATTGCGGTAGATCTCCGCACAAACAGCCAACAACACCTGGGTTGCACCGTAATAAAGTTCTTTGGGGTAATGCACCCCATACGAACTTTCAGCAAATTTGCGCACACTCTTAATCCATTGTTCTGCGGCCTTTTGTGCTGCTTTATAGTTCTTTACCTCAAAATTTTGGATTTCAGTTTTTTTCTTTTTCTTTGCCTTAAAGTAATCGTGAACCAGGTGGTAGGTCATATAGTTCCACATGTTAAATCCACGGCTCATAATCGTTCCTTCCTTGCATCAGAAGCCAAATCCGAAGTCGTCCGCCATCGCAATGTCCATGACGACCTGACGGCGCAGCACCTCAACCGAATTTTTATCATCGTAGGCTACCAGATAATACGGCTTTTTGTTGTCGTATTTCTGGTTCTTGAAGCTGAACCGCAGGCGGAACATCCGCTCCGCCGCCGTCTCGCCGCGCTTGTCAGCCACCACGATATTCTCATTAGAGATGCGCTCGTTATCTTCTCCCACAAAGTACACGCGGAAGGTCGTCTCGCGCACAGTGTCGCTGATTGGCTCGTTCTGCATAAAGTCTAGCGCGGTGATCAGGTTCGTGATCTTCTTCAAAATGCTCACCAGCGTCAGCTGCACAGTAGTGGTCTCCATGCGGCCTTTCTCCATCCGCACGTCCAGCACAGGCACGATCATCTCCTGCGGGCTGGAGCCGCCGTGGACGTAGTTCTCGCCGCCGCCCGCCACCTTGAACACATTGGCCGCTGTCGGGTAGGACACCGTCAGCGTGTTCGTCTTGGTGTTCAGCACCGTGGCCATCGGCAGGCTGGCGACACCGGGCTGCGCAATGGGGTCAGCGTCCACAATAAAGCGGCGGTTCACAAACGCCGTCTTGGGGGCAGTGTTGGGAATTTTATCGCTCTCCGCCAGCGCGTGGCGCTTGTACAGGAAGCCGTGATCCGCCGTGACGATAAAGTGCAGCGTGTTCGCGCTGCCCGCAATGCGGCGGATCATGGCAGCGATCTCCTCCACAGCCTCGCGGCAGGCAGCAAAGACTTCGTCCTCGGCGTTGGGCTTGTCGCCGCGCGCGTCAATTTGGTTATGGTAAATGTACACGACTTGCTTGCCGGTGAAAACCGCCCGCAGGTCGTCTTTTTTCATGGCTTTCAGGTCGTCAAACTGGATGCACCCGCTCTGCGGCACGCGCTTTTGCAGCACAGCCTGCCGTTGCGCCAGGTTCTCGCAGGGCATATCGTCGACCAGCACCTGATACTCCGGCGTCATCTCCATCCGCGTATGGGGCAGCAGCGCCGCCATGCCCAACCGCGTGCAGGACGGCAGCACGCCCAGCCGGGGTGTCAGCTGCACAGTAGACTTCGGGTCCTCGGCCAGCAGGGCAGCAAGCTCCGCGCCTACTTCATAGCGCATGGCGTCGGAGATAATCACCACGGTGCGCTCCTTGTTGCCGGCCACACACTCCGAGAAAAAGTTCCGCTGCAGCGCCATTCTGCCCATGCCGGGCTCCTGCGGGAAATCCGTATTCCACGCAGGGATGATTTTTGCCAGATATTCCGTGTTGTAGATATTCTCAACCAGTCCCTGCAATTTGTCGTAGGCGGCTGGCTCGTCCAGCTTGTCGTAGGCCGTGTAAAACGCACGGTACTGCGCGTCAATTTTGTAATCCTCGCGGTAATACTGCGCCCAGACGTGCTCATAATCCGCCGGGGCGCGGTAGTGGGCAGCGCTGACGATATGCCACGCGCTTTCCAGCATGGCATACTGCACCGCCAGCTTGCGGCCAAAGTGGGTCTTGGCGCGGCGCTGGCACAGCTCCGGGATGTTCTCGCCGTTCAGCGCGGCAGTCACGTCCTCGGCTTGCAGGCGCTCGGTCATCCACCCGGTCAGCAGGTCATCCACGCAGGGCAGGCACTCGCAGTCGGTCAGCAGGTCATGGGGCAGCTTGGCCAGCGCAGCCTTGGCGTGCAGCGTCTCCTGCACAGCGGCGGCCATTGCGTCAAAGGCATCGCCGTAGTTTATGTTGTTCATCATGCCGTCCATAAAGGCCAGCACACTGCCGGGCTTGGCGGCGGCAAACGGCTGCCATGCGTCCGGGATGACCTTCACGCTGTGGGCAAGGCTTGTCACAAACAGGCTGATTTTCAGCTTGTCCACATTCGGCGCGGGCACGGCAAAGCCCAGCTCTGTCTCGCAGTGCTTCCAGAACACCTCATCCAGCTTGTACTTTGCCAGCTCGTCCAGCTTGGGGTTGCCGCCCGGGGTGTCGGCCAGCAGAATTTCCCGCAGTGCGTCCTCAAACTGCGCGGTGCGGCACTTGCAGACGGTGCAGAACAGCGCTGTCTCCACGGCATCCGCCGTGTACGCTGCCAGCTTGTAATCACAGAACCGCTGCTTGCGGGTCTGCTCGCCGACGACCTTGGCGTATTTCTGCAAGACGGCCTTGCCCTCGGCCCCAATGCCCAGATCGGAGCACAGCAGCGAGATCGGGTCGGCGTGGAACTGCTTGGAGTACAAAATCGTATCCTCCAAGTGGTTCTGCTCCACGGGGGGCTTGGGGAACGGCGCATAGATCAGGTAGTTGCTCTGCGAGTCCTCGCGTTCCAGCAAAATCTTGGTTCTGAACTGGTTGGTAGGCGTCAGATGCCAGATTTTTGCATTTTGCAGCGGCATAGCGTCCACATCATCGGCAAAATAGCCGTTGTCATCGTACCAGAACACCAGCCTGCGCCCCTCGGACGCAAACTCGGTGTTCAGCTTATCCACGATTTGATTATATTTCAGTTCAGACATAGATTTTTCCTCTTACTGTGTGTATTTTCAGGCGCAGATTTGTCCTTCCTTGCAGCACTCGTAAATATATTCCCGCAACTGATAGTAAACGTCCGTGTTGTAGTTGCAAAGCACGGCATCGATTCATGAGGTATAAACTTCCACAAGGCGGTCAACCACATGGTCGTAGTCGTCATCGCAGACATCCTCGATCAGACTGCAAGTGTAGAACAGGTCATTGTTGTTTTTCATAGTTTCTCTCAAATCTTCGCCAGAATTGCCTGCTTCTTGCCGTCGGCGCCGGTTTGGACTTTGTCGTAGTTGACCTTTACGCCGTCGTCGAGGTCGATGGGGATGCGGGCGAGGGCGATGTGGCCGAGGCGGTCGTCGTAGTCTTTGCATTCTTTTAACTGCTTGACGAGCTTTTCCTTGCGCTTGGTGGCTTGGGCGACCTCGCGGCTGGCGCCGTTGGTGATGGCATCGTCCATGCGGGCAATCTCGCTCTCGTAGACCTGCTCCATTTTGTACAGGTAGTCGGCGCGGACAAGACCGGAGGTGTCGGCGTTGTAGCGGTGCATATAGATCAGCGCCTTGAAGCCGTTCTGCTTGCCGCTGTCGTACAGCCAGTAGATGGGGCGTTTCTGGTAGATTTTGACATGGTCGGTGTAGAAGCCGTTTAAGAAATAATTGCGGATGACGGCGCGGGGGCTGGTGCCCTTAACGCCAAGTGCCTTGGCGATGAAAGCAAGGTTATCTTCCAGGGTATCGGTACCGTACACGACTTTTACAAACTCCACAAAGCGGCCAACAATATCATCGGTGAAGTATTCTTCGTCGGTGATGGGCAGCACGTTGTCTGCGTCCGGGATAAAGGTTGTATATTTGCTGTCATCCCACTTACCGCCAGCATAGGCAAGGCCGTCCACATCCAGAGAGTAGCGGCCAAACATACAGCCAACCGCATAAGAAAGCAGGCTTTTGATTTCCCGTGTCAGGTCAGCACGGCGCACGGTAACATCCTTATCTTCCACTTCGGGGGTCAGTTCATCCTGCAAGCCGTAAATATCAATAAAGATGCGGTTCAGCTCTTCCTCGTTAGCTTTGAGCTGGTTAAAGCGCTGGTTGCACTCTGCTTCCCAGGCGGCGAATTTATCAGAAATTAGGGTTCCCATTATCGTTTTCAACTCTTTTCTTTGCTGTTATTGCCATTTTCATATCGTAAAACAGAATTTTTCTCTTTATCAACTGATGTTCTATATAGTTTTTCAAGGAATCATCCATTCCGATTCCAAAATAGACGGCACGTATACAATTTCTTATCTCTATTGGCTCAGGTTTATTTTCTATACTTTCTTCAACAAAACGCCATTCGTGTTCTTGTTGCCATCTCATACTCTTTCTTATAAAAAGATACCGTGTTGATATTGCTTTCCTATGGTTAGAACACCGAAAAGCTATCGGTGAGTACTGAACTGGGTATAGCTTTTCCAACACGTTTTCTCGTGCATTACTAAAATCATACGCAACACACATTCCCGAAAAATTGTCCGCGTAATTTTTCCACATGTATACACTGTTTTTATCTTCAGAAAAACTTTTCAGATACATCTGTTTCTGCATTAGTTGTTGATATGCCTCATTTTCCTCTGGATTAAAGATTGCATGCCATACCTGACCTTCATGCTCATCATTCATATACCTTGCTGACACTAGGTATATTTTCCCTTCTAAAAGGGCTGAAATATTAAAGAGATCTGCTGGTGAATAACGATATAAAATCGGAAGCTCTTTTCGATGGTCACAAACATAGTTTTGAATATTCACAATATCAGACTCCTTACATCCGATATTTGGAAGTTCTGACATTTCTGGAGGTATGATTTTATCTAATTCTTCATGAAAAATTTTACTGTCTCTTTTTATCCTATTATTTCCCATTGCATCTTTTTCCTCTTAAACTAACGGGTGGCGCTTAAAGTCCCACGAGGTCTCGAAGGAGTCCCAATCGGATTTAGAAAAAGAAATGCATGTTTCAGTATAACTGTCTATCTCATTTTTTCTTTCATATCCACGGATAGGAATTCCACAAATGTCGCTAATAACTGTATTTAGCGTGGGATTTACTACACCAATGATGTACTCAGCCACTTTACTATTTAAGACGCTTAAATAGAATTTGGCATCGTCACTAAAAAAGCACGTTGGCCCACCGTTTCCAAAAAGTATTCCCTGAGGAACATAACGCACAGACAATTTATACGAAGTTATCATTGACCATGTTATACCTTCTCTGAAATAGTACCTTGAATCCCTTAATCTGTGATTTTTTTGATTCTCGAATGCAATTTCATATCCACCATTATATAAATTGATTACCTCCTCAATATTACCATACCACTTTCTATATTGCCCACCACGTGTAACAGGAAACCATTTTGTTTTATGCTCAACACACTCGGCCACATTTTTACAGCTGCAATCAAATTTGGGGAAAGCTACTTCATGCCAAAATCTAATGAAGCGAGCATCGTCTCCTGACATAACGCCTGATTTTATATCTGCAATACTTTCGAAGAGTTCTGCATCTTTATATATTTCTCTAAACTTATTGCTTACCCAATACGCCACCGGGCTACCCGGAATTTTGGAAAAGTTGTCCTGCTTCGCATAATATCTATGCGTTCCCTCACATAACCATCGTGCCTTTTTCGCATTATCCTCGTACAGCCCGGACGTTTCAAACAATCTATCATAAATTCCTGTATAGCCTCGTGTATAATTGTTTCTTAAAACAAATGCTACGGATTGAACAACTTTACTATTCAAATCTTCGAACGTTCCTAAGCCCAAATGCACAAGCGATGATATTTCTTGCGCATCTACAATATGATTCCGCAGCTTCTCAAAGCTGGAAAGGAACATCCACGCGTGCTGGGTAATCATGGCCTGATACCCGCCGCGCTTGTCCATCTGAGCGCATCGCTCGATAAACACCGCAAACAAATCACTCTTGCTGTCGGGGTAAACCTTTTTCACATAATCGGACAGCCGCGCGTTCATGCCGCTGCTACCCATATACGGCGGGTTCGTCACGACTACATCATATTTCTGCACCAGCATCCGGGCCTGCTCAATCAGCGGATACAGCACATTTACAATCTGCCCGGCCACAAGCTGGTCTGTCAGACTGCCCACGTCGGACGCACCGCCCACTTCCCGCAGCTGCTCCTGCAAGGCGTCCAGCTCTGCCAGCGTAACTTTCGGCTGCAAAATGCTGCCGTACTCTTTCGCGTTCTTAAAACCATCCAGCAGGACGCGGGCGGTGGATTCCTGTTTGCCAAGGCGACCCAGTGCGTCAGTGGTCAGTTCTCCGCTCTCCTGTATCGCATAAACGTGCGGGTTCAGATGGCGGCGCAAAAAGCGGCTGTCGTACTGGCAGCCCTTCATCATCACGACAAAATAGGCCATCTGCGCGGCGCGGTCGTCAATGTCCAGACCGTAGAGGTTATGCTCCACAATGCTGGCGGCGGCGTCACGGTCAGTATAGCCCGCGCTGCGGTAAATCTGCATCAGCACATCAAACAGATACGCCAGAATATGCCCGCTGCCCATGCAGGGGTCGATACATTTAATATCTTCCGGTGTCAGGGCGGCGTACCCCTTGCGCAGCTCGGCCAACTGCTGCGCTACCTGCGGCTCTTGCGGGGCTTCGTCCAGATAATACTTCCAGTTGGATTTGTCAAAATTCGGGTGTCCCTCGCTCCACAAACGGCCAAGGCTGTTCTCCACCATGTACCGCACGATCCAGTCCGGCGTAAACAGCTGGGTGGCGGCGGGGATGTTCTCGGCGCTAATCTTGATGTTCTTTTTGAGGTTGGCGAACACCTGCTCCTTCGGCTCGGTATTGTAATACTGGTACAGCCAGCCCACGATCTGCACAGCCCCGCCTTTATTATCTTCTTCGAGCCAGTCGGATTCGGGGATGTCGTTTACCAGATGGCAGACCACGCCGTCCTTATCCGTGAAGGAGAGCGCCAGCAGCAGCGGCATATAGTCGTCCACCTGCTCAAACAGGCGGGGCAGGCAGTCGCCCAGCGCGGCACACTGTTTGAGAAACAGCAGCTGGAATGCCTCGTCCAGCTTGTTGTCGTTTTTGAGGGTCACGATCTGCTGCTGCTCTGCCGGGGTGTAGTCCAGCACTGCATCAAACGGGCTGGTGACGATCTGCGGCTCAGCGCGTCCGTCCGCGCTGGACAAAACCCGCGTGCGGCTGGGCAGCAGGTCGTTGACCTCCATATACCGCACCGCAATCAGCCGGTTGAACCATGTGTAGGCAACCTTATCCACCACAGTCTGGTACGCCGCCGTGTAGCTGCCCTGCTTGGCGGTCTCCTTATTCAGCTCCGCAACAAAGCGCTGCCGCTGGGTGACGGCGTCACCCTCGATGCGGTAGGGCTGCGGCAGACCAACGTCAAAGAATTGCACGGTTTCATTGGACTGTGGCAGCAGCTCGACAACAGCGGTTTCCGTCACGCCAACCAGCCCGGCGCGGTATTTGGTATCGGCAATCAGCTTATTGCGCGCCCATACAGCAAACTTTTTGATTGCGGGTTTGTCCATGTTATACATCTCCTATGTTTTAGGATTGACTTTGTAGGGTGGGGCGG
>ULVG01036548.1_pt1 | contig 11756 bp, 7 predicted proteins | sample 1959221 | NCBI WGS metagenome assembly ULVG01 (sample SAMEA4835780, study PRJEB28245) | human gut metagenome | biome: gut microbiome; material: fecal sample | place: Denmark | collected 2008
CACTTTCGTTTCAAAAGCGCTGCAAAGGTACGACATTTTTTGATATCTGCAAACAAATGCTTGTTTTTTTCTAAAAATATTATCTATCCTTGGTAGAAACGTACTACAGCATACACCACAAGTACGTTTAGCACTACCCAATCATCTCAGGAAGTGGGACAAACGAAGATGTGTACTATCAAAACAAAATGCCATTCTGAGCGAAATAAAGAACCTCTGCATAACCCACGAGATTCTTCGCTTTGCTCAGAATGACATTATCTTCGTACTTTTTCCTCCAGAAAAAATCTCTTAGAGAAAAAAATAGTTCCTTATTTATACTCCTGCCAGCTCTTAATCTGAATATCTTCCAGCTTCATGCTACAGAAGGCCTCAATGAAGGCGCTGGCCAGACGTGCATTGGTAATCAACGGAATATTATGATCGATTGCACCACGACGGATCTTGTAACCATTGGTCAGCTCACGCTTGGTATGATTCTTCGGGATGTTGACAATAAGATCAAACTTGTGCTCAGAAATCATCTTCATCACGTTGTTCTCTGCATCGGGACGCTCATCAGGCCAGAATACTGGTACAGTGTCTACACCGTGAGCATTAAGGAAGGCAGCCGTACCGGCCGTCGCATAAATCTTATACCCCTTGGCAAAGAGCATGCGGCTGGCGTCGAGCAAATCTACCTTGGACTTCATGGCACCACTGGAGAACATCACGCCTTTTTCGCGTGAAGGAATCTTGAAACCGGTAGCAATCATGGCGTTGAGCAAAGCTTCAGAGAAGTCGTCGCCTATACAGCCTACCTCGCCCGTAGACGACATATCGACACCCAGCACGGGGTCGGCCTTGTGCAGACGGGAGAAGGAGAACTGGCTGGCCTTCACACCAATCCAGTCGATATCGTAAGCCGACTTGTCGGGCTTGGAGTAAGGAGCGTCAAGCATAATCTTTGTAGCAGTCTCGATGAAGTTGCGCTTCAACACCTTGCTGACGAAGGGGAACGAACGGGAAGCACGGAGATTACACTCGATGACCTTCACCTCGTTGTTACGTGCCAGGAACTGAATGTTGAACGGTCCGGAGATGTTCAGCTCCTTAGCAATCTGACGGCTGATCTTCTTGATGCGGCGAGCTGTTGCGAAGTAGATCTTCTGGGCAGGGAACACCAGCGTGGCGTCGCCCGAGTGTACACCGGCAAACTCAACGTGCTCGGAGATGGCATATTCTACAATCTCACCGTTCTGTGCCACGGCATCAAACTCGATTTCCTTGGTATTCTGCAAGAACTGTGATACGACTACAGGATATTCCTTGGACACCTCGGCAGCCATCTTCAAGAACTCTTGCAACTCGTCTTCGTCGTAGCATACGTTCATAGCTGCACCCGAAAGAACATAAGACGGACGCACCAGAACGGGATAACCCACCTTGGCCACGAAGCCCTTCACGTCTTCAAGGCTAGTCAGCTCCTGCCATGCAGGCTGGTCGATGCCCAGCTGGTCGAGCATGTGGGAGAACTTGTTACGGTTCTCGGCACGGTCGATAGATATCGGAGAAGTACCCAATACAGGTACCGACTGGCGATAGAGTTTCATAGCCAGGTTGTTCGGTATCTGGCCACCCACGGATACGATGACACCACGCGGCTGCTCAAGGTCGATAACATCGAGTACGCGCTCAAACGACAACTCGTCGAAGTAGAGGCGGTCGCACATATCGTAGTCAGTAGATACGGTCTCAGGATTATAGTTGATCATAATAGACTTGTAACCCAGCTTGCGAGCCGTCTGAATGGCATTCACCGAACACCAGTCGAACTCAACGCTGGAGCCGATGCGGTAAGCACCCGAACCAAGCACGACAACGGACTTTTCGTTCTTGTAGTAGTTCACATCGTACCCCTCGACAGCGTAGGTCATGTAGAGGTAGTTGGTCAATTCGGGATGTTCGCTGGCCACCGTATTGATACGCTTCACAGCCGGCAAAATACCCAGTTCCTTACGACGGGCACGCACCATAAGGTTTTCCTTCTCCATGTTGCCCGTAGGATGAAGCACGAAACGGGCAATCTGGAAGTCGGAGAAGCCCAATACCTTAGCCTCACGGAGAACGTCGGCAGGCAGATCCTCTACCTTATTATACTGAGAAAGCTTATGCTTGTAGTCGACAATATTCTTCAGCTTACCCAGGAACCAGGGATCGATCTTGGTCAGTTCATAGATGCGATCGATGGTATAACCTTCTTCCAGTGCCTGTGCGATAGCGAAGATGCGCAGATCTGTCGGATGGGACAATTCATGGTCGAGGTCGTCGAAGTGAGTACCGTCGTTGCCCACAAAGCCGTGCATGCCCTGACCGATCATACGCAGACCCTTCTGGATGATTTCTTCGAAGGAACGGCCGATAGACATGATTTCACCCACAGACTTCATGCTGGAACCGATTTCGCGGCTCACACCGACAAACTTCGTCAAGTCCCAACGGGGAATCTTACAGATTAGATAGTCAAGCTGCGGTGCTACGTAAGCTGAGTTAGGCGTACCCATCTCACCAATCTGGTCGAGCGTGTAACCCAAAGCAATCTTGGCAGCCACAAACGCCAACGGATAACCGGTAGCCTTGGAAGCCAAAGCAGAAGAACGGCTCAGACGGGCATTCACCTCGATGACGCGGTAATCGTTGGTCTCAGCGTTGAAAGCATACTGGATGTTACACTCGCCCACAATACCCAGGTGACGGATACACTTGCGCGACAGGTCCTGCAACATCTCCACCTGCTCATTGGTGAGCGAACAGGTAGGAGCCACTACGATAGACTCACCCGTGTGGATACCCAGCGGGTCGAAGTTCTCCATGCTGGCCACAGTGAAGCAGTGGTCGTTAGCATCGCGGATTACTTCAAACTCAATTTCTTTCCAGCCTTTCAGCGACTCTTCTACCAGTATCTGTTTGGAGAAAGTGAACGAACTTTCGGCCAGCTTAATGAAGGCTTCTTCGTCGGGACAGATACCACTACCAAGACCACCCAGGGCGTAAGCCGAACGTACCATGACAGGATAACCGATTTCACGGGCAGCCTTCAAAGCATCTTCCATGCTCTCTACCGCGTGGCTCTTGGGCGTCTTCATCGGTATTTCGTCGAGTTTTTTCACGAAGAGGTCACGGTCTTCGGTGCACATGATAGCCTCTACCGAGGTACCCAGCACACGTACACCGTATTTTTCGAGAATGCCCTTCTGATAGAGTTCCGTACCACAGTTCAGCGCCGTTTGTCCACCGAAAGCCAGCAGAATGCCGTCAGGACGTTCCTTCTTGATGATTTCTTCCACGAAATAAGGAGTCACCGGCAGGAAGTAAACCTGATCGGCGATACCTTCCGAAGTCTGGATGGTAGCGATGTTGGGGTTCACCAGCACGGAGCTGATACCTTCTTCACGCAACGCTTTCAGCGCCTGCGAACCGGAGTAGTCGAACTCTCCGGCCTGACCGATCTTGAGCGCACCTGAACCCAAGACGAGCACTTTCTTCAAATCGTTCTTCATTTTTTCTCTTTATAAGTTGTTTTTAAATAGCTTCAGTCTGCTTTTAAATAAAAAAAATGCGTCACCCGACAACGGACAACGCATTTACCAAAGAACTAATATCTTACCGGAAACGAAGAAACCACCAGCCGGCGAATGAAAATCATCCGAACTGAAATAAAAACTGGTACCCATTTCCTGTGATTGCATATTACTTTCCAAAATTTGTGCAAAGTAACGATTTATTCGGGAAACGAGCAAATTTTAGGCGGAAATGTTTCCTAATATTAATCGTCTACAACCTGCCAATCACTGATAGTCCCTGTTTCTGAAGAAAAAGCCGCACCTATCTTATACAGTTTTCTCATATCGCACGCATACTCCCGGGCATATCCCTTGTCCTCAATTTGCAGCAAAGCCTCGGCAGCCGTACCGTCCAGTTTGAACTCAAAAATATAGATATACTGAGGAGTCTCAACTACACAATCCACACGTCCCTGGCTCTGTACCTTCTCCACATAAACGGTGTAGACGCTCACCAAGCGCATGATGAGGTAAAACGTGTACTGGAAATAGCGTTCACGCTCCGCCTCGTCTTCCTTCCGACGCATCGTATAGGGGATACTGGCCAGGAAAGACGTGAACAGGCTGCGAAGGCGGTCGATGTCACCCGTCTGCAGCACTACGACCACACTACGTATCCAAGCACCCATTTCCTCCCGAGGTTGCAGATACGACGTGGCAAGCATCGTCAGGAAACCGTTCTTCACCTCGTTGTTGGGGAAGTCCAGCAGGAAGGTATTGAATTGAAAATTATAATTCTTGATGGTCAGGTACCCACTTTGGAAGATCATGGGCAGCGGACGTTCCACGTCGGCCTTGTAGTCCACAAACTCCTCGGGACGGTAGTACTTGCCCGTCAGTTCGTTCATATTCTCGTTGAAATGGGCCAACAGGCGGATCAGATATGTGGGAGTACCCGAACGGAACCAGTAATCATAAACCCGACGACTGTCCAACGCATTTAGCAGGCTGAAGGGATTGTAAACGTTCGTCAAACGGTCGCTGAAGTGATAGCCGTCATACTGCAGTTTCAGCCGCTGCTTCATTTCCTCCGGTGTACAGCGGTAGTCCACAGCCATGTCGGCGATGGGTTCGGGGAAATAACGGTCGATCTCCTCCTGCGTAATGCCGCAAAGCGTCTCGTAACGTCCGTCCATGCTGATATCCTTAGGCTGGTTGAAACCGCTGAATACGCTCACCTGCGAAAACTTCGTCACACCTGTCAGCAGGACGAACTGCAAGTCGCGGTCTGCGGCCTTGAACACTGAGTAGAAAGCCTTCAGCACATTGCGGTGACGGTCTTCCAGCGAAGCATCCACATCCAAAACGTCCAGAATCGGTTTGTCATACTCGTCGATCAGAACCACGGCACGACGCCCGGTCTGTACGTGCGCGGCATGGAGCACATTGCGGAAACGAAGCCCCATTCCCAAATCCTTGTTGGGTAACAGGCCGTAGTCCCTCTCCCAACTTTCCACATAGTCACGCAGCATCTCTTCCAGCTGGCCGACGTCACTGAAAACAGCCCCATTGAAATCCACATGGAACACAGGATGCACCGCCCATTCCTTTTCCAACTTTTCGATAGCCAGTCCATGGAACAACTCCTTACGCCCCAGAAAATAATTCTCCAGCGTAGATACCAGCAGACTCTTGCCGAAGCGGCGGGGACGGCTCAAGAAATAAATCTTCCCTTCGTGCGTCAGGTCGTAAATCAACTGCGTCTTGTCGACGTATACGTAACCGTCTTCGATGATCTGATCAAAACTCTGGATTCCTATAGGATATTTCATAATCGTGGCATTTTGGAAACAAATATATAAAAAGGTAAAAGCATAGGCAAATGAAAACACGGTTTTTAAGCTTTTATCCGGCACACGGCAATCCATCCTCCTCCACCTCCCAACAACCGAAGCCGCCACACTATATAAGATGAGGGGTTAACACGGTGCTTCCTTACCCTCTGACACAGTGCTTCGTCAGGGTACAAGAAAGCACTTCGTTAGGAGACAAGAAAGCACTGTGTCAGGAGGGGAAGAAGCACAACATCCATACCCCAAAGAGAAGTAAAGACTTCCACAAACAGCAAAATACAAAAAAAAGAGGGCGCATCATTTTGACACACCCTCTTTCACTATTGTTTAACTGATTATTATGTATTCATATTATTCATACATCGTACCAGCTTCGTTACCATTAATCTTATTTCCTGTTTCAACACCTAATTTAGGCAGCGGATCAGGCCATTCTTTATTAGCGGGATAAACATATACTGTAATATTATGATCTGTATAGTCTTCCGGTGCCCAGTTGTAAGCAGCTCTAACAGTTACAACAATCGGTTGTGCGCTGATTACGGCATCACCGGAGTTCACCCAAGTCAAGATACCGGGACCTTCACTTTCAACTTTTCCATCCGTAAGTTCTCTACCATCAATGCGTACATTAGTCAGAACACCGTCATCTGCCAACTGCTTATTCTTCGTAATGTCAACAAGGTAAGTAATCTTCAAGTTGTGCAAGCCACGTAAGCCCTTACCGACTTCGTCCTTATTAGAACCTTGCAACCACCAACCTTGTTCTTGCGTCGGTTCCCAGATGATACCGTTAGTCGTAGACTTATGTGTATCATAGATTCTGAACAGACGGTACAAAGGAACTTGGTAGCCATATTGTGCTGTAGAAGGAGCCTTGTCAATCAGATACCAGTTTGCATTTGTATAATTATCGAATGCAACCGGATCAACAAACTTAACCTTAAATATTGCACTGTTTGTTGCGTTGTTTGCACAATCTGCTCTGTGGGCATCTTCTGTACCGCAAACCGGTGTGTTCGCAGTATGATCAGGACAATCAAGGATATTGTTGAAGATAGAGTAAGCTCTTACATAAATATCTTTACCAACCATGGAAGCATACTTGAAGTTTGCACCTTCCTGAGTATCATCCAACTTAATCTGGTGCTTGGTTGCACCTGTTCCATCAGTTTCCTGCTCAACAGTTACACGCCATTTACCATCAGCGTAGAAGTTCTTCTTATTGTATTGTCCTTCAGTGCTATTGTCGGTAATGATTTCGAAGTGCAGAGTGGATACTGCATTCGGACAAGCAGAACCGTTGTACTTCGTAAATCCATTTTCGAGATAACCTTCCATTACAAGCGGAGCTGTGTAATCATCTTCAGTTGCATGACCGTAAATCAGCATGTTTTCAGTACCGTTCCACATATTCGGGTTGTAAGTCAATGAAGTTTCAGGATAATCGATTCTGAAGTCATCATAAACAACAACACTCTTGTATGCAGCTTCTGCAGATGCAGTAGCATATGTAATCTTCACAATATAATAACCAGGAAGTGCAGTCGTCTTAATAGTCAACGGCAGACGGTTGTTTTCGAAGGTGGCATCTTCATACCATTCAATATTTTCGCCATTAACACCTACATATTCATCTACATGTTGGTTAGTATACTTGTTTACACCTGTAGGTATACCATCCGCAGTCTTTTCACCGGCTTTCTCATATCTGGTGATTTCAACTTTAGCAATCTGAGCAGGATCTTCACCTGGCCAGCCTTGATGTAAGGTGATATAAGTATTGACAAATTCTTCCTTGCTCATGTTCAAAGCATTGAATACCTTGTCCATATCAATGTATCCACCTAATGTGTTTTCACCATCAAAATCTTTACAAGGCAAAATCTGATCTTTCAAGTGATCCAAAGACACTGCCAATTCTTCTTCCTGAATATTGCGGATAACTTTCAACTTCAGCAATTTGGTCATCAACAGAGTTTTCGTTCCTCCTTCGTTACCATACAGAGATACTTTGATCATAGGTTCACGACCGATAGAAGCGGTATTCTCTTTGTGGAAAGAAACTTTGCTTCCGTCCAGAACCAGATACTTCATCACTTCTTCTTTTGAATAGATTTCAGCACCTTGTGACTGGTCTACCTGAGCCTTTGTGTACGGTTCGATAGCATACTCTAAAGAGAGGTTCTCAAATCCAAGTTCAGCCAAAGTGGCTTGCCATGTTGAATTGCCATTCAATTCATCAATGTGCGCACCTCGGTTATACTTAGTATTTGTATTAAAGGCAATTGCATAAGTCTCCAAGTAATCGTTCAAATCAGTTACTCCATCGAATGGCACATTAATGTTAACAGCCAAATCTGATTTATATGCATTTTTCTCATTATCAGTTGCTGCAATGGGGTACATACGGTGCAAGTCGCGGAACAACTCTACGTCCTTAACAAGATTAATGTCCTTATTCACACCAATCATGACGTCTTCTTGTTCAACAACCATACGTTTCATTGTTACATATTCAGATGTAACAATGCCGTCAACTGCATCATTCTCTTTGGTATTTTTAATCTGAAGAGCCAATTCGTCAGCTTGATTTCCGAACTTGTCGTCCTGAGCAATACCTTCACCGCCATTCTTAGCCAAAGGATCATCATATGTATTTCCATAATGCTTCATATTCAGCCCTTTGATTTGCACGGACAAGGTACCGTCATTCAGTGTCCAGTCGTTCTTCATTTCCAGATCCAAATCGGCTGCATTCGCTCTTGTATATACTTTTTCGTGATCAAATCCAAGAACCGTAAATGCATCTTTAGAAATAGTGGAAGGATTGACTTTATAGCTCATCGTCAACCAGCCTTCATACATGGTAATATGTTCGGCTTTTTCCCCTGTATTCTTCTTGCTGGAATTGTGCTCGTAAATAGGTTTATCTTCCCATGAAGCATAATCATAACCGATGACAGGGAAATAAGCCACTTTACCAAATGTAGGATCAAGATTCTTTGTGATGTAGGTCAGAGAGCTCAAGAAGCTATTATCTCTTGACAAAACAACCTTACCTCCCTCTATACCACTTACATTATACAATGTTACGGTATATTCGTCAGCTACTGCAGTAATAGTGCCTATGGGCAACCATTTCATTGTAGTAACCTCACGAGTTGTTTCACCTTCGGGAGTAATCGTAATCTTTACCCAATAACCTTCTTCAGCATCAGTTGTACCTGGTTCATAATAAATAGTAGGGGCAGAAGTTCCGTCTGCACCAGGTTTACCCTGCTCGCCTTTTTCACCGCGTGCAAGGAACTCTGTTTTAACTCCGTCACAATACCAATAACCATCCTCACCGATTGACCATACTGTTCCGGGTTGGCCATCCTTACCGGGTTGACCATCTTTACCGTTGGTAAGTTCAAAGGATGTACCATCACTTAACGTAACGGTAACTCCATTCTCCGTTTTGTTGACGTCAGTAATAACAGAACCGCTACTAATCAAGCCATTGATTTTATCAATAGCTGTTTTGTTCGCGTTAATCTGCTCTTGTAAGTTAGCGATGTCATCGTCGTAGTCCTTACAAGATGTGAACGTCCCTGTCGCACCCAACATTAAGGCACCGAACAGGATCACACTTAGATACTTTTTGTTCATAATTAAAAACTTTAAATTTATAAATTTAAAAATTGGTAAATAATTGAGTTTCCATTATTTAATCGCTTAGTTCTTGTCAGACAAATTTATTACACGTAACTTATTTTACACACCCACACAACTAAATTTCATTTCGTTATTTCGCAGATAACGGATTGGTAATTCTATTCTACTGTATATGAGTATATTTATTGATATATATTTAGGAAAAATTCAATCATAATGATTCCATTCGATTTCGACTCTATTTTTACGGGCATGACCATAACACTACCTGCTCCGCACTTGCTCCAAATAAAAGTACCCCAACACGGAGTTGATACGGAGCAAGTACGGAGCAGATACGGAGTAAGTCACCCAGTTGTAATATTTTGCAGGCATTTGCATTCCATCGATCATCGCTTGACGAAAGCTATAATCTGTTTGTTTGCCTCGTCTATTCGTTCATCCTGGAATGGTTTCAGATAAGTTTCCGTCACAGCTATTGACGAATGCCCCATTGCTTCCGAGATAATACCCGGATGGATTTCGCAATGATAGGCCAAAGTAGCCCAACTATGACGGGCTGCATAGGTACTCAGATGCGCATCAATTCCCAAATACCGACCAAGTTCCACCAATTTGTAATTGAAAAAGCGAAGAGCGGACTGATATTCCCGATAAGCCTTTTCCTGATCTTCCCAATTACCGATAATAGAAAATAAATAAGGCGACCTGCGATCCCGGTTCTCTATTTCCACCATCAATCGGATAGCCTCAGGGGGCAACACAACCGTCAGCAGTCGCCCCGTCTTCTTTCTTCTATAAACCAGCACATTCCCACAAAGATCCGTTTTGCGCAGAAAAGCCAGGTCGACAAACGGCAAGCCACGCAACAGGAACATAAGGGCAAATATCACCCCCGCCTTACGCACATCCGGCGAGATACAGTCATCCTCTCCATCATCAATCCAAGCCAGCAGACGTTTAAGATCCGACGTATCCAAAGCACGTTTGATGTTGGTTCGTGCCCCTGTATGAACATGCTCAAACAAACGAGGCACGTAGGGTACACGTCCGACATCCACACAACGGTTATAAGCCGAACGGAGCGAACGCATATAGGTTGCAACCGTATTCCAGCTACAATTGCGTTTTCTCAAATACTGCTCAAAATGCTTCAGCACAGCTGGCGACAAATCTTTGAGTTTGAAACGAGGATTGTTACTAAATGCGAGAAAAGCGTTTAGTGCAGACTGATAAATGTGGGCACTTCCCCACCTCTCATTGTCACGGAAATCATCTATGATTGCCGTAAACACATCTTTTAATACAATTTGTTTCATGACCTAAAAAAAGTTATTTCAAAAATCTTTGGTATTATAACTTTTTTTGCCATATTTGCGTTGATTTAGGGTTCAATTTTTAATTTGAGTCACAATGAAAACAATGAGTAAACTAATGCTGGCGGTCATGCTGCTCTGGACTACAGGCCTTTCCGCCCAGCAGACGAGTGGAGAAACTTCACAGCGTCGCATCAAGGAAGAAGGGAAAACGATCTTCGATCCCCACTTCTTTATGCAAATTCAAGGTGGTGTAGCCCATACGATTGGCGAAGGCGACTTCGGTGACTTGCTTTCACCCGCCGCAGCTCTGTATGTAGGCTATAAGTTCAATCCCTGGTTGGGAGTACGCGCCGGATTAAGTGGCTGGCAAGCAAAGGGTGCATGGGCTTCTCCCTACACAACCTACAAGTACAACTACCTGCAAGGAAATGTAGATGCCATGTTCGACCTCTGCAACCTGTTTGGCAAGTTTAATCCTAAACGAGTAGTCAATCCCTACCTCTTTGTTGGAGTAGGCGTTAACGGCGCATTCAACAACGACGAAGCAGTCGCTCTCAGTACAAAAGGTTACAACATGGCTTACCTGTGGAACGACAGCAAAGTACTCGTGGCAGGCCGACTGGGACTGGGACTTGATTTCCGTCTGAGCGACAGAGTTAACTTCAACATCGAAGCCAATGGCAATGTCCTTTCAGACAAATTCAATTCCAAGAAAGCAGGCAACCCCGACTGGCAATTCAACCTGATGGCAGGATTCACCATTAAGTTTGGAAAGGGATACACGAAGACCGAACCGGTATACTACGAACCGGAACCCCAGCCCGCACCGGTTGTCGAGAAGAAGCCCGAGCCGAAACCTGTTGTTGTAGAAGAAAAAGAGGTGGTAGTAGAACCAATCCGCAAGGATATCTTCTTCACCTTGAATTCAGCAAAGATCCGTCCGTCTGAAGAGCAGAAGATCGATGAATTGGTTCAGTACATGAACGAAAACAAGGATTCAAAGGTTGTCATCAGTGGATATGCTGACGTAAAAACAGGAAACGAGAACATCAACCTTCGTATCTCTGAAAAACGAGCTAAAGCAACAGCGGAAGCCCTGAAAGCAAAAGGTATTGCCGAAGACCGTATACAGATAGAATACAAGGGCGATACAGAACAACCCTTTGAAGTAAATGAGCAAAACCGTGTTGCTATTTGTGTAACACAATAATAAAGCGAATGAAAACCGATAATCACTTTATTTATATAGGAGATTGCGTAAACAAACTGAAATGGTTCAAAATGCGTAGTTTTTTTATAAAAAAAGGGGATATTATTTGCACAGTTTTGCAAAATACCGTATGTTTGCACGACTTTTAATCCGTTATCTGCGAAATAACGGA
>ULVG01048680.1_pt1 | contig 11749 bp, 15 predicted proteins | sample 1959221 | NCBI WGS metagenome assembly ULVG01 (sample SAMEA4835780, study PRJEB28245) | human gut metagenome | biome: gut microbiome; material: fecal sample | place: Denmark | collected 2008
TTTCACAACGAAAGCTGGGGTTCCTGGGCCGATGACCGCAGCTGCTCCAGCTTTTCCCTCGCCCAATCGGGCAGATATTCCTCTTTGAGAATACCGATCAGTTCGGTCCTGTCCCAGCTCGTGATCTCATCATCCCATAAGCAGACGCACCGCACCGCATCGTCTTTCCAATCCTCCAATGCCAGCCACAGCTGGTTTCCACGGCTCCAACAGCCACCGCGCAGGATATCAGGTGAAAGGACCAATACCTTTGCTTCACAATTTTGTGAAGCAAAGGAGTCTGTTTCGCATTGCTCCATACCAAACAGGCCGGATCTTTGAAGAACCTTTCGATATTCTGAAACAAAGCCATCCAATATTGCCGGATGGCTTTCCACCAGATAATCTGTTCTGCGGCCCTCTTTGGGAAGAGACATCTTTTTTGCCCATTCCTTGTTCTGCGGTGAAAAACGTCCGTCCCACTCTTTCTGCTGCAGAGTGTTGGAAAGCACCCAGGCTGTTCTCCTGAAGCCATATTGTTCAATAATTCTCCGGACGCAATCTCCTTTGAGATGCATCCCATCAAAGTCCCTGCGTATGGCCTCCTCGATGGCGTCTTTGCATCTGATATTTTCCCGCAGGCTCTCCTGCCACAGGTCAATCTGATTCCTTCGCCTTGCCTCAGCCAGCGATCCTCGGTAGAGATAAGGGTAATCCTTCACTGCTTTTCCTCCTCCCGGAGAGAATTCAAAAGCCGGGCAGCCAGTTCCATCTGGCTTTCCCAGCTCATAGCGGATGCGGCAGCGTGAACAAAAGCCTCCACAGCTTCCGGGGATTTATCCCCCATTTCAATGAGATGGACTTTCTTGATCTGAACCCCGTCTTTGACCGGGATCAGCTTGATGATATCCCCCCGCTGGATTTCCATTTCACTCTGGAGTTCCCTGGGCAGGTAGATCCGCCCGTTCTTTCCCATCACCTTATAGACCGACTGGCTCAAAACTCATACCCTCCTTCCACAATCGCATCCCGAACCGAAGCCGGATGGATTCCAATGCATTTCAGCAGCTCCCGCAGCCCCGCAGGCACCCGGGAAAGAACAGCATCTTCCCGGGCGTCATCCCAGGCATCCTCCAGTAGTTCCCCCTCAAAATCCTCCAGCGGTTCAATGACAATCCTTCCATCCTCCAGGTACATATCCAGCAGATCCGGATCGCAGGGCAGCCCCGCCTCCATCAGCATTTCTTCGGGCAGGTACAGGCCCTCCGATTCCAGGGGGATCTCCAGATCCTCGGAAAACCCCCACAGGGCTTCCCCGATTTTTTCACGCTTTGTTTGATCCAGGTTCCGGGAGGTAATCAGGATCACCTCCGGCGCCATCCCGATCAGGACATCGGGCTCCCGGTTCAGCCCCGCCGCCTCCAGAATTTCTTCCGGGATCTGCAAACAGCTCTCTCCATATTTCATTCTTCTCATCGCCTTTTCCTCCTTCGCAAATCAGGGTATATTCATACTCCGGTTGTTCTTTGTCTGTCTGATCAAACAAGGTCATCTGCCGATCCTTGGGATGGTCCCTGGGATCGTAGTTGAGGATGATCAGCTCCCCGTACTCGTTCTTTTTCTCCGGGTGTTTGGACGCGTACCGGTTTGCCATGGTATTCTGCCGGGTCACAGAAAAAATCCAGAAGCCCTTGTAGAGCTCCCGGATAAAGGGGTGGTCATTATACGAAAGCACCGCGTAGCAGCCACACTCTCCAAACAGCTCCCGCAGCCGGTAGTGATCCCGCATCCCAAAGGCTACCTCATAGCATTCCGCCTGGTAGTAAGGCGGGTCAAAATACAGGAGCGTCCCCGGCGCGTCATATTTGGGAACAATGGCCTCATAGCTGAGATTTTCAATCACCACATTCTGCAGCCGCCGGGAACAGGACCAGATCAGGTGCAAACCCCGGCGGATATCGATGGGTTTCCCTCCATAGGAAGTCCCGCTGCCGGCATAGCTGTACCGGATCACCTTGTAGAAAGCGGCAGCTTTCCGCACATCTCCCAGTTCCGTTTTCTCGGTCAGCAGCTCCAGAAGTTCCTCCCTCTCAGGCGGCTCGAAACATCGTTTACACAGCTCCATCTCCTCCTTCAGATAATCATCGGTAAATTCCTCCTCCCTGAGAAACTTCCGCAGTACTTCAAATTCCTGTCTGGAATTGAGCGGTAGAAAGCCGATCTCCCGGATCAGAGCCAGAGGACGGTTCCTGACACACCAGAACAGATTGACCAGATTGCTGTTGTAGTCGTTGTACACTTCCTCACAGCGATCCGGTTCCCGGCCAAAGGTAACTGCCGCGGCGCCGCCGAACACCTCCACCAGCCTGGTATATCCGTTGGGGAATAACCGGTAGAGAATCGGGCGCAGTGCGGTCTTGCCCCCTACCCAGGGGATAAACGGTTTCAGGATAGACGCTCCCTCCTCTCCGAGAAACAAAAAAAAGGCCGCCCTCTCCGTTTCCGGAAAGGGCGGCCTTTTTCATCTTCTTTTTAGTTCATTGTCACACCGGGTTCTGCCCGAGGCGCCGTATGTTCAAAATGGAATTCCTGGCTGTTGCGGCGGATATAAGCTGTCCCTTCCGCATTCAGGACATATCCCTCCTGTTCCAGCAGATAAAGCCCATACTCCTCCAGATGGGCACAGGCCGGTGTGAGAACCGGATCGGCAGGCTGGTTCATCAGCTTTTCCATCCTTTTCAGCCCATACTCTTTCTCCTGGCCCGCGAGAACCATGTCATAGCAGTTCAGGTTCTGGGCGATGTCCAGCGCCATCGCAATGGTGTCGCACCGCTCCAGTTCCATGGCCGCAAAATATTTCTCAAGGAAGTGCGGCTGTCCCTGCCCCTGCTCATCCAGGACATACCCAAGGTCATTCCCGTCCCGGATCAGCTGCTCCAGATCCTCATACTGCTCCGCCGACTCCTGAAGTTCCGGGATGATGCACCGGGCTTCCAGCAGGGTGCAATCCCGGGGACTGTCCACCGATAACGCTTGCAGGGCCATTTCCACCTCGCCAGGCATCCAGCCGTTCAGGGGAGAGTAATCCGGCAGACGAAGCCAGACTCCCTCCGGATTTGCGGGGGAGGCCAGCCTGAGACGCAGGCTCCAATCCCCTCTGGGAAGAGACTCCGGATTGGTTCCACGATACAGCCGCTCCGGTTCCTGCCGGGGATAGGACACATAACAGCCGCCGATAAAGAGGCCGGGATGGCAGGACTCATAGTTTTCTCCGATCTGCTCCAGGTCCATAAACAGCCAGGCTTCCGGGGGGATATCGGTGTAGTATTTCAGATAAAACCGTCCCAGGCTCTCATAGCTGCCCGCGGGACAGAGCACACCATATTCCTCCAGGGACAACAGGCAGTTGACCGCCTCTCGCGCGAGATCCTCCGGCTTTTGCCGCAGTACAGATGCCATCCGTTCGGCGCTGCCCTGGCTGGCCAATCCGGATAACCTGTCGGATCTCCAGATAGCTGCTGCCAGCTGGTATTCCTCCCGGACCGAGAGAGCCCGCAGGCGTTCTTCCATCCATTCCCGCTCTTTGCTGTTCAGCGGAAGGCTCAGCAGCAATTCTTTTTCATCGTTCATCGGCACACCTCCATTCCCATCCCCTGATCCTCTTTCTGACGGCTCGGAATCAGTTCTCCATCCTGCCGGTGGAGCAGGCCATAGGGTGTCAGCACCTCGTGGTCAGCGGCGATCAGTTCCTGCCCATATCCATCCAGGTCAAGATGACGAAGCAGACTTTTTAGATTGTCCCCGTCAAAAAATGCTTGAAGTTCTACCAGGGCAGCATCTTTTGGCGAATAAATTGCAGGGGAAAATACCATCTCCTTTACAGAATCCACCAGTTCCAGAGCGTCCTGCAGGTCCTCACAACAGCTGGCCAGTAGAAGGGCTTTGTACTTTGGGAGCTGCCCCTGCCGCTGAAGCTGATCGAGTTTCTCGGCAAAGGGCCGGATGGTGCCGAGATCCTCCTCGTCTTCGATCCACTCCCTTGCCCATGGGACAGCACAGTCCAGACAGGCATAGCCGCATTCTTCCCAGCTTGCCACGTCCAATTGTTCCAGCGTCTTGTCCAGATCTTCCTCCGAAGCAGGCAGACGGATCGTAACAGAGGGACCATCCTCTCGTCCATCGTTAAAATATCCACGGCTGACTTTCAGCAGGACGGTATAGTCGGGTTTCGGCGGTGGATCATCGGGGAGAGGGATCTGCTCCAGTTCGGTATTCTGTACCACATAGCCGCCCCTGGTAAAGACACCGCCCTCCGCCTGGCGCTGTTCCCGCCCGATCCGCTCGAAGTCCAGCAGCTCAAACACCTTGTCCGGAAGATCTGCCAGCTCCTCCAGAAAATCATTCTCCGCATAGAATCTTCCCAGCTGGGAATCATTGCGGGCTTCTCCCAACACATGGCAGCAGTCCGCGTTGTGAGCCAGTTGGATCAGCGTATGGATGGGGATTTGCCCCTCCTTTTTTTCCTGCTCCATCCTGAGCAGCCCTTCAAAGGCAATGCTCTGCCTATCGTCCAATCCAGACAGCTTCTCCGCCAAAGCGTTCAGATGATTCAGGGAACAGTCAGGGGAGAGTACGGATTCCAGGTACTCAAAGTCCAGGTACTCCTCCACCTGAAAGTACACATCCTTTGTGCTGCGGCAGCCCACCCGCTCCAGCGCATCCTGCATTTCGTATGGCGTGGCCGGCAGGGAGAGGGCGGCATAGCGATCCTCATCTCCCTGCGCGTTTGCGAGATACAGCTCAAAGACTTTGTTCAAGTTCCACCCCTCCTGTCCGGGCTTCATCCTGTTGGTACCATGCAGGGTCTGCGCCGGGGACATCCCAGCCATGCATACTGCCGGTCACCATTGCTTCCACCTGCTCGGGGGTAATCCCACGCTTCTGGTTGCTGTAGTCAGCGATACGCTGGTTCTGTTCCCGATCGCCTGTATCCCAGTTGCTGGGATAATAACCGCTTTCTCCTTTCTTGATGCAGATCAGGGCGCCGGTACTGGGCAGCACCGACCAGCAAAGATCCGGAAGCCGGTCCAGGGAATCGGGGGAGAACCGCTCCTGTTCTGTCTGGATAGTCCAGTTTCCAGCATTCCACAGGCTGACATATAACTCACCTTCATTGACCCTGATCTCCCGCTGTTCGAAACCTTCCCCCCATCCATCCGACGCCTGTCCGGAAATATAGTCCGCCAGGATCTCTTTTTCCTCTGGGGAAAGGGTTCCATCCACCTGACAGCGGGCCACTCCCCAGAGCTGCCCGTTCCGGCTTTCCACATCAAACACCACCGATTGGACCTTCCCGTTGACTCCATCCGTTTTATCATACCAGCGCATCAGACCCCGTTCCTTTTCTTCCGGCATCTGGTTTTCCAGGATCGCTTCCCGAATACTGGCTTCATAATCCATCAACTCCCGGCCGGTCAGATCACTGCCGTACTCCTCCAGATTGCCCCAGTCATCATAGCCATAGAAATTTCCCGTCAGGGGCATATAGAACTTCAGCTCCTGGAGTTCCGGGGGAAGAACAGTGAAATGGTCCACCCCAATGACCAGGGCCAGCGTCCTCCCATTGTCCCAATTTACATGGAACTGCCCCATATCATCGATCCATCGCAAAGTGCCCATGGTTCCAGGTTCTACAGGATGATACGGGTCATTCATTTCCTTCAGCCGGATACGGCTCCCTTCAGGGTACTGTTCCCGCAGGAAGTCCAGCCATTCTTTTGTGATTCTCTGCATCCTACATCCCTCCCATTGTCATACCCTGTACGGGATTCTCCTCTCCCAGTGCCTGATGAAGCATCTGGACCGCCTGCAGGATCACAGGATCATCCTTGAAACAGTCCATAGCCTGGTAGTCCCCAAAGAACCTCTGCTCATGATCTGCCAGATGGACAAGATCCACTGTAGCGATTTTGTCCTTGGCAACACCCAGCCGTTTTTCTTTTTCATCGGTATCCTGGTATACCCGGATGGCTTCCTCCAACGTCATATCCTGTTGGATTTGCTCCTTCGGGCTTCCACAGTTTGTTATCACATACCAGTTATAGGTATGGGGCAGCTCAGGGGCGGCAACAGATGTCAGAGGAATTGACAAACTATATCGTCGGCAAAAATCAATGAGCGTGAGTCCTTCTCCAATAAAATTGAGCTTATTTTTCACAGAGCGGTAATTTTTGCCTTTTAAAAAAGGGATTTGCTCTGGTGTAAGAATTGATCCTGCATGATTTACAATAACCTTCATTTCAAGGGCGACAGGTCTACCAGGATCATTGCCTCCACCACGCAAATCGTAGACAAACCAGTTTTCTGGAACAGTATCTGGAGCAACACGATTATTCGTAAAGAGAGCTGGATTTCCAAACAATTCTATGTGCTCAAATTCTTCTTTCATGGCATCAACATACATCTTATATCTCCTATCTGGGGAAACTTACATACCGTCCCCTTAAAATTCCAAATTTATTCTTTTGCTCATACTCGATTTCAAAGGACTTGTCCTTTTTAATTGTTTAGAGGGTTTACTATCCACTGTTCCCAGCGCCTCATCTTCCTCCGGTGTCAGAGTATAGAAAAGCCCCGCTTCCTCTGGGAAAGCGGGGCGGAGATGGAATCTCGGCTCACACTGCTGTTCATTTGTCTTCCGCTGCTCTTTTCCCATGAATTTCGCTCCTCCTTTCACAGTTTATAGCAACAACCAATACCACAGAATCGACAAGAAGTCTACTGTTTTTTGAGTGCTATGTCATTTGAAGGGTAACCGGTTCTGACTCGTCTGCTATCAGCTCGTTGAAACTGGGGTCTCCTTGATAAGAGATGTACTCCCCCGAAACAGCATCGTAGCAATGGCTGCTGTTCCCCTGGATCATGTTCATTTTCCCTTCACAGGCAATATGGACATCCGGCAGTCTACCCATAATTCCCTCAAATTCGCTTGCAGAAAGTCTGAAAACAGGCTGTACTTCAATTTCATTTCTATAGAGTGGAAAAAGTGTTTCAGAGATTTTTTCTAAAAGTGATTTGTCTGGACAAGATATGATATACCATCCAGAAGAATAGACAACCAGGCGATCCGTCATATCAGTCAGGAGCATGGAGTCAGCAATTTTATACCAGGCAAGGAAATTGGCGATATTCTCAGGTGTTCCGGCAAAGTATTCCTCTTTGGGGCAAAGGCCAATCCCTACTCGGGCATGAATAATGCATCTCGATGATATCAGTTTACTTACTTGCTCCTGGTAAAGTCCTGTATTCTTAAGACGATCCACATTTTCCTTGTAGACGTTAGGGAACAGGCATTGAATTGTATTCAGCGAATATGAGGGCGCAATATCTGCGCGCTGCGGAATCTCATCGCGGATAGCTTCACGAGTTTCGGGCGTGAGTCCACCATAATCTTCACTATTTAATGCGCTGTAAATATCGCTGATATCCCCAGGATTGATCCGATCCATTTTCATACTGTATGCGGTATAAGCCACATAACCAAAACTCAGAAAGCCTATTTTCTCTCCCTCTTTTGGAACACCAGCCAAGCTATCTGGATTGTCCATCGCATTTATGAACACCTCTTTGCCACGAGAAATAAGCCAATATATGAAAGCCTGCAGACCATCGAATGACGGATCTGCGCCTATGGCTTCACTGGCGGCATGAAGGTCATTTCTATATGCCATGCGGAAGTATTCTTGCTGGATCATATGGAAGTCCAGAATATCGTTGACATCAAGTTTCATCAGTTTTTCTGTGGCCACGGCCATGATGCTTTCTTTATCACGAGTGGGGCACAGTCGATTTGTCTCATCAATGAGATTCCAGAAATCCTCCTTGTTCATTCCATCACCATTCCTTCTTCACTCAAAACTTCTTCATCTTCGTTCTCCATTTCGCTGAAACCCGCAGATTGCATATATTCGCTGTACCGGCGGCAATACTCCTCATAGGCAGCACTGCCAATTTCCCTGAGAAAATCTTCTTTGAAGTGCCAGAGTGGATATTGGCAAAAGCCACTATTTCTTGACAGTCCAGTATCTTCCGCAATCCCTTGAACCAAAAGCTGTTGTGCAAAATAGCAGTTATTGGTGTCGATATATGCGCAGTTCTTGGCACTGATAAATTCGCCAAAGGACACGGTAAGGACTGCGTATTGCTCTTGGATATCCAATTGGTTGTCAACCATATCAAGAACAATGGCAAGTCCTGGCATCTCTTGCCCCATAAAATCTCTAACAGAATATAGCTCCACATGGGGTTGCAGAGAAATCTGCCGGCCGAAAAGGTCATTGATTTTAAATATCCTTCGCATAGAAAAAATAGAGTTAGACCCACTCTCTGCTGGAGATGTTTCAGGGGCATGGGCTTTCATGCGTTCCCAAATATGTGGGAACTGGGCTGAGTAGTCCAGTGGCAGATCAATACCAGACATATCCGGATGCTGCGGGATTTCGTTTATGATGTCCTGAACCAGCTCATCACTCAACTTGTGTTTATCCAGATCATCGAATGGCTTTGTATAACTGTCCTTACCGGTAAGATGCAGCTTTTCTTTATAGGCTTCTATAGCACAATAAGCAAATACTTCAAAGTTCATTTCTTTTCCACTGTGAGGATTGGAGGCCAGGGTATCGGGATCGCGCATAGCCTCCATATAAATGTCTTTGCCTTGGGAGATAAGCCATGTGCGAAAATAGTCAAACCCATCATCTGACGCATGAGCACCCAATGCGGTACAAGCAGCCCAGAGATCATTGCGGTACGCCGCATTTTCATATTCCCGCAAAATGAGGTGAAAGTCCAGAATGTCCTGCGGAGAATAACGGAGCAGCTCTTTGCGCATTTGTTCTTGTACCATCTCATGATCCCCATCAGGAACCAAGCGATTGACGGATTCTATGGTCTGCCAGAATTTTTCTTTATTCATTCGATTTTTCTTCCTTTCCTTGCCTTTGCATCGGTGGCAATATCATATCTGGGCAGGAAAACTGCCAGATGCTCGCATTTATTCCGCTTTTACATGGTGAGTTCTGGTTCCTGCCTCAGTTCCAAGTCCTGGGCAATGTCCTCCAGATACTTTGGGTCCAGGACTACTTCTGATTCATTTCTTCCAGTTAGCAGGGCAAAAATATGCTCTTTCTTTATTTGCGCTTGATAAACCATCCCATCTTCCCCAAAGCGGTGTGCAAACCACACAGCAGTGTCATAATCCAGTGTCCAGGATAAGGCACGGACATTTTGGGCATTGTAGGAGGTCACGCCCCTATACACGGTTACGGGGTCCTCAAGGGCATCCAGCCGGGTCCGCTCCATCTTGTTCATTAACTTGGCTCGATCTGCCTGTTTGAACATAGAAACCAATCGTTCTTTGCTGACATTTGCGTCTCGGTTTGCATACTCGGACATCATCCAGGCGTCCGCCAGGATGGAGGAGAAATCCTCTTTAGACAGATATGGCTCCGAAAATCTGAGAAAAGTCAGGGCATAGGGTGAATTAATCAGGCTATAGATTTGATATGGCGTTTCAGCATTGTCAATATGCTGCCGCATACTCTGTCTCCATATATTTAGATCCTCTGGATTTTCCAAAAGATTCAGAAGCCGAAAAGATCCTTCAACAGAAATCGCTGTAACGCCGGTATTGGTGAAAGGGTGCTGCACGACCATTGGAGAATACTTTGTCTTCTCAATATCGGTGAAAAGCAAAGCAGAGGCTACCTGCTTGACCCCATCCAGATCGGTATGCTTCTTCATTAAGCCTCCCTCACATTCCACTCATCGACAGTCCCTGTTCGACACAGTACTGCTCTGCAGGGCCATCCGCCATTACTTCTTCCAGCGTAAGGGTGCCCTTATAGGAAACATATCCACTCTCAACAAATTGTCCGGTTTCCTGAAACAGAAGGCTCTGCCCAAGCCGTTCATAATCGATATATCCCTCCAGCCCGGCGTCATAGTGATAGTCGCCAGACTCCTGAACCATATACTTCCCATATTCCTGGGCGGAATGGATATGTGGAATAAAGTCAAACTGCTCCAGGCTCCGGCACAGCTGGATTACTTCCTCCACGGCGGTGGGCCGGACCCAGGCGGTGACCGCTCCCAGCTTTGCCCGACCAGACTCGTCCAGCTTGTCCACCTCCTGGGCCAATCTGTTGAGTTTCTGAGGAAGTTCGTTTTCCAGATCCAGAGAACGGCTGACTTCACCGGGCAGATTGTTGTCCATTACAAGGAAGCTGATCTCGCTTCTTTTGGTAATTCCTGCTCTGGTTAAGGCACGTTCCAGGCGTTCCTCACTGCAGGGCAGATACAGCCAGGTGATATTGGCGCCCTTTTTGAGATCTTCATCTGATGCCAGCGCAAGTGTGAGGACGGAGTCCGCATAAAGGTACTGCGGGAAATATCTTCCGTCATAGACCGGCTCCAACCGCATTCCATTATCATAGAAAACTCCATAGGGAGTAATGGTTCCCAGATGTTCGTTTATGAGGAGGAGGGCTGTTTCATATCCATCCAGACTTTCCATTTCCTCCCTTGTCGCTCCACCATTCAGGGTAAGGTAATGGATTCGACCCACTTGTTCAAGATCAGAAAAATCCACAATCACCGTTGCCTGGTCGCAGCAGAAAGTCAGGTTGATGAGATCGGTTACCTGTGTAAGACCGTAGCGTTCTGCCGCAGCCTGGAACTGTACCTTTTCATAGGGCGAAAATCCGTCAAGACGTTTTTCCAGGTAGTCCAGCTCATCCAGATTGACCTCCTGGCCTGCCAGGACATTCAAAACAGGCCAATCGCCTTCAACACTTTCCACCATGCAGTCTGGGGAAAGTTCGCTTCCTACATGGAGCACTTCCAGCATCCTCGTAATGTCAGCGTACTGATCCTCTGGGATGGGGAAGGGAACCGTTACCACCCCATATTCCATATGGTCCTTATTGGACAAAACTGTTTGAAACATCTTCGCTGCCCCCTGTCATTGATTCATTATGAGAGATAAAAATTTTCCGTTTCTGCTGGCCCCGGCAGCACTGCCACCGGGAACTGGTCAAAGTTCTGGTTATCGCCAAACACCTCCAGGATTTCCCGCTGCTTTTCCTCGGTGAGATCGTCCCAATAGATTTCCACCATTTAGCATGACTCCTTTTCTCGAAAGTTCTTCCAGTCCAGCTGCTCCATATCCGTCCGGGTGCAGGTTCCGTCTGAACTGTGACAGGTGATCCCCACCTTTGGATAGGGACAGCCAATACAACGGAGAGGGATTGGAACTCCTGCCCATCCACTCACTCTTTCTTTGCGCTTTTGATCTTTCACCATTGAAATTCCTCCTGTTCTTCCCTAAACACAAAAAGGGCGCCGGAACTCTTCACGAAATTCCGGCGCCCTTTTTGAAATCCGATAATAAAAAAGCACCCATCTGCCGGTATCAAACCCAGCGGGCAGGTGCCTCTTTCTTGCTATGAATTTTTTAGTACAGAAAAAGGTGCCCTTTTTGAAATATGGAGAATCAAAAAGGGCACCGTGCTTTTCAAGGAAGCGTATCGGTTCGAATCCTGTCAGTTCCTAAAAAAGCCATTTTCCGATCTTTCGTTTTTTTCTTGAAATTGAGGTTGAAAAAATCCCTAAAAAGGCCGATCGGATGCGCTTTTACACGCATCCGATCTAAACTGACCTTCATAGATGGTCCGAGTGACAGGATTCGAACCTGCGGCATCCTGCTCCCAAA
>ULVG01073432.1_pt1 | contig 11660 bp, 5 predicted proteins | sample 1959221 | NCBI WGS metagenome assembly ULVG01 (sample SAMEA4835780, study PRJEB28245) | human gut metagenome | biome: gut microbiome; material: fecal sample | place: Denmark | collected 2008
TCAGAGTGGATGGGCAAGCTTTACAGATACCTCGGTCTTTCGGTCGGTCTTATCTGCCACGATCTCGATAACGAGGGCAGAAAAAAGGCTTATGCCGCAGACATTACATACGGAACAAACAACGAACTCGGTTTTGACTACCTCCGTGACAACATGGTAGTTTACAAGGAAAACAAGGTTCAGCGTCCGCACGCATTTGCAATTGTCGATGAGGTTGACTCAATCCTCATTGATGAGGCGAGAACTCCTCTTATTATTTCGGGTAAGGGCGACAAGTCAACAGACCTTTACGCAAAGGCTGACGCTTTTGCAAAAACTCTTAAAGTTCAGCGTTTTGCAGAACTTGACGCAAAAGAGGATATGGAGGAATATTACAAGGAAAACGACATTGATTATGTTGTTGATGAAAAGCAGAAAACAGCAACCCTCACACAGAGCGGTGTTAAGAAAGCCGAAGAATTTTTCGGTATTGAAAACCTTACCGATCCTGATAACCTTACAATTCAGCACCATGTAAATCAGGCTATCAAGGCTAATGGCGTTATGAAGCTTGATGTTGACTATGTTGTTAAGGACGGCGAAGTTATCATCGTTGACGAGTTTACAGGTCGTCTTATGTACGGCCGTCGTTTTAACGAAGGTCTTCACCAGGCTATTGAGGCTAAAGAGGGCGTAAAGGTTCAGAGCGAAAGCAAGACTCTTGCTACAATCACATTCCAGAACTACTTCCGTCTTTACAAAAAGCTTTCTGGTATGACAGGTACTGCTCAGACAGAGTCGGAAGAATTCCAGGAAATCTACAAGCTTGATGTTGTTGAAATTCCTACAAACAAGCCTGTTTTAAGAAAAGACCTCCCCGATTCGGTTTATAAGACAGAAAACGGCAAGTTCCACGCTGTTATTGATGCAATTGTTGAGGCTCACGAAAAGGGACAGCCTGTCCTTGTCGGTACAATTTCAATTGAGAAGTCGGAGCTTCTTTCAAAAATGCTCAAAAAGAGAGGCATTAAGCACAATGTCCTCAATGCAAAACAGCATGAAAAAGAGGCTGAAATTGTTGCTCAGGCAGGTAAACTCGGTGCGGTAACAATCGCAACCAACATGGCAGGTCGTGGTACCGATATCATCCTCGGCGGTAACGCAGAGTATATGGCAAAAGCCGCAATGCGTAAGCAGGGCTTTACAGAGGAGCTTATTGAAGAAGCTACAGGTTATGCGGAAACCGATGATGAAGAAATCATCAATGCAAGAAATACATTCAGAGAACTGAATGACAAGTATAAGGAAGAAATTAAGGGCGAGGCTGAAAAGGTAAGAGAGGCCGGAGGTCTTTACATTATGGGTACGGAAAGACACGAGTCACGCCGTATTGATAACCAGCTTCGTGGTCGTGCAGGCCGTCAGGGCGATCCGGGCGTCAGCCGTTTCTTCCTCTCAACCGAGGATGACCTTATGCGTCTGTTCGGCGGTGACAGAATGAAAATGATGATGGAGCGTATGAATGTTGCCGAAGATATGCCTATTGAGAATAAAATGCTCACAAGTATTATCGAGGGCTCACAGGAAAAGGTTGAGCTTCGTAACTTCGGCATTCGTAAGGATGTCCTCCAGTACGACGATGTTATGAACAAACAGCGTGAAATCATCTACGGTCAGCGTGATCAGGTTCTTAACGGTGAGGATCTCCACGAAACAATCCTCAAAATGGTTGAGGATACAATCGCAACTTCAATCAAGCAGTATCTCCCCGAAGGTCCTGCAGAGCATTGGAACTTCCAGAGCCTTAAGGATTACTACGCAGGCTGGCTTATAAGAGATGAATCAAAGTATGATTTCAGCCTTGAAGATCTTGAAGATATGGAACCCGAAGAGATTCAGAAGATGCTCGTTGACGATGCTCTTGAAATCTACAAGGAAAACGAAGAACTTCTTCCCGAGGAAACAATCCGTGAGATGGAGCGTGTTTACCTTCTCAAGAATGTTGATACACATTGGATGGATCACATCGACAATATGGATCAGCTCAAGAGCGGTATCAGACTTCGTTCATACGGTCAGCACGATCCTGTTGTTGAGTACAGAGTTGAAGGCTTCGATATGTTTGATGAGATGATTGAAAGCATTCGTGAAGATACTGTCAAGATGATGCTCATTATGCCAAAGCGTGTTTATGAGATTCAGAAAAGACAGGATGCAATTGCAGCGGCAAAGAGAGCAGCTCAGAGGGCTGCCGCAGCGGCAAAGTCTGCATCCGATGATGAAGAAGCTGTTGAACAGTCGGACGCCGTAAAGCAGGCGCTTCACCGTGAGCAGGTTGCTCAGCCTACAGAAACTTCTGCAGACGGTACGGATTCTGTCAACAAGACTATCCGTAAGGGCAAGAAAATCGGCAGAAACGATCCCTGTCCGTGCGGCAGCGGTAAAAAGTACAAGAAGTGCTGCGGCAGAGATCTTTAATATGTTTGCATAAAGCGGTTTGTATAATTGCGATTTAAGTGAATTACATTTTGAAGGGCAGAGAGCAATACTCTGCCCTTTATTTGTGCCGAATTTTCAAGGTATTCGGTGATTAATTTGATGAGATATAGATATTGATTATAAAAATATATCTGAAAATTTCAGTAAAATGTAGGTTTTGGGGCATTTTAAAAGCAGCAATCGCAAAATAATACATATTTTCGCACGCACAGCATGGAGTAAACCTGCATAAAAATTTTTGATATTTTTGAAAAAGAATTAAAAATCAACAAATTTAGTGCTGAAATTGACTTTTTAACTGCCTGTTAAGGTTGTGTAATGGGTATAATTTATCTTAAACACAAAAAATGGCGATAAATAAGTAATAAAATAACATTATGGTCAAAAATATTAAATCGTGCTTGCAGATATGCAAAATAGCCAAAAATATTACCCAAAGTTTGGCTGTATTGCCTCTACAAATATGCAATAAAATATTATATAATTGTATACAAGTAAAAAAGAAGAACAAATTCAAAAAATTGCGTTTCATAATTAGTTGGCAGATATATTGGACTGTCCTATGCAGTTCTGTTTAATTGTACTTTGACTGCCAAAACAAAGTAATCGGCAATGAAGGAGAAGAAAAAATTATGAAATTAAGTAAAAAGCTTTGCATAACCGCAAAGAAAAGCTTTTCTCTTGTGCTTGCACTTACCCTCATGCTTTCGATATGTGCCGTGTCGGGTATGTCGCTTAATGTGTTTGCGGCAACATCTTTGGATCAGAAGATTTACATTAACCTGAACAAGAATAAGGAATGGAATGGTTTTTCTTCTGTTACATGTCGTTTTGCTCAGGATGACGGCACGGTTCTTAAAACAGAAAATGTAAGCAAAGATCCTTCGTCGGGAGTTTTTGAAGCCACTGCACCATCCGGTGCAACAAGAATTGAGCTTTCTTCCGGGGTTAATTTTACTCTTCCCAAAACGACTGTTGCAAAAGATTTTCGCCGTATCTATCTTTATAACAGCAATAATACCTATAATGAAGCTTATGCATATTCTTGGGTAAACGATACTGACTTCAACGCAGAGTGGCCGGGTGTTGCAATGACTAAGACATCTTCAGCCAGCGATTACTACTATGTAGATGTTAAGTCATCCCATAAAAATGTAATCTTCAGCAACAAGGGCGAAACACAAACAAGCGACCTCGGTATTAACGACTCATACAGTGCCGATAATGCTCTTTATGATGCCTCAACAAGTCAGTGGACTAACCCGTTCATCAAGACCATCGACATTTCTGGTGCTACGGGCGACACAGAATTTTATCTTTCTACCGACGGCTCGTTCAAAGAAAGTAAATACCTTTCTGTTCAAGCTCCCGACAAACAGTCGAAAGCAGAATATAAAACAGTTTATGTTTCAAACGATGACTGGAAGTCGCTTACAAAGGTTTATGCAACTTTTGACTACAACGATGCCTATGAAGGAACAGTTGAGCTTACAAAAGACACCAGAGACACCAAGGTAAGCGGTTCTGTGGTGTTCAAAGGTGAAATTCCGGCGGGTGCGCTTTTAAGATTCCATCCGAACGAACATAACCTCAACGGTGCATCTTCTGCAACATCATATCCGACAGATTCGGGATATGATGGTTCGGGCTACAACGATAACACGGCTACATATGTTAAGACAGCCAGAGGCGAAGGCTGGACAAAATTCTCGGAAATAGACAATGTAAACTATGGTGCTGTCGTTGAAAATTCATTCAAAGATAATCCTAACATCGTAGGCGTTGACGCAACATACTTTGACTACTTGTCTGATATGGAGCAGGAGAAAGGGTATTTTCAGTGTCAGGGTAAGAACAACGATGGTGATATTGAAAATTACTGGTATCAGTTTGATAACTTCAACAGCTACATAAGCGACATTGCTTTAGATCATCAATCGGACTGGAAGTATCCTCTCTACTTCGGTAATATGTTCAAGGATGATAAATGGTACAGTACATTTGAGACCCACGCAAAAGGACTTACAAACATCAACAATTATAAAGATAACTATTACTATGCAGTAAACAACTCCAACGGTATGGCAGGGGGTGGCGGTAATTATAACCAGTCCTTACAGGGTCTTATGTACAACAGGCTTGACAGTAAGGGCGATCTTCAGGTTGCAAATGGTGTCAAGGCTCCTTACTTTGATGCTGAGGCACTTTCAACCGCTAAATATAATGATGCAAAAGTTAATGATGCAAAAGTTGCCAATGTTTATAAGTCATCTTTCCCGTTCCGTACAACTACTGACGATGCAGGTGTTACTACTTATAAATTTACTACAAAGGATGCAGCCGATAACATCTACTTCACATGGAACGGCCTCACACCTACCAAAATTAACTACGGTACGGGCGAACAGTATGGTGTACAAGATGCATTGACAAATTTCGGCGGCAAAAGCAACGGTTATGGTATTTTCCCATTTAATAACACAACGGGTAAAGGCAGTGACGCACAAAAGAACGATACACTCAATACTATTGATACTTCAGCCGGCAAGGGTACAAGTTACAACCATAACTATGGTTTCGGTATCAGACTTGATATAGACTTCAGAGTTCCGAAGAACGGTTTACTTGCAGACGACAAACCTGCAACCTTTAACTTCAGCGGTGACGATGACCTTTGGGTTTATATCGGTGAGGATTCAACAGGTGCTAACGCAGAGCTTGCTCTCGACCTCGGCGGTGACCATAAAGAGGCAAAAGGTTCAATTGACTTTAGTACAATGCAAGCAACAGCTAACGATGTATTTGCCGACTACTCACCTTCATCATCGTCGACAAAACTTACAGTTCCGAGTGGTGAGTTTTGGGTTAAGACAGGTGATTATGATAACTTCTGTTTGAATGTTTGGCAGGATACAAAGGTTGGTGTATATAATGCAGATGGATATTATGTAGATCCTTATGAAATATCAGACGGTTTTTACAAATTCAAAAAGGATCTACTTGGCAGCAATACAGAAGTTAACTTCTGTAAGTGGAAGAATATGGGTACCGGCGGCACGCTTAAAGCAAACCTTAAGCTTTCAGATCTTTACGGTAAAATGTGGAACGGTGACGGCACTCCGTATACCGGAGACGCTTTGTCACATCCTACAAACCTTGGCACCGTTACAAAGACAATCAACAATGGTGTTCAGCTTGATCCTAACAAGACATACCATATGGTAGTATTCTATATGGAGCGTGGTGAGGCTGAGTCTAACTTCTCAGTAAACTTCACAATGACACCTGCCAACAATGACCTCAAGGTTACAAAGGCACTTGATACAGGCGATGTTGTTTCTGAAATTTCAGATGACCTCAAAGCTAATGAAGCTTTTGATTATACAATCAAAGAGAACGATAAAGATACCTCCGGTAAAAGCTACAAGCTTACGAAATCAGACGGAAGCACAAGCACTGAACCTCTTTCAAACAGCGGTCTCAAACTTAAAGATGGTTATATGGCTGACTTTGACAACTCATTCAAGACCGGCAATAAAATGAAGGTTAACGAGTCAACAAACAGCAGTAAGCTTACATACACAACAAACTGGGAGCTCGTTAACAACAGAGTCGGTTCAACAATCGATAGCGGTTTAACTACGAACTCGGAATTCAAGCTTGTAGATGACAAGGATGACAGTGCTTATGCACAGCTCCAGCTCAACTATACCAACAGTATAGTGACAGCACCTCTTGAAATTTCAAAGGATGTTGTTGGTGAAGACGGTAAAACCGATTACGATACAAATCAGCAGTTTACATTTGCAATTGCTCTCGACTTTGACGGCGACGATTCAACCTATGATTACAAGACCTATCCTCTTGAATATCAGCTCAAAGAGAAGGGCGCAAGTGGTTATTCAAACACAGCTTACCGTACACCCTTGGACGGTTCGTTCACAATCAAAAAGGGCGAAAGCATTAAGCTTCTCAATATTCCTGTAGGTGCAACCTATAAGATTACAGAGAAAAATGTTATAGGTTATGTTCCTTATAAAGTAGGCAATCAGGACTTCAACGGTACATTCGTCGGTACTCTCGCCGAAGCAGAAAATGCGCTTAACTTTATCAATAAGGTTAATCCTACAAACATTGCCATTTCGGTAAATAAAACTCTTGACGGTCAGGCTTACAGCGGCAGCAAGTTCGTTTATACATTGACAGGTCTTGAATCAATGGATACAGCAAAACAGGATGCCGACGGCAAACCTATCAAGACAAACAGCGCAAAAACAATTTCCACGAATTTGAAAACACCTGACGCAAGCGGTAAGGTTGAATTCAAAGACCTCAAATTAGTCACTGCGGGTGTTTACAGATTTAAGATTACCGAGGCTCTTGCCGAGGGTGAAAATGCATCCGATTATAAAATGGATACAAACACCTGGCTTGCCGAGATTGAATTGCTTGAAAGCGGTGAAGTAACGGAGGCTAAGTACATTAAGGTTAAGAACTCAGATATTGAAGGCAAAACCGATGCTCAGCTTGCAGAATACTTCAACGATCCTTCTTCTAAAAAAGCCGTGTTTGAAAATGAAACCACACACGGAAGCGCAACAGTAAACAAGAAGAATCAGACAGGCGGTAATGTAAGTGATACGGAATTTGCGGTGATGAAGGTATCTGATAAGGATATCTTTACTGCAGATGATATCAATACAATCATTAATGATGCCTCAATGAAAACTCATATGGCTTCTAAAAAGACAGACAGCAACGGTCAGGCTGTGTTTGACAATCTGACAATCTTCAAGGACGGTCAGGGCGAGTTTGCAAAAACAAACGGTAAAGTTGTATGGAACGAAAGTTCCGACAATTATATAACAGGTACTTCAACATCTCAAACATACTGTCTGTTTGAGTACAAACCGTCAGATGGTTACACCCCGAACTACACACTTTCCTACTTCACACTTCCTGTTGAGGGTAATTACGATGTTACATATAATTATGTTGACGGTGCAATTACAATGCCTTCGGCAAGCGGTGACGGTATGAACGGCTATGTTGTTCTCGGTTTGTCGGTTGCAGGTCTTGCGGTGACAATGTTCACGGGCTACGCAATCTATTACGGAAAAGGTCGTAAAAAACGCAGAGCAAGACGCAGAAAGTAACCCAATATGATTTAACTTGTTAGAACAGGTGATTTTTTAATCATATGTTTCTTTCATAGAAAACCTCTTTGACTGCTACGGACACCGTTGTTAGCCGGTGTCTGCCATGCAGCCACCCCAACCCGTTTAACCATTCGGTTAGAATAGAATTACATATATTAAATTAAACACAAAGGAGAAAGTAAAAATGAAAACTACAAAGAAAATCTTTGCAGCTGTTCTTGCAGTAATGATGATCGCTCTCATGATTCCATTCTCAGCAAGTGCAGTAGAGAGCTATTCAGCTAAGTACAAACTTGCAGTTAATGAAACTGACACTGACAAAGTCGGTAATTACACATTCAGCTTCTTCAAGATTGCAGACCTCAACCTTACAACAGGTGAGTACTCATGTACTATCACCGACAAAGCACTTGAGGATGCTGTAAAGGGCACATACTCAGATGCAAAGTCACAGCAAATCATCACGGCTTGTGATAACCTCTACAAGACAGACAAAGCTGCATTCGGTACAGCTGCTACAACAATCAGCTTTTCTTCAACAGTTACAGAGGCTACTGCAACAGTAACAGACCCAGGTCTTTACTATGTATATTGTACTTCTAAGCCCGCTAAGGTAACAGGTGTTCAGAGCTCACTTGCTTCACTTCCTTACTTTGATGGTAAAAATTATGTTTCTGTTGACCAGACAGAGTACAACCTTGCTGAAAAGGTTTCAACAAGCTCAGTATCAGTTGACAAGACAGCTGACAAGACATATGTAGGCGACAACAATAAGACTGTAACCTACACACTTACAGCTTCAACAGCAGGTTCAATCGACAACCAGCTCAAAAAGTATGCAATCGTTGATACAATGGATGAAGGTCTTACATTCAACGAGAATTCAGTTGTAGTTAAGTACGACGGCGCAGTTGATGCTCTTACTTTGGGTACAGATTACTCTATTGAAAAGAACTATACTTACACAGGCAAGAACGGTGAGGCAACTGCTACATTCGCAGTTGTATTCGAATCTGCTACACTTGAATCAGAGGAATTCTATAATGCTAAAACAGTTGTTGTTACATACACAGCTGATTTAAACGAAAAAGCTAAGCTCAACACACCTATCACCAACACAGACGGTCTTGTTTACGGCAACGATTCTGATACAAACTTTGAACCCGGTAAAAATTCACCTGATGTATTTACATACGGCATGAAGGTTGTTAAGGTTAACGGCAATGACAAAACTCAGAAGCTTGCTGACGCTGAATTCCAGATATTCACAGACCCAGAAGCTAAAACACCTCTTACAGTTGACGGCAAGAAAGTAGTTGCTAAGACAGACGCTACCGGTGAGGCTACATTTGTTCTCGAAGGCACAGCAACAACATTCAAGTTTGATGCTACACAGACATACTATGCAAAAGAGATAGTAGCTCCTACAGGCTACAACCTCAACAGCTCAGTATTTACAGTAAGCATTGACAAGAGCAAGGAGTATACATTTGTAGGTAACATTGCAGACGGTGACAATGTTGCTGTTGCTAACTACCCTGTAACTGTTCCTAAGACAGGTGGTATGGGTACAATGATGTTCTATGTTGGCGGTGCAGCACTTATCGCTTGTGCAGGCGTTCTTCTCTTTGTTCTTAAGAGAAAGAAAGCAGCTAAATAATTAATCGAATATCTTTATCTTAAAATCTGTGATATGATATATGTAATTTTCAGGGGATGCGGCAACGCATCCCCGTTCTATTTACAGAAGAGCTGTATATGCGGATAATATCTGTCCATACGGCGGCTCGCCGTGTATTGCCCTGCACGGCAAAATGTAGTATAATAACAACGGAACAAAAACACGCAGAAAAGGAAAATTTTATGAAACGAAAGCTGTCAATTTTACTAATAGTTTTAATATTCGTTGCAGGAATCGGCATAATGAGCTATCCGCTTGTCAGTTCCGCAATTAATAACTATGTCAGTCGAAGCAGGGTTAAGGAGTACACCGACAGGGTTGCTCAGATGCCGAGTGAGAAAACTCAAAAAATGTTTGAAGAGGCTGCTAAGTACAATAACAGCCTTTCAAATAATATGATAATTACCGACCCGTTCGACGAAAAGGCTTTTCAGAAAATCGGTGCAAATTATGAGAAAACTCTCAATATTGATGATAACGGTCTTATCGGCTATATTGATGTGCCGAAAATCAATGTTTATCTGCCGATTTATCACGGCACAAGCGAAGAGATTCTTTCTAAAGGTGCAGGGCATCTTCAAAACACTTCCCTGCCTGTCGGCGGTGCAAGCACACATTCCGTAATTTCTGCCCATTCGGGTTTTCCGGGAGAAACTTTCTTTGATTACCTCACCGATATGAAGGTCGGCGATGAATTCTATGTTCATATCCTCGACAGAACGCTGAAATATGAGGTTGATCAAATCGAAGTTGTTCTCCCCTCGGAAATCAATTCCTTGCGAATTGTTGACGGCGAAGACCTTGTAACGCTCCTCACCTGTACCCCATACGGCATTAATACTCACAGACTTCTCGTGCGTGGCAAGCGTGTCGATTATGACGATACAAATTATATTGAAACGGGCGAGTCGCTTGCAAAATTTGATAACGGTTACATATTTTTTCTCGGTTACAAAATCCCTTATGCAGTCGCAATCGGCATAATTGTCGGCTTTGTTGCACTTGTTGTGTTTGTGGTTGTATTTCTGCTCAAGCGTAAAAAGAAGAAGTCAAACGATGCAAAACGGCTGAGAGATGACTCGGCTGACGAAAATCAGAATGATTCGGGCGGTGATTCCGATGATTAAAAAAATACTTACGGGTGTGGCAATAGCAATGCTCGTTGTCGGAATAGGTCTTGTCGCATTCCCCCCTATATCAAATTTTATCGGAACACAGATTTCAAACGGTGAGGCTGACGGCTTTGACACCCGTGTTGAAGAAGCTGAGGACGGCTCTTTTGAACAGGCGGTCAAGGACGGCAAGGTTGACGAAGATGGTTACAAAATTGACAGGGAAGGCAAGCGTACTTCCAAACAGCCCGTTGTTTTCAAGGCTGACCTCGACAGACTTTTCAATGACAGCGTTGCCTACAACAAAAAACTTGAAACAAACCAGTATGAAATGCTCCGCAACGATACCTATTCACAGGCTGCTGTCAATCTTGAAGATTACGGCATAACCGACGGTATTTACGGTTATGTTACCGCCGAAACAATAAATATGCGTCTGCCGATTTACCTCGGTGCGAACAGCTCAAATATGAGCTACGGTGCGGCACATATGAGTGCAACCTCATTGCCGATCGGCGGTAAGAATACAAACGCAGTCCTTGCAGGTCACACGGGATACATCGGTCGAATATTCTTTGACAACCTCCGCAACCTCAAAATCGGTGACAGGGTTTCAATCACAAATTATTGGGATACACTCAATTACAAGGTCGTTGAAACCAAAGTCAATAAGCCGAACGAATCAGGCGACTGCTATTTGCAGAAGGACAGAGATTTGCTCACGATGTTTACCTGCATAAGTGACGGCAACGGCGGTTTTGACCGTTACTATGTAATATGTGAGCGTGCGTCATAATTTACAGCAGACTGCATCACGGTGCAGTCTGTTTTTTGTTTAAAGACTAATTGTTTAAAACAGAAATGACCGAGTATTTTGTCTGTCATTTTGTAATAATTAATATCGGGAAAAATACGCATATATTGCCGTAAATGCCAAATTTATTTTATAATTATTGACATAAGAAAAATAGATTGATAAACTTAGACAAGTATTAACAATTGAGAGGTATAATATGAAGTTGAATCTTCCAAAAAATCAAAAGTATTATCATTGGACTGTTATAGATTTGCTTGCTTCATCCGCAAGCAAGCGTTACAAATATGAGTTCAATAATACAAGCGGTGAAGATGCAACTGTTTTGCAGAAATATGTTGTCGGTTCGGACAGATAAACAATAAAAACGGAGGATAAACAATGAAAAATATAATTAAAAAAATAACTGCAATCGC
>ULVG01041354.1_pt1 | contig 11648 bp, 14 predicted proteins | sample 1959221 | NCBI WGS metagenome assembly ULVG01 (sample SAMEA4835780, study PRJEB28245) | human gut metagenome | biome: gut microbiome; material: fecal sample | place: Denmark | collected 2008
GCTATACTATTGATAATCAACGATGTACACATACTGCATCGTAAGGTGTAAATAACTCTGATAACTGATTTTGAATCATAAGTAAAGAGGGATGTACCTTTACAAGGTGCATCCCTTTTGCGTTTATAGAGGTTTATGAAAGGATTGCGCCTTTTTCTTTATAATGGGTGTTTGTTTAGGATATATTGTGTATCTTTGTTTGGTAAATAGCAGAGTAGTATGCCTATTATTGAAATTTCTTCTCTTCGGCATCCTGGTGTCGAAATATTTGGCGCTTTGACCGAAGCCCAGTTGCGCAATCGCTTGGAACCAGACAAGGGTATCTTTATAGCTGAAAGTCCTAAAGTGATTCGTGTTGCTTTGGATGCGGGTTATGAACCGTTGGCGCTTTTGTGTGAACGGAAGCATATAACGGGAGATGCGGTTGATATCGTTACCCGTTGTTCAGAGATTCCTATTTATACAGGTGAACGCGATTTGTTGGCCGAATTGACGGGCTATACCTTGACGCGTGGTGTACTTTGTGCCATGCGGCGTCCTGTTCCTCGAAGTGTGGAGGATGTGTGCAGGCATGCACATCGTGTGGTGGTCATAAATGGAGTAGTGGATACGACTAATATCGGCGCTATTTTTCGTTCGGCGGCAGCCTTGGGTATTGATGGGGTATTATTGACGCGCAATTCTTGTGATCCTTTGAATCGTAGGGCTGTACGCGTGTCGATGGGATCAGTGTTTCTTGTGCCTTGGACTTGGTTGGATGGTTCGCTCGAAGAGTTGAGTCGTATGGGTTTTCGTACGGCGGCCATGGCCTTGACGGATCAGTCGGTGCCGTTGGATTATCCTGCCTTGAAGGCCGAGTCGCGATTGGCTATCGTCATGGGGACCGAAGGGGATGGCTTGCCGATGGAAACGATTGCCGAAGCAGACTACGTGGTACGCATACCGATGGCACATGGAGTGGATTCGCTCAATGTAGCGGCCGCTTCGGCGGTTGCCTTTTGGGAATTGAGATATAAAGATTGATTGTTGGATTTTGGGAATACGGATATGAGGAAGATTAAAATCACCGTTATGCGTAAAGCTTGTTACAAGGATTTGATGGAGCGTTATGAAAACCCGCTGGAGCATGCCTGCGATGTGGAAGAAGGACAAGTCTTCATAGCCAATGGTTGGGAAAAGCCGAAAGGGCTTTGTGAGAGCGCTTGGCAAAGCATGTCGCCTTTTGTAATGGCTTTGGCATATGGGGCAACAGATCTGTATGACGGATGGATGAAGAACAAGCGTTCGGCCATGATTTCGTGTAACGACGGCTTTCGTCCCGTTAGTTTCCTGGTAGAAGTCGTGGAGGAAGAAAATGGAAAGAATGAAGAACCTGAAAATTGAAATAAAATGTTAGCATATACGTACGTGGAGCGTGGGCGATTTGCCTTGCTAGAGAAACCAATACCCACGCTGAAAGATTCGCATGACGCCTTGGTGCGCGTCACGCTTGGAAGCATCTGTACCAGCGATTTGCATATCAAACATGGAAGTGTGCCTCGTGCCGTGCCAGGCATTACCGTTGGGCACGAGATGGTAGGAATAGTCGAGCAGGTAGGAACGGATGTGCATAGCGTTAAGCCTGGCGATCGGGTGACGGTCAATGTCGAAACCTTCTGTGGCGAATGCTTTTTTTGCCAGCATGGCTATGTGAACAATTGTGAAGACCCTGATGGAGGATGGGCATTGGGTTGTCGTATCGATGGAGGACAGGCTGAATATGTCCGTGTGCCCCATGCCGATCAGGGGTTGAATCGTATTCCTGAGGGGGTGACCGATGAGCAGGCCCTGTTCGTGGGCGACATTTTGGCTACGGGCTTTTGGGCGGCGCACATTTCGGAAATAAAGCCAGAAGATACGGTACTTATCATAGGCGCAGGTCCTACGGGCATTTGTACCTTGCTTTGTGCTCGTCTGAAGCATCCTCAACGTATCATTGTATGCGAAAAGTCGGCTGAGCGAGCTCGCTTCCTGCGTATGCATTATCCTGAGGTTCAGGTCGTTTCTCCTGAAGAGTGTAAGACATATGTTCAGGCGAATAGCGCACATGGCGGGGCAGATGTGGTTATTGAAGTGGCAGGTGCCGATGACACCTTCCGACTGGCATGGGAGTGTGCTCGTCCGAACGCGATTGTTACCGTAGTGGCCCTCTATGACCGTCCGCAAGTTCTTCCCTTGCCCGACATGTATGGCAAGAACCTTACGTTTAAGACGGGCGGTGTGGATGGATGCGATTGTGAAGAGATTCTTCGTCTGATTGCCGAAGGCCAGATTGATACTACGCCGCTTATAACTCACCGTTTCCCTCTTTCGGAGATTGAAAAGGCTTATCACGTGTTCGAGAATCGGCTGGATGGAGTTATCAAGGTGGCGGTGATCGGAAAGTTGGGTTGATAAAAAAGTGTGGAAAATGGAAGAAGGGTGAACCTCGGACGTAAAAAGTCAAAACTCAAAAACTCTGTTTTCGCTTTTGTACTTCCCTCGCTTTGCACTATCTTTGCACCCATGATTCAGTTGGAGACCATATTCAATATCTTGTGGAAGGGCTTTATTATCGGCGTCATTGTGTCGGCGCCGCTGGGCCCTGTGGGTGTATTATGCATCCAGCGTACGTTGAATAAGGGCCGTTGGTATGGTTTCGTCACGGGTATTGGTGCCGCGATGAGCGATATCTTTTATGCCCTCCTGACGGGCTATGGCATGAGCTTTGTGTTCGATTATGTCAATAAGAACATTTTTTACCTTCAGCTCTTCGGTAGTGTCTTGCTTCTGGCTTTTGGTATCTATACTTTCCGAAGCAATCCTGTGCATTCACTTCGCCCTGTATCTACCAGTAAAGGTACGTATTTGCATAATTTCATTACGGCGTTTTTTGTTACGCTTTCCAACCCGCTTATCATTCTGCTTTTTGTCGGACTTTTCGCCCGCTTTGCGTTCATTAGTCCGGGCGTACTCCTGTTCGAGGCCGTCACGGGCTATCTGGCCATTGCTTTGGGAGCCCTTTCGTGGTGGTTCGGCATCACTTATTTTGTCAACAAAGTGCGCGCTCGCTTCAACCTGCGCGGCATTTGGATATTGAATCGTGTGATTGGTAGCATTGTGGCCATCGTGTCGATACTGGGCCTGGTGTTCACTTTGATGGGAGAATCCTTGTATTAGTTGTCAACAGAAATGATAATCGCTAAAAAACTAAAAGAACAGAACATTGCCGAATATTTGATATACATGTGGCAGGTGGAAGACCTGATACGTGCCAACGGGTGCGACATCGACCGCCTGCGCGAGCAGGTCATCGATCGTTATCCTGAAGACCAACGTCCGGCACTCGAAGAATGGTATGCCAACCTGTGCGACATGATGCGTGCCGAAGGCGTGGTGGAGAAGGGACATCTTCAGATCAACCGCAACGTCATTCAGAACCTCACCGAGCTACACGGCGCCCTGCTGGCCTCCACGAAGTATCCTTTCTACAACGCGGCCTACTTCAAGGCGCTGCCTTTCATCGTGGAGCTTCGCCAACGCAATGGTCACAAAGACGAGCCCGAGCTGGAGACCTGCTTCGAAGCCCTCTATGGCGTCTTGCTCCTGCGTTTGCAGAAGAAGGAGATCAGCGAGGGGACGGCCAAGGCGATGGAGGCCGTGAGTGCTTTCGTCTCGATGCTGGCCAACTATTACGACAAGGACAAAAAGGGAGAACTCAAATTGGACGACTGATATGAACATTCTGATAACCGGCGCCAACGGTCAACTTGGCAATGAGATGCGCGTGCTCTCCGCCGCCCATCCGCAACACACTTATTTCTTTACCGACGTGCAGGAGTTGGACATTTGCGATGCCGACGCCGTGCGTGCCTTCATCGCCGACCGTCGGGTGGATGTGGTCGTGAATTGCGCCGCCTACACGGCCGTGGACAAGGCCGAGGACAATCCTGAGCTTTGCGATCGTCTGAACCACCTGGCGCCCGGCTACCTGGCCGAAGCCGCCGAAGCCATGGGGGCCGCTCTCATCCAGGTGTCTACCGACTACGTGTTCGACGGCACGGCCCACGTGCCCTATCGCGAGAACGATACGCCCTGTCCCAACTCCGTCTATGGCCGCACCAAGCTGGCGGGCGAAGAGGTTGTGATGCAGAAGTGTAGCCGTGCCATGATTGTACGAACCGCTTGGCTCTACTCTACTTTTGGCAACAACTTCGTGAAGACCATGCTCCGCTTGGGGCGCGAGCGCGAGTCGCTGGGCGTGGTGTTCGACCAGATAGGTACGCCTACCTATGCGGCCGACCTGGCACAGGCCATCTTTGCCGCCATCGAGCAGGGCATTGTGCCTGGCATCTATCACTTCAGCGATGAAGGCGTCTGCTCGTGGTACGACTTCACTATGGCCATTCATCGTCTGGCGGGCATCACCACGTGTCGCGTCAGCCCCTTGCACACGGCCGAATATCCGGCCAAGGCACCCCGTCCGCACTACTCTGTGCTCGACAAGACGCGCATCAAGCAAACCTATGGCATCGACATCCCTCATTGGGAGGCATCGCTGGCCGAGTGCTTGGAGAAATTGAAAATTGAAAGTTGAAAATTGAAAAGTGTAATCCATACCTGAAAAAGAAAATATATGGCAACAAATCAGGAAATTGAAAGAAGACGAACGTTTGCGATCATCGCGCACCCCGATGCCGGTAAGACCTCGCTCACCGAGAAGCTCCTGCTCTTCGGCGGACAGATACAGGTGGCCGGCGCCGTCAAGAGCAACAAAATCAAGAAAACCGCCACGTCCGACTGGATGGACATCGAGAAGCAGCGCGGTATCTCCGTCACCACCTCGGTCATGGAGTTCGACTATAAGGACTACAAGGTCAACATCCTTGATACCCCTGGTCACCAGGACTTTGCCGAAGACACCTACCGCACGCTGACCGCCGTGGATAGCGTCATCATCGTGGTGGACGGCGCCAAGGGTGTGGAGACGCAGACACGCAAGCTCATGGAAGTGTGCCGCATGCGCAATACCCCCGTCATCATCTTCGTCAACAAGATGGACCGCGAGGCCAAGGACCCCTTCGACCTGCTGGACGAGCTCGAGGAAGAGCTCCACATCCACGTGCGTCCCCTGACGTGGCCCATCGAGAGCGGCGTCCGCTTCAAGGGCGTCTACAACATCTACGAGCAGAACCTCAACCTCTTCCAGCCCTCCAAGCAGGTGGTGACGGAGAAGGTGGCCGTAGACATCCACACCGAGGAACTGGACCAGCGTATCGGTACCGACCTGGCCGATCGCCTGCGTAGCGAGTTGGAACTCATCGAGGGCGTCTATCCCGAGTTCAATGTCGACGACTACCTCAAGGCCGAGGTGGCTCCCGTGTTCTTCGGTTCGGCGCTGAACAACTTCGGTGTCGAGGAGCTTCTGAATTGCTTCGTCGAGATAGCCCCCAGCCCCCGTCCCGTCAAGGCCGAGGAGCGCGACGTGCAGCCCGACGAGCCCAAGTTCACCGGCTTCATCTTCAAGATTACGGCCAACATCGACCCCAACCACCGTTCGTGTATCGCCTTCTGCAAGGTATGTTCGGGCAAGTTCTCGCGCAACACGCCCTACTACCACGTGCGCCACGACAAGGTGATGCGCTTCTCCAGCCCCACCCAGTTCATGGCCCAGCGAAAGACTACCGTTGACGAGGCCTGGGCGGGCGACATCATCGGCTTGCCGGACAACGGCACCTTCAAGATAGGCGACACGCTGACCGAGGGCGAGAAGCTCCACTTCCGCGGCCTGCCCAGCTTCTCGCCGGAGATGTTCAAGTACATCGAGAACGCCGACCCCATGAAGCAGAAGCAGCTGGCCAAGGGTATCGACCAGCTGATGGACGAAGGTGTGGCCCAGCTCTTCGTCAACCAGTTCAACGGGCGCAAGATTATCGGCACCGTGGGCCAGCTCCAGTTCGAGGTCATCCAGTACCGCCTGGAGAACGAGTACAACGCCAAGTGCCGCTGGGAACCCGTGAGCCTCTACAAGGCCTGCTGGATCGAGAGCGACGACCCTGCCGAGCTCGAAGCCTTCAAGAAGCGCAAGTACCAGTACATGGCCAAGGACCGCGAGGGGCGCGACGTCTTCCTGGCCGACTCGGGCTACGTGCTCCAGATGGCGCAGATGGACTTCAAGCACATCAAGTTCCACTTCACGAGCGAGTTCTGACGCCGTCGGCGGAGATAGGACAGATACAGAAGGCCTGTTTTGCTTGGATTATCTGAGCAGGAGGTCTTGCTTTTGCGAGGGGATGTTCGGCAAAATCTTTTTGAAATGGTCGAGCATCCTCTCGCGCGATTTTTGTGGTGTGCGGTCGGGGTGGCAAGCCTCGCGTCCGAAGAGCGCTTCGGGCGTAGTGAGCAGAGACCATCCCCAGCCATATTCCCGTCCGTGACGGTCGTGTGGATAGACGAAATCTTCCGTCACGATATAGCCGCCCATCTCCAAGCGGGTGAGGTAGGCGTCGAAGCGGCTCCGCATCTTCGGCCCTGTGAAGCCACAGGCCGCCCGCAGGTCGCGGGTGATGAGGCTCCCTTCGGTCCGCAGGATGTCGAGTATGCTTTCTTCGATGCTTCCTTCTTCGGGGCGGGGGCAGACGCTCCGGCGATAGTTGCAGAAGTCCGGCCACCATTCGCGGCTGATGAAGGCCGCCTTGTTTTGGAAGAACTTGCCGTAGGCGCATCCGCTCTCCTGAAGGATGGCGCCCTTCCACGTCCAGAGGGGCCATTCCCATCCGCCGTCGGGCAGGCGGGTGTATTGGCAATCTTCGTCCGTCACTTCTTCGGCCGACCAGCCTTCGACGCCCATGCTGAGCAGGGGCAGAAAGCCTATTTCGTTGATATAGTCTATCAGTTCGGGGCAGGAATGTAAGCGTTCTTTTCTCATTTTCTCGAGTTCTCCATTGGTTTTCTGCTACGGAGGGATGCGATGCATTCCCCCCGTTAGCTTCTTCAAAGTTATAAGTTTAATTTCATCTTTTGTCATGTTGGTACGGAAAATTTTGAGTGTGTGCACTTGAAGCGTACGCCCTCAGCCGACGCTGATCCACACCCCTTCGCCCAGCGGGCGGGAGGCCAGTCGGCGCACGAGGCGATGTTCCCAGAGGCGCGAGTCGAGCACCTTGCCGGGCTTCACGCGCAGGCCCACGAGGATGCATCCCTCCGTGTCGTCGGGCGTGTTGCCGGCATGGATGCGGATGCCCTCGAACTGGGGCACGTGGAGCAGCAGGGGGAGCCATTTTTTAAACTTGGGGCTCCAAGTGACCACCACGGGGTAGCGTCCGTCGGGGATGGCCGTGCGGCCTGCTATCTTGTGGCCGGGCCTGCCTGGGCCCAAGTCGCGCCACGTAGGTTCCAGCGTGTCGCAAAAGTGTTCGCCGTCTATCTCGAGGCGGCCCATGGTGTAGTCTTTAGTCTTTTCGGTTCGTGTCAAGGTCAATTCCATCGCTTCTGTATTTTAGTTTTCGGTAATTGTGATTTGTGATAATTGTGATGTATCCGCGCAACTTCCATTGGCTCAGCATGTGGCTGGTGCCTTTGGCGTCGAGCCCCGCTTCCTGACGCACGCGCACGGCCTGGTCGAAGCTGAAGTCGTCGGGCAGGAGGGTCAGCAAGTTGCGACGTCCGGGCTTGTGAGGGTCGGGTGCGGGCATGTTCATGGCGGCCTCGATGGCGTCGCCGAAGAACTCCATCTTGCATGCCAGGTCGTACTGGAGCGACCAGCGGATGAAGTCCTCGAACGTCTTGTCCCAACGGCAACCGTTGGCCACGAAGAGCACGCACGCCTTCAGGTAAGCGATGACGTTGGCACGAAACGACAGGTTTTCGTACACACGGCTCTGCGAGAGGCGGGCGAAGTCGGCGCACTCTTCTTTCAATGTCTGCGCGAGCCTATAGGCCTGCGGACAATCTATCAAGCCCTGCGCCTTGACGAGGTTCTCGATGTAGGGGCGAAGCTCCTCGTCGAAGGCGGCGTCGTAGGTGCCATAGACGGGCATGTCCGCGCCGATTTCGCGCTCGGGGATGGTGCAGAAGTTGATGCGCGAGATGGGTCCGTCTGTCAAAACTTTTGAGAAGTACCGCCGCCCTTTCTGGATGGTGGTCGAGGCATTCCAGTTGAAGCGGATGGTCACCTTCTCCGTCACGCTTTGCGCTCCCACACGCGTCTGTCCGTAGCGGTTGCCGGGGTCGAAGGCGAGGCACATGATTTGGAATTGCTGGCCGCCCCGTCCGCTTCCACGAAGGGCGTCGAACTGGTCGATTTCGTTCAGCTTCGTATAAAGAAAATGTCCGTCCGCCTCGGCCATGCGCATCACGAAGGCAGGGTTGGTCATGTCTGCGTCAATCTCCTGGATAATCAAGCCTTCGGGTCGTTGGCGCTTGTCCTTGTTCGCCCCCTTCGAGGTGACTTCGTTCTTCCACTCCCGCTCACGTCGGAGGTTGTCCTCGTCGCGTCGGCGGATGTCCGCCATGATGCGGTTGATGGGTTCCGAAATGCAATCCTTTCCTGCGCCCGTGCCGGCCATCAGCACGTTCATCAAGGTGGCTTCGTGCTCTACATTGTCGATGTATTTAAACCTTACGCGATGCAGATGCGCGCCCAGCGAGGGGAAGACGGCATGTGCCACGGCGGGTTTGTAGACATCGGGCGTGCGGCTCACGAGAAGCTTTATCAGGGCGGGAAGGCGCTTGGGTAATGAAGAATGAAGAATGTCGGCTTCGCCTCCGAATGAAGAATTTTCATTCTCCGCGGTCGATTCTTCATTCTTCATTCTTCGTTCTTCATTTTCAATCGCCTCCCGCATCATCTTCGGCATCGAGTACCACTTGGCCGAGCAGGCGGAGTGTATCAGCCCCCGCATTTCCTCCTCGGAGAGGCCGTATCGGGGCATCACCTGGAGCATCAACGCCTCGTCGTTGTCGGCAATGTAGCGCAGGTGCGAGGCCAGGCGGTGGAGCTTGTCGTTACGCTCACCGGGCACGGGTTCGCCACCTGCCAACTTGAACCATTGTTGAATAATCTGACTATATGGTATCCCCTTAAATGTAGGGACGCACCACGGTGCGTCCGCCTGGGGCGTATCGGCGGGGGCGGCAACATCCGCTTGGGGCGTATCGTTGGCATGGGCATCGTCGTCGGACGCACCATGGTGCGTCCCTACGGGGGGAACGGCGGGGGCAAAAAGCCTCTCTTCGTCCAGGTAGAGCACATACTCGCGCGGCACGAGAAAAGAGCAGCGTGCCAGGTCCTTCACCGCCCCGTCGTAGGCGGCGTCGCCCAGGCGGGCGGACATCCAGCGCTGGGCCTCGTCGGGCGCCATGCCGGCGCGGGGGATGACGAACAGCAGGCGCAGGCCCTCGGTGCTGGGCGTGACGTGTGCCAGGACGATGCCCAGCTCGGCCTCACGTCCACGCACTTTCTCGTCGTAGTAGCCGCGCGGATCGGGGATGTGGTCCACGTCGTACATCGACAGGCCGCTGGCGACGGCTTCGGCGTTCGTCCGCCGGCCACTCCGGAAAGTAGCGTGCGGGGTGATGACGGGGAGCATCTTCTTGCGTGCGGCTTTCAGGGTTTCGAAGTCGTCTTTCGACATTTCGCCCCGGCGCACGGCCTCGAGGGCGTCTTCTATCTCGGCGCAGACACGGGCCACGAGGGGCGAGTCCAGTGCCTGGCGGAGCAGCTCGGGGGTGCATTCGCGCACCACCCGGCTCTTTACGTTATTGCTTATTCCGAATTTCATTGCTTTAATGGATAATTGAGAATGGATAATGGATAATTACTCAGAGCCTCGCATCGAACACGTGGTCCACAAAGTCGCTCGCCTGCCGGCTCTCGTCCATGAGGATGTCTGCCGGCGTGATGCCCGTCTCGTCCAGGGCGATGTTCAAAGCGAGCCGCACCCGTTTGGGGCCCACGCTGGCCCGTCCGTGGCGCAGGCGGATGTACTTGTAGTCACCGTTGCCGTTCGAAGTGTGGCGCACATGTTCGTTGAAGTTTCCCTCGTTGGGGCTTACCAGGCCGATAGTGCCCTGCAGGCGGCTGCCCGATGCGAGAAGGCGCTCGTAGGTCTTGTCGCTAAGTTGTAATTGGATAATCATAGTCGTGTCAAAAAAAGTTTTAATGTTGTGAATAGGGTTTACTAATTGAAAATCGTCTTTTTGGGGTTTTAATGGTTGGAAGCCCCAATACGGAAAGCTCCCACAATCACGAGGGGGGGGAAGGGGTTGTTTTCCTCGTGATTGCAGGAGCAAAGTTAGTGTATCGGAATGAGATTTACCTGGTACGTACCTGGTACGCGTACCTGGTACGGTTGCCTGTAACCATCTGATTTACAGACGCGTTTGCGATATCGTTTTTGGGGGAAGCTATTCCTCCAGCGCCCTGTTCACCCGCTGGATGAAGGCGTTCGAGCGGGGTTGGTCCATCCCCTTGTTGTAGGCCGAGCGGAGGTTCTCCGGCTTCATGCCCCACAGGCGGCCGAAGGTCTGCCACAGGTTGTCCACGCCCAGCCGGTCGGCCAGCAGAGAGGCCAGCACGCCCTTCTCGGCGTTCGAGAGCGAGAGCGGCTGCCAGTTGGCGTCCACGAGGCCGGCGTCCACAAGACGGGCCAGCAAGGCTTCGGCGCGGGGCGTGCGTAGCGCGTCGGACAGAGTATCCTCGGGCGCGCGTGCGGCAGGCGCAGGCTGGGCGTCGGCCGAGGGCTGGCTGATGGTTTGGATGGTGGCGTTCGGCATCGAGCAGTTCTGAAACGTGATGCCGTAGTAGTTGTGTACGATGGTCGGTGTCGGTTCTTTGGTTTCCATAGTGTCCTCCTTTCGTGTTTGTTGTCAGATTATTTGGGGTCCAGTTTGTGCTCCGTCGGTGCGGGGTTGAAGCGCGCGTCGGGCAGGTGGCTTCCGCTCACGTGGAGCGAGCCGGGGTAGTAGTTGTGCTGCGCCACGACGGTCGGCGTCGTCGTACCGGCGGCCTGCTGTACGAACTCGGCGCATTCGCCGTATAGGTGGCCGATGGCGGTCCTCAGGCGCTCGTTCTCCCGCTCGAGGGCGGTCAGGCGGTCGGTCAGGCACACGAGGCTGTCCTTGTGGCGTTCGTGGTCGGCCTCCAGCCGGGCGTTCCGTTCCTCCAGCTCGCGGCATCGCTTCAGCCTCCTGGCAGCCAGCGTGCGGGCCTCGTCGCGCTCCCTCCGATACGTGTCGCACCGCGCCTTCACCTCGTCCAGCTTCTTGCGTAGGTCCATGAAAATGTCTTTCATCATCTCGTCTGTTTCGTCTTCGAAAGGCGCCTCAATCTCCCGATTGCTCCCTTTCGTTTCGGTTAACATCTCTGTTGTTGTGTCGTTAAAGAAAAAATACATAACCATACATTTTTTACCAAAACCTTCGTTGGCTTTGGATTTGCGAATGTAGCATAATTCTTCCAATCGGAAAAGAAAATGGCAGAGAAGTTATCAACAGGTCGCTCCGTATATCCCTGCGCCCGCTGCCCGCTCGTCCGACGTCACAATGATCACAAATCACAAATCACAATTACCCGAATCGGATAGTGCGTAAGTCTGAGAGAAGAAAGTGTTAAATATTTTAATATTATA
>ULVG01052495.1_pt1 | contig 11613 bp, 8 predicted proteins | sample 1959221 | NCBI WGS metagenome assembly ULVG01 (sample SAMEA4835780, study PRJEB28245) | human gut metagenome | biome: gut microbiome; material: fecal sample | place: Denmark | collected 2008
AAAAATCTTTACTTGGCTTTATTTCTGATTGTGTTTCTCCTTATATTGATAAAGATAAATATTTTTTAGATATTTTTGCTGGTTCTGGGAGCGTTTCGCTGTTTTTTGCACAGAAATTTAATGTCGCATTTAACGATATTGAGCCATATAGTTCTATTATAATTTCATCGTTTTTATTATCTAAAAAATCAAATTTTAAAGATACGTTTGGTTTAGCTTTTTCCACATTCTTTAATGAATATAAAACAAACAAATCTTTTTTAGAATCGAAATTAGCTAAATATGTCGAACTAGAAAAACTCTTTTTAAGCCAATATGATCTTGAATCCTATAAATTATTGCAAGATGAGTATCCGACTATTTGGAACGGGCTCTATTCTCCTGTTATAAACAATAAATTGACTTTTGATAATTTGTCATCTAATCAAATTGGATATAATCATTTATTCTGTTCATATTATGGAAATAGTTATTTTAGTATAGAACAATGTATAGAAATTGATTCAATAAGATATGGAATTGAAAAGATTAAAAATAATGAGTATTCCTGTCTTTTCTTTGCCGCATTATACCATGCAATGAATCAATGTGTTTTTTCAAAAGATGGCCATATGGCGCAGCCTTTAAGCGTTGAAAAGAATTTAAACCGCGCTATTTTGACTAAGAAGAAAGACTTTTATTTTGAATTTAATTCTTTTTTAAAGAAGCTTTGCGAATCCGACTATAAGTTTTCTAAAAAATACAAAGGATTTAATTCTGATTTTACTGAACTGATTAAGACGAACTTTTTTCAAAAAGAAATTTCGTGCGTATATGCAGATCCCCCTTATACAGATATGCAATATTCCAGGTATTATCACCTTCTTAATACAGTGACAGCTTATTCATATGATTCACCAACAATTCTTCATGGAAAATTTACAAAGGGACTTTATTTGAATAATAGATTCTTTTCTAGACTTAGCTGCAAAAAGACATGCTTAATGGACATGACTTTACTTATGAGGGCTTGCAAGTTAAATAAAATCAATCTTTGCATAAGTTTTGGATATCCTGATATAAGATCGGATGAAAAGAAAGATAGATATGTAATGAAAATTAATGATTTGATTTCTTCGTGTAACAGCGTTTTTGGAACAAATAATGTCCGAGTTTTTTCAAAAGATTACGAACACGGAAATCAAAGAAATTCAAAAAAGAAAAAAGTCATTGAATATGTAATTTGTTGCCAAGGAAATTGCCATGATTAACTACGCTATTGAAACGAAAAAAATAATTAAAGAAACTAATCCATCCAAGCATAATCCTACTTACGATGCAAGTATGTATTGGTCACAAAAGGCTTACAATGTTGCTGATGGCTTAATTTCATTATATACAAAAAAGGGGGATGTTATTTTTGACCCTTTCTTGGGATCAGGTGTCACCTTAATAGAAAGCGTTTCTGATGAGATGAGCAGAAAGGCTATAGGTTGCGAAATTAATGACGAACCTATTTTTCTTATTAACTCTTTTTTGAAGAAAAGAAAAGTCAAACATGAAAAAGAACGGTTGGCTTTATTTTTAAAACAATTAGATGACTTGGAAGAGAGATACTATGTAACTACGTGTCCGGGATGTGGTGCGACTGCTGTAATTAAACAAGTGATTTTTGACAAGACTTCAAATGGAATTAAAATAAAAAAAATCAATTTCAATTCGCATTCAGAAAAATGCAAGGTTTTGTTTAAAGATGGAGATGCTTTTGATTATGAAAATATGATAAGGAAATATCCTATTTTCAATATTCAAAATATTGAATTAATACCTAATTCAAAATTAGCAGTAAAAGAAGGAATGCACATTTCAGATTTGTTTACAAATAGAAATTTTAAAGTGCTTGATGAAATTTTAGAATTAAAAAAAGAATTTGTAGATATTAGCGATTTAATAGATTACGTTTTAGTTGGTATAATTCATCTATCAAAAATAACAGATACACATTCAAATTCACAATGGCCATTATGGACCCCATATAAAGATTGTGTTGAAAAGAATGTAATATCAATCTTTAAGCGAAGGGCAAAAAAGGTTTTAAAAGCAATTAGCTTTAAAGAAACAAATTTTAAAAAAACATATTTAGCGCCTTCTTATGCTTCAATGAAAAGAAATTGCGGATATATTATTTTCAAAAAAGGCGTTCAGAACTTAAAAATAGAAGATGTTCCTGATGAAAGTGTTGATTTCATACTTACTGATCCGCCGTATTTAGGGCAAGTTGCATATTCAGAATACATGCAATTATATAAACCTTTTTTGGATTTTGCTTTTAACTTAGATGATGAAATTATAGTCTCCAGTTCTCCAAAAAGAAGTAAGGACACAAAAAATTATTTTTCTCTTATGGAGAAAGCTTTTAAAGTGTGCTCACAAAAATTAAAGCCTTCCCATTATATGTGTATGTATTTCCATGATTGCAATTTGGCTGTTTGGAATTCATTAATTACAATTATGGAAGAAAACGGACTTAAATATTTGACACAAGTGCATGTTGATAAAACGATAACGTTAAAAAATATCATTAGTCCTAAAAAGTCTTTGAATGGAGACTCTCTTCTCGTTTTCCAAAAAATTAATAATTACCATCATACTAAGCCTGGAAAAGAAACAATTACAGAAATAGAGGAAAATCTTATTCGAGAGGCAAAACACATGATTCTTGTTAATGGGCCTCAAACAACCCCGGAATTGTACGATAATGGCTTGATGGAAATAATTATCGCAAATAATTGGCTTGAAACGCTATCCGCTAAATATAAAACTTTAGTTGAAATTTTTGAAAAATATTTACTTTGGGACTCTCAAAGTTCACGTTGGTGTTTAAATCAAAATAAGTGATCGCAAATCTTAGCAATTCCGTTTATCAGCTATTTCGTGCTTTTAAGTGCCCCATGGTAATACTTACCTGGGAAAAATTGATTTAATAAATCGAGTAATTGGTATCCGTTAATTGTTTTAACGCCTGTTTTGCTTGCTATTATTTTCCCTTCTTTAGTGTAATTAGATGTTGTTATGCATACTGCATCTTTAATTGCTTTTTCCATAGTCATAAAACTATGCAGTCTTTGGATGGGATCACTCCCAACATCTCCTATCCAACGCTTACATTGGAAAATCGTTTTCTGCTTCGTCGAAGGGTTTACAGCAATTAAATCTACGCCACGGTCTCCAGCTCCGCCAATTCGTACAACGTTTTTGTATCCTTGGGCTATTAGCAATTTCTGAATTAATTCTTCGAATTGATAGCCATCCATGCAGGAAATATCTTGAGCGTTTTTTGATGCTATATTTGTTAATTGCTTTTTGACATACACATTATTTGATTCTTGGCAGTAATTTGAAATAAGGTTAATTATTTGAGATTTATAATTCGGATCTTTTAAAAAGGAGTCTAATAACGATTGATCATAGCCACACAACAAAATGCTCGCCATTTCTGTATATAAGTCATCTAATGTAAATTTACCGTGCTTAGATAATAGTTTATTTATTAAAACGGGGACAATATCAAGCAATTTAACAAACAAACTGGCTTGGTCTTCTAAACCTATATATAATTCATTCGGATTTAAAAGGACGAAGGAATTCTCTCTAACTATAAAATATTTATTGATTAGAATTTGAACCTTTTCCAATTCATCAGCGGATAAAGTGATAGCTGATTTTTGAAAAATAGTATTTCGAATTTTTAAAATAAGATCTTGCTCTAGCGAGTAATTCGATTTGCTTTCTTTGATTTCTTTATAACACGTTTCGATGACTAATTTTTCAATGTTGATGTTTGATATATACCAAGTAGTTTTATCTTTTGGAAGCTTTTGAAAGCATAATATAACTTGAGTTGATATTGTGCTTAAATAGGCCGCCTGTTTTCTTATAGTAGGGTCGTCGTTTTCTAAAGCGTATTTGCTAACTAAAGAAAAACCATTTTTATTTGCTAATTCCACAAATTCGGGTAATACATTAAAATATTTTTTCTCTCCGAGTTTTATTGTTAAGAAAACAAAGCCGTTATCTTTAACGTGTTTGCAAAAGAGAGAGAACATTGTGTCAATGTCCGTAATATAATTTTCGAAATTTTTATCTTTTCTCGAAGGTGCGTTTGTAATCACGATTTCTTTCTTCAACATATTTTCGGTTAAAGAAAATCTCTTGTCGTAAAACAGGCGTAACCAATCTCTATATAGCTGTTGGTATTCTAAATAAGGAACCTGATCCGTATATGGTGGATCAGTATATATTTCATCAAATTGGAGATTACAATTCGATAAGAAACTTTGATAATCACAATTGTGAAGTTCTATTTTGTCATTTCCTGAAAAATCGTTTTGTAATATTGATTCAAGATTTTCCTTGTATTTTATTAAGGCTCTATATTTCAATTCGAAAATAGACCAAACATTCATTTCTTGTGCAGAATACATGATGACGTGATATAAGTTGTTAGTGCCTGAACCATACATGTTGACTTTTGACAAAGGCAAGCTAAAAACCAATGCTAATTCAATAACATCTTTTTCAATACTATTGGGCAGTGTAGAAATGGCGTTTTGCAATTTTAATAGTGCTAATTTCGCTCGATTTGTAAAGTTTGTATCGTATTTATTAGCCCCCCTTGATTCGGTTATATTTATTCGAGAATTTTCTATTAATGAATGATGTGGAAATGCTGACGAATCTAACTGATCTGTTTGCTTGATTTTCTCTATATCCTCACTTGTACACTTTTTGGTCTTTTTTCCACAAACTGGACACTTTTCTACAAATATTATGTTCTCGCCATCCTTTATATCCCTATGTGGAGTTGGATTAATGTATTCATTTGTTTGAGGGTCGAAATGCAATTTATAAATATGATTCAATGTTCCACAAGTGCAATGAGTAGAATAAAGGCTCATTATATATTCGAACACGAGTGCTTTTATTTTGTTAAAATTATAATTTAAGTTTTGGAGATTGCATTTTTGCAACAATGTTTTGACCGAGAAAAAAGTATAGTTATCTAATTCTGTTCCTATTATTTTTCTACCTTCGTTCGCCGCAGCAACCAAGAATGATCCTGATCCAAAAAAAGGATCGTAAATAAGGGCGTTTGGATTAGTGGTTTGCTTGATTATTTTTTGAGCAACTAAAAATGATTTTTTTCCTTGAAAATTAAAGACTTTTTTATAAAAGCTTGGCACATTCACATCATTATCGGTAATCGAAGAAAATGCTGACTCGATTAAATCTCTTGTCTCTTTTGAAATTTTATCATTCATTGGCTGACCCTCTTTACAAACTAACTAGATTAATTATATGATTTTTACAATATAATCTCAAATTTGAAGTCTCTTTTTACCATCGGAATTTGGCTTCGTTTGTTTCAACTAAAATTATATTGATTGTTATATACTCTTTCCATCCAAAGAAAAGACACACTTTATGGAAAGTGAAAAAGAAGGAGGTTTTTTCGTGTTTCCTAGTTTCCTAGACAAAGAATACGATTCGTCCAAAGACATAGGAGCAGAGGATAAGAGAACTCTAGAGGCTCAGATTGGCATCTCCGGGAAGACACTCTTGGAAGCCATCGGTTTTCTCATGGATTTATATGACCTGGAAATCAAGAATGTGACCAGATAGATGTGGCATATCCTATAGGCAGTTTCAGCGTTACAAGAGCGGCGAGGTGAAGAAACCGAGCAAAAGGGTTGTCATCGCTATCTGCCTATTGATGAGGCTTCCCTTCACTATCTCGTACAAAGTTTGCTTGTTGGCTGGATTTGCTTTTACGTACTCGTTTGAAGACGCAATACTATTGCAGGTGTTGGAGCATCTTGTCGGAAGGACTCTCGAGGAATTTAATGAGGAGCTTGAAAAGCTGGAGCTGATGCTATCGACAAGTTATCGGGACTGATTCTTAAATTTTTCTAAACAAAATTGTGACACCAGATGTCATATAGAAACCTCCAGAAGCTAGGCTTCCTATCTTTCGATGGCCTTTTTTCGTTGCTTTCCCTGCCAATCGGGCCTATTCCGTATGACTTACGCTTGATGTTATAGCGCAGCTTCTTTTTGTTTCCATGGTTTTACCTCCTTTTTTCTAGAAGGCTTTCGGAAACGAAAAACCTCCTGTTTTTTGAAGCCAATAAGTTGGATTTTCGATGGTGCTCGAGGTGGGAATCGAACCCGCATGATCTCGCGACCAACAGATTTTGAGTCTGTCGTGTATACCTGATTTCACCACTTTAGCATGCCGAAGTATCTTACTACTTCGATATGTGTTTTTGAAGGATTTCTCCTTCGTTCCGCTACCTCCACTATGGATTGAGAGTTTTCTGACGATTTCGTTTCATAATGGTGTTTGCATTCGTCTCTTGTTCGAATCAGCCCTGTTTTTGGCCACTATTTTTCTTCGAAAGAGTGGAAACTAGGCTTTGATTCTTCGATTTTCGGCTTTTCTTTTCCACAACCTTGCCGGTGACTATTGGTCGAAACTCTCGTGTTTGTCGAGATATTTCGGAATTTGTTGTCCTCAATAATTTCTCGAAATGAGAGTCTTTTGAGTCTCCATTGTCAGTTTTTAGAATTCTTTGCCCCAGTTTTTATGAGTTAATGTTTGATACTTTACATAAATTCTATCTTTCGGAATTTGTGGTAAAGCATCGATGATTGTATTGACTGCAACTTTGGAATATTCAGTATATGTTTCTTCTGGCTGATCTAAGTAAAGAGCTACAGAGATTAGTGCAGTAGGTCCTTCTATTCCACCAAAATACATATAAGCTTGATCTTTGATGGAGACCATTACTCTACTTTCAGGTTTACCTGGAAATATGCTTATATTTCCACCTAAACCTTTTTTAATTTTATCAGCTATTTCTTTGTTGATTTTCTCACTGGTTGTAACTTCTATCATTGGCATAAGAATAAGTCCTCTTTTCTTTTATATTTTACTATGATTCTTTATTAAAACAAAAATTAATTGTTAATTGATAGCAATTTGGCTTAAAGCATACGCTCTAGCAATTTGCTTTTCTTTTTGCTTTGTTAGTTCATTAAATAAGCAGAGACAAATCATGAAATGAATTGGAGTGAAGTATATGTTGGTTAGGTTGATAGTCATTCCTATACATAGATAACACATATATTCAAATAAGAAAGATGTTTTTATTGATTTACTTAATTGTTTACAGGAATAATGTATTCCAATAATATTGATTATATTTTGGAATACAAATTTTAAAATGTTGCCCCTATACAAATATTGGAAATACAAATTGTCTATATACATTCTATCAACATATTTGTCACTACCTAATAAAGTAGGTGTTATGTTCTTTAGATAGTAATTCATATACCAAAGACGACCGCTCAATAAATTGTTTAAGGTTCCTGTTGGCATGTAAAGAGCAAGAATAATGGAAACAATAGCGAATATAGGAAACGCAAAGGTGACTATAGCCTGAATTCCTTTATATTTTATTAAAAGCTTGAATGGATAATATAGGAAAAGGACTAAGAAGGCGAAGATAAATATAGTTCTGCTTTTACATCCCAAATAAACGATATAGGAAGAAGCAAACACAAATAGGATGGTAAACCAATTTTGCTTATATGCAATCATAAACATCATCATTATAAAAATGAATAATAGACCAGCATGATTAGGGTGAGTGAATCCCATAGACCAACGAATTAATTCACCAGTTTGGTCATTAAACATATTGTCCGAATAATGAAATCCAAAGAAATAAGATAAGAATGCAATCAAAGAAAATCCAATTAACAATGCCCAAAATCCTATTTTTAATGCTTTTTTATAATTTGCTTTATAAATGACAAGTACAGCGGATGTTGCAAATGCAGGTAAAGCATCGTTTCCAAATAATGCCCAGAAGCAAGATACTATATAAAATAAAAGACCGTATTTAATTTCTTTGTTTGATGGATGGTTAAAGAAGAAAATAAAAAATGATGTTATTAAAGAGAACAACATGAATAATGTTGTTCGATGAGGAAGAGTATTTATGAATCTTTCTATGATAGGATAAAGAACATATATGCAAAAAAATAAATAAGAAACAATCCTATTTGTTCTACTTAACTCGGGTTTCTTCTTTAAATAAATTACATTTTCCATAACCTAACCAATATTATATTTCAAAGAATGTAAAAATAATATGAGTTTTGTATATTGAAAACTGATGTGTACTCAATTCTTGGACCGCATATTAAAAAATTATTTCAATCAAATGACCGATTGTAACGAGGACTTCATCAAAAGAAATCTCTTTGGCATAGCTTGTCTTCTTCGAAAAAGATTCCCATACTTTCCTTTGCATCGGACTCAATGAGACAGATTCAAATGTCTTCATCGCCTTATCTTCATCAATTTCAAATTTTCTGCATCGGCAGGTCTCCTTAAAAGCCGCCTTTAATGTGTCATCTTTCTTCTCAATAATCTTCGCTAAAACATAAAGATCATATAGATCCTTCGCCCTGCTGTTGAGGGCGCCCCCTAACGAGGAATGTTTGCATCTTCTCAGCGACGACACTCTCAATGGAATAGCTCTTAAGATGAAGTGTCTCTCCGGTAACAAGACATTGATATTCATAATTTTGATCCGATGGATATACGATATCTGCTGTGGCCAAATCGATATCAAATCGTTGTCTGATGTTTTCAAGTCTTCCTTCGATAGAAATGCTGAAGCCTCCGTAGACATCATCCTTTTTGATTTCCGAATCTCCGATATATAGGAAAGAAACGTTATCATCCGCACTCACTTTGCAGATTTCCTTTATGACATTGACGATTTCGACACGTTCCAAACGTATTTTCCTGACGATAAAGTCAATGTCCATCGTCGCTCTATTCTCAATGCCGAGAACGGATGAGAGGAACAGCCCTCCCTTGAGTATAAACTTTTTTGAATATGGAGACAGGGAAAGTCTCTTCAAAAAGCAGTCAAAAAAATATCTCGAGTAGACGACATTCGCGTTTATCCCCTTCTCCTTCGCTATATTAATTACCCTTGCAGAGAGAGAATTCTTATTTATTCTCATAATCCATCGCCTCCAAAACCTGATACACCTTCTCTTCTATCTTCCGCATTCTTGCGTATTGAAAAAGAAAATCCAGGTCTTTGTCCTTTCCCTTCAAGAATGACTTCACTGCCTTCAAAAACAGCTCGGAATCATAATCATTCCTTTTCCTGATCATTTCAACGACCATCTTCTCTTTAGAAAAACATATTACGACATTCCCGAACATAGTCTCGACATTAGTGTTCCCCAGTTCAAAGAGCTTGATATTATTCTCAATGTGACAGATGGCGTTAAACCCGACGTTTTCTTTTCTCACCCGACTGCCCTTTGGAATCGAGAACTCAATCGACTCAGGAATCCTATCGGTCAGTTCTAAGAGATAAAGAGCCGTTATGCCAGAATACACTATCTTTGGATACCTTCTTTGAAGTTGGAAGAGGTCATCGATTGTTCCTATCTCCTTCGTGTACACGCCGCGCCTTATTTTAATGAGTCCATGAGATCGGACGTACCTTGCAAATGATGCCGGAGCTATCCCGTTTGCGATAGCGGCTTTTCTAGATATACATCCATCGCCAGTCTCCAACATCCTTTCAATCGTGCTATAATTTTGATTCATTCGTATCACCTTTTTCATTATTAGTGTAACCGATGTATCAAAAGAAAGCAATACATTGCACTGTTTTTCTATACAAACAGGAATGCTAGTAAGAGTCACGTATTCATCGAATGTCAATCGTTATTTCATAGTTATCGTGTTATTTTTTTCTTTTCTTTAAATAATTGCAACGTTAACTAGCCAATAAGCAATCAAGGTTTGATATTTAAACTTCCGAGCTACATAAATAAACAAAACTCATTCAGAATAAATACTAGTTTGCACAAAACATACTCAAGCATTCTAACCAAATTGACTTTCTAAGATATAGCCGATAGCAACTTAAATTTTGCGCAAGTAGGGAAATGCATTGGATAGGTTCTAGATAAAGTTGGTCCAAAAAATTGGGTACACAGCGTATCCACTTTATAAGGAAAATTTATAGCTAGAGTTTTTAGAAATTACTTCCGCCTAATCCCCAATGATCGACTTCTCTATAATTTATATAGATTCTATCTGGATTAATTTTAATTGCTCTAGATAATAAGTCAGTAGTTTTTCTTGTCATCGGGTCAAAATCATTTTTTGATATTGTTCCATAGACGCTGATTTCTACTATGGCACTATATTCATTTGAGCCTTTGAAATACATTGAATCAGATTCGACATTGTCGAATGCAATCATCAACCAGTCTTCAGTTTTATGGAGAGTGGTTATTAATTGACCTAGACCAGTCTTTAAATCTGTCTTGTCCTTAAGGGACAAGGATTTGTTTGTTGTTATTCTAATAAAAGGCATTTATATCACCTCTTTACTTTATGATTTCAGGCTCTTTATTAACTCTTTCAACAAATCTATTGAAACCTTCTAATCCAGCTTCGTTTTGTTTATAAACACCGGCATCTTCGAGACATCTAGCGAATACTAATCCAGTTTCTCTTTCGACAATTTCCTTTACATTAGAAGAGTTGATATCTGAATATTTTTCTTTGATATGCTTAGCCCAGTCTGCATGCTTTTCTGTTAATGGATCAGATGCAGGGTCGATGTTATTCACTAATTCGTCTTCAAGTTTTGCTAATTCTTTATTCAATCTTGAAGGTAGAACAGCTAATCCCATAACCTCAATCAATCCAATGTTTTCCTTCTTGATATGCCATAATTCTTGATGAGGATGGTAGAGACCTAAAGGATATTGATCAGTAGTGATGTTGTTTCTTAATACTAATTCTAATACGTATTGATCTTTGACTTTATGTGCTATAGGTGTGATAGTGTTATGAGGTTCACCATTAGTTTCTGCATATATGAATGATTGTTCGTCGGTGTATCCACGCCATATTCTTAAAATCTTATCTGCTAATGCAATCAATCTCTTAGGATCTCTTGATGACAACCTAATATCAGACAAAGGCCATTTTACATATCCAGCTTTTACATCGGTGTAATTGGTAAATACAATTTCTTCTTCTATCGGAGCTTTAAACATCGGGAAGATGTAGTTTCCACCTTGGTAGTGATCATGAGTCAAGATAGAGCCGCCGACAATAGGAAGATCGGCATTTGATCCGAGAATATAATGAGGGAACTTTTCAACGAAGCCTAATAGGTGTTCGAAGCAATCGTGGTTGATTGCCATAGGGACATGCTCGCTGTTGAATACGATTGCGTGTTCGTTGAAATAAGAATATGGAGAATATTGGAAGAAATATTTCTTTCCTGATAATTCAAAAGGAATAATTCTAATAGTTTCTCTTGCAGGATGATTCAATCTTCCAGCATATCCTTCGTTTGAAGGACAGAGCTGGCATTTAGGATAAGAAGATTGTTTCATCAATTTTGCAGCTGCTATAGCTTTAGGATCTTTTTCAGGCTTTGAAAGGTTGATTGTTATATCTAAATCACCATAAGGTGTGGCAGGTTTCCACTTTAAGTCCTTCTTGAC
>ULVG01001657.1_pt1 | contig 11486 bp, 5 predicted proteins | sample 1959221 | NCBI WGS metagenome assembly ULVG01 (sample SAMEA4835780, study PRJEB28245) | human gut metagenome | biome: gut microbiome; material: fecal sample | place: Denmark | collected 2008
CCAACCTCAGAAGAACCATCGGTAATACCGCCGAGGAACATAGAGAAGTCGCCGCCAGACATACCCTGACCGAACGGGCCGCCGCCACCGAGCAAGCCGCCCCAGACATGCAGGACGCCGTTATTGTCGGAACCACCGGTAGCATCACAAGCGCCGTGCTGGTTACCACCGCCGCCGCCTGCAACGCCCAGAACATACTTCTTAGCATTATTCTCGTCACCGTACTCGGCCAAACGACCTGTGCCGATGACGCCGACAGCCACGGTAGTTGCACCGCCGCCAGAAGCACCCTTCAAGCTCCAGTGAGTGTAGCGCTCTTGCATCATGATACCGCCGTTACCGCCGCCGTTATAGCCGCCCTGAACGACGACTTTAGCGTTGGCATCGGGGCTCGATGCGCCGTTGACATAGTGGGTCGGGTCATGAGAACCAGCACCGCCGTTGACGAAATAGAGCGTCGCGCCCTTTTCCGCCTTGACGCGAATCGTGGTCTTGCCGCCAAGCGAAGTGCGTTCGGGAGACAGACCAAACTGGTTATCAACGCCGCCGCCTGCACCGTTCAGAGTGATGATATACTCACCGGTATACGGAGCAGTGTACATAGAATAGGGTTTCGAAGTGCTGTTGGGTTCGGAGTAGACCTGAGAAGAGGATGCACCGCTGTTCTGTTCATCAATGTAGAAATACACCTGGTCCATGTTGGCCTTTGTGGTCGGAGCATCATAGCAGATGTAGTAGATAGCATTGCGCCAGAACCATTCCCAAGTTTCCTTCGGAATCGTGTTGCCACTCTTGGAACGGTAAGCGAAGCCTTGACGTTTGTTGACGAATTCATCATCCGTAACCTTTTCGAAGAGGTCCGTAAAGCACTTACCGTCAGAGTTGCGAATCTTGTTATCGATAACCACGGTATCGCGGGAATCGATGCCGGAACGGTTATTTACGCCATTCCCCGCGATGAAGTAGGTTTCCATGTAACGCAGACCATTCGGAGCGATAATCGCCAGGTCTTTGTAGTTGTAAACCGCACCGCCGTTATTCAGAGCTGTGTTGATTTCGGAAATTTCATTCCGCAGGGTCGAAATGTCCTTTGCGCTGCCATTTGCAGTCGTAATAGTATTACGCTTCTTCGTAGCTTTGTTCGGAACATTGGCCTTAATGGAAATGTTGTAATCCAGAACCAGTTCAGCACCGTAAGAGGACTGGCTGATATCCTTATACAGATGGTCTTCCGGATTGCTGGAGTTCACGTCACGATTAAAGTTGTAGGCATCAGTTGCAGCAGTGGTATAGGGCTTCATATCGGCGCTATCCCAGTTCTGCATGTACTGAGCTTCAGCCTGGCAACGGAAATAGAAGTGCGTGTTACCGTAATCCATCGGGTTGGTAGCGTTATCAATGTACAGAGACACGATAGCGTTCCATTCCGCATAAGAACTGTTGTTCAGGTCCTTGGATTCAGTCGGGTACATTGCTTCCAGCTTAATGTAGCCGCTGAACTTATTGAATGCTTTGCCGCTGGACATGAAACTCTTTTCAAGTTCAGCCACTCGGCTGTTCAGCTTGCTGATGTTGCCAATCTTCTTGCCAGCATCGCTGTACTTCAATGTGACGGCATCACCGACATCCTTGAACTGAGAAAGGCTGCCGCCGCCTGCCACGTCACTGTACAACCATTTAATGGTGGGAGCACTGTCTTTATTACCATAATAGGTAATCTTTGTGGTATAAATGGCCTTGTTATCACCCGCAGCGCCATAGGCTTTACCACCCTGGCCCAGTTTATCAGGATTGATAGCGTCCAAAGGAATTTCCTTAGGACTACGGCCATTATTCGGATTAGAGGTCGGAGTCGTCCACGCAAGGTTGCCGTTGCTGGAATCGTAGTTATTCAGCAGCAGAGACTGAGCCTTCAACGGCGTCATCTCAATGGGCGGTGCATAGATGATAAGGTGACCGGTACGAGCCTGTGCAATATCGTTTGCCGTGGTAGTATCGGTGCTCATGGTATGTCCCGTGGATTTATAGGTGAAGACACAGCGGAAATCCGTGCCATCCCAATCCATCGCTGCATTCGAGAGTTCCAGTGTGACGGTGGTGTGCTTATTGAATGTAGATTTACCTGCATTCATTTTCGCATCACTACCAGTAAAGGAATCCGGAACCCAGAAGTCAGACGGATACCAGACACCGCCGCCCAAAGCATCATTATCATCAGTCTTGGTTACATAACTGATTTTGTACTTAGAGGACGGGAACAGAGTAGAATCACTGCCAACGGCAACCCAGTTACCGCTTGCGTCACGGTACTGAACCTCATAGGTCAGGCCATCCTCGACGCCCTTCCAGTAGAATGCATCGAATGAGAAGGAAGTGCTGCCACCAACGGAGATGCGGCGGTCAAAAGCCTGCTCGATATACATCGGGCGGATTTCAACGTCAACATAACCGTTACGACCATCCTCGGCCTTATCCATGCTGGAGTATACCGTGCCGCTCAGAGTGTATTCACACTTGAACTGAATGCGATTTGTGGTGTAATCCAACTTAGAGTAACTTACAGAGCTTGTCGTATAAGGCAAGTCGCTGTCCGTTGCTGCAGTGAACGTCAGGCTGTTAATCTTGCCGCTCACAGTGCCGTCAGAGGTATCGAAGGAAGTGCCAGGATTACCGATTTTCACCCAATCGCCAACCTGGTTGTCAACGGAGATAATGCGGTAATACCACACAACGTCGGAGGCTTTCAGCTGTTCATTGTAATACAGCTTACTGTCAACCGTCTTGTTGACCGGACCTTCCCAGTCCTTATAGTCTTCAATCGGGTCAGCAGTCGGAGTCATCAGCTGCAACGGATGGGTCTCAGTATCGTTCCAGAAATGGTTCGGTACGTCAACTGTAATCATGCCAAACTGAGTGACCTTGTTGCCGCTCTTATCGATGACATCGGCACGCATCATACCAGTGGTCGGCAGGTTCGAGATAACGTACTTGCTATCGCTGTTTACAACACAGTTATAGTCAACGCCATCGGAGCCATGAACAACAACCTTGTAACCGGTATAATCGGTCACGCCATAAGAGGTCGGGAACAATGCATTCAGGTCACCAACAACACGGGCAACACCAGTGATGCGAACATCCGGCTGATTGTCCAGCTTCAGAATCGGCAGCGTACCTTTGGTCATATCAGAACCAAGGTTCCAGCCGTTGTTCTTGCCGCTGGTATACATACCGTTTGCAGTCACGCTTGTGTTATCAAACACAGGCTGATTGTTGCTTGCGAGCTTGACCTTATAAACGTCTGCGTTCCAGTGACCGGAGAAGTTCTTGATGGGCTTCCAGCCTTCCGGCAGAGTCAGGTCATCAGTCAGCTGATAGCAGCCATTCAGCGGATACCAGAAAGTACCGCCAGCCTGCAATGCGGCCAGGACCTGCTGTGCGTTGACAGAGGAAACACGAATCACGAAATGAACGTCTTCCTGACCATTCTGCTGTGCCGCACAAATCTCACACTGTTTACGCTGAGAGATGTACATGACAGTGTTGGAGAACAAGGCTGCTTCACCTTGTGTTGCAGAGTTTTCAGGCAAGTGGCCAATCTGGTTCATCAGGAAGTTACCAGTACCGGATAGATAGAAGTTGCTTGTACCGAACCAGGACTGCCCAGTTTCCTCGTCGGTAATTGTTTTTGTGGTTGGGTTCGGATTGTAGCCGAACTCAGCACCAGTTACGTTGCCGCCCGCATAATCAACCCAAATAGGGCCAAAAGCAACCTGGGAGTTAGAGTGCGTTTTAGAAGCACTGAATGTGGAAGGCATATCATAGGGGAAGTTGGTCGGTTCGCGATACTTAACAGTACCCTGAGCCTGAGAATTGGAGTAAGGCTTCAGCTTAATGCTCAGCTGGTCAGAACCGTACATGATACCAGCTTTACCATAGGAGCTGTGAGAGCCACCGGTGGAAAGAATCATCGAAATAGCATCAGTCGGAAGAACTGTGCCGGAATCGATGTTACCACCGTTTGCGCCCATCAGAGCATTCATATTCCAGTGGCCATTGTCAATGTTGGGAACACTGTTCAGAACGTAATAGCGGGTAGAGGTGTCGTTCTTATCGGGACCGTATCGACCACCCTCATAGTAATCACGAGAACCAGGGTCGGTATAACCAGCTTCATGGGCATCGTACCAGGAACCAGCATAAGCATACATCGTATCGTGTCCGATGCACATGCCGTAGCCCTGACTCAGAAATGTCTTGATGGCATAATAGGCTTTACCAGAAAGGTCCGGCTCCTGGTTGACGCAAACGCCCCAGCCAATAGAGTCGATACGGTAGTTGCCCTCAGCGTCCATCATATAGCGGTCAGGGTCTTGGTTGAATGTTTCAACTTTAATTGACAGAACCGTGATATGCTGACTTAACTTTTGACCACTTGAGCTTTTCAGCCATCCGTTATCAGAAACAGAAGGATGAGACAAGAACTTAGCGTACATACGGCCCGCATCTGATACCCAAGGGTTCAAAAACACAACAGCATCCTTGTATTTTGTGCCGGATGCACCTGTGCCGTAGCTACCGTTGTTTCGCAGGACGGCAGTGTACGCAGGAACATTAACCGCAGTGCCTGTCAGATTCCAGTCGTTGCTGTCATTATGCGGACGGAAATAGACGGTCTGACCATACCACTGAGAGTTAACTTCCAGTTTATCGCCATCAGTCAGGGGAAAGCCTATGTACTCGCGAGTAGCGCCAGTTGGAAACTTATTGTCATCCAACACGTTTGCCGTAAAGTGGCTTGTATTGAAAGACCCGCCAATCTGTGTCCAATAGCGGTCAGCAGTGGCTTTGTCGATTTTACCGGCATTGAACCATTCGGTTACCTGGTCGTACATGTTTTTGGTGATGTACTCGTAGTTGCTATCCAGGCCGGTAATCCACTGGTTGTCAGAGGATATGGCAACGCCGCCAGTAGCGCGAGCAGAGAAAGTATCCGCCAGCATAGCCACTGTTGCAGGCATACGCCGAACAGCGTTATCGCTGCTGTTTTCGTCTTCCGGCAGGCAGAGACTGAATTGAACAGTCTGGAGAATGATATCTCCGGCTTTATCCTCGTCAGTCAGTTCATTGCCCAAATCTTCGAGAGCCTTGAAGTTTTCTTTGCGGTATGCTTCATCCGTTACCGTGATGCGGCAGCGATAGGTAGCAAACAGGTCATCTTCCGTTACTTCAAAAGTATAGGTAGATTCTGTTGCACCTTCGATATCCTGCCAATCATTTTTCAGATTTGCAGTGCTTTCATCGGAAAATTCCCACTTGCCTTCGTCATTGACGCGGGCGGTGTAGGTGTTTTCCTCGTTGGATGCATAGATTTCAGTGGTTCCATCCTCAGCAGTACCAGCGGAAATGCTATAACCGTCCAGCACAAAGTTCGGAGTATGCCACGCAACCTGCACATCGCTGCTATCTGCGCCAATCTCGTCTAGGGCATCAACTATTGCGAAATACATCTCGCAGCCCTGCCAAGTGAAATCAGGTGTGCTTTCAAGAGTTTCTGCTTCAGTTGAGTCTTCCCAGACAAAATCGTACCAGGTAGGCTCGTCCTCTTCGTAGTTGTAGAGAGCCAACGCCGTATCAACAGCAAAGTTCTGCTTGCGCTGCCACTGATAGGTGACGGATACATCGTCACGATTCAGCAGAGCATCCAGAGTGATAGAATCGCCAACATCCGCAGTCAGTTTATCGCCGTATTCCGGCGTTACTGTCTGCAAACCGACGAAAGTGGATTCCGCAGTTTCAGGAGTAGAGACTTCTGTGTCGTTGGCATCCGATTCAGAAGTCTCTTCCCCATCTACCGTATCAGATGCCGCTGCATCCTGATTGCTTTCATCGTTAGAGTTGGCATCCTCAGACGAATCATGCGTCAGGTCCACAACATCCGTGATAGTCGGCGCGGAAGTGGCATCAGAGGAGTCGGCATCATTTGAACTACCGGAATCCACCGCATCTGCCTCTTCCGCAGCCGGGGCATCCGTAACATCGGTCGAAACAGAGGTGCTGTCTCCGGTTTCGTCTGCGAACGCAAGTGCGGTCGTGGACATCATCGAAAACAGCATGCTGGCGGCCAATGCTACGGAGGTCACTTTTTGCATAATTTTCTGCATAATGCGATTTCCTTTCTGTACAGCGGCGTTTTTGCAGGCACTTTGGCTGAGCGCCACGCTTCAACGCCCCTGCACGCATTGCTTTTTGCTTCCGTACATTTTCTATCATATGCGATTCGCAAGCCTTGGCAATAAGCCAGAAAAACAAATTTCGCGGAAAGTGAAAAGTGACTTTTCAACGATACAAATAACAAAAAAGAAGCCGAACCGTTATGGAACGGCTTCTTTATCACATATTTGGGTTTGTGCAATTACAACAACATGGTGAGGAAAGCTTGTAAAAATTAACAATCAAATATATGGTATATTATTGTTTAGAAGCCTCAGATATCAGTTTTGGCATTTGCTTTTTTTTCGAGGAGGCAAAATGTAGAATATCATTTTCCCGTCTTTTGCTTCCCACGCTTGAACTTGCTTTCGCGCATAAGGCAGGAATTTATTGTAGTCATCAACATCATCAATCGCGTATGTTCTATCGTGGACGCGGTCAACAAGCACTTCACCTGTTTTAATGTTGACAATGGCATAGTCGGTGTACGGGTCCGTACAGCAGAAATTGTCCAGCAAATCGTGCAAAGTTATCATAATAATCACCTTGAATTACAAAGGAGTTGTTAATCTATGGCAAAGTACACTGAGGCATTTTGCACAACCACAGGCGGCATGGTTTCCATTATGCAGATGCGTAGTGAGTACAATCACGACCCTGCCGTTTATGAAAAGGTCTACAAAGGGCACTTGTTTTGCCCTGGCTGCCAAGCTGTCCCACTGACAGTAGTTCACGCGAACGGCACACTTTTTTACCGTGGGCACCCACACGAAGAGCACGTTGACGGCTGTTGGTATGCGTTGGACGAGAGAGTTGTAAAGAGCGTTACTGAAATTAACGGTGATATTGAGGAGCAAGCTCTTTCTCAGCTTGACTCGCTCTTACGTGCCACATTTAATGTCAACCAGCAGGTGGCCAATGCAAGGGCGGCAAACCGCAATGCAAACGGAAATAATGTCCCTGTTGTGCATCAGCAGCAAGAGGCCCGCAGGCGTCTCCCTCAGTGCCGTATTGAAGACTTGCCTGTGCGGTTAGCAACAAATGATAGACCCCAAGAAATTAGCATTTATTATGGCAAAGTGCTTTGCGAGATTATTGACGCGAAGAGCTCCTACAACAAGACCGACATCAAAGTATTAGTAATAAAAGATGCTGCGACAAAGAAAATTATCATGGGGCTGACAATATCCTTGGCTGTATGGGGACATCTTACGACCGGAGTGCAAGCATTACTGCAATCGACCCAGCAACCTATTCACATTGCGTTCCTCGGTGGGCCTTCGGCGTTGCAAATTCAAGGGATGAAGCTTCCTCATACGTGCTACCTTAGAAAGTCCACTTACTTGCAGGTCTTAGAAGACTGAGCTACTAACGCAACAAAACGCGTTCCATCTGTTTCCACATACCAATCCGCCAAGGTGAGTTCTCCAAGCGTTACATCCGCATCTTTGACAACACCATCAAACAGTGGAATATCAAACCCATATCCCTCAGCAATGACAATCTTCTGAGTAGCAGGGTCTTTAGCCGTTGCAATAAGTTCTTTTAGTTTTATGGGTTTCATAAATTAGTGCAAGGAGACCCGCGACTTCAGTCGTGGGAGGAATTGCCCATTCACATCCTTTCGATTAAATAATTTGTTGCGGGCTCTAAAAGCCGCAGCTTTTTGAATGTCACGCCTTTAGAGATGCTCGTACCATCCAGCTTTTTAAGCGCAAAGCTCCCCGAAGAGCGACGTCCGGAAACGAAGCATTCTTGCCCTTTGTAGAGAACCTTATCCCAAAGACGGAACCCTTCAACGAGATAAGGCATTTGGCTCCGTTTACGGATACCCTTTTTAGAGAAATTTGCTTTATGAGTTTGCCGATTATGGTGTCTGATAGCCTTTGTGCGGTAACATACGCTGCAAGGTTCAGCCAGTGGATGCTTGCTAATACAACGAGCATCGTTTGTATGGCTCTTCTTGATGTCATTTTGCTCACGGCGCATTTTAGTGATATAGCCATAAGTTCCCTGAACAGGGATAGGCAGCTCTTCTTTCAAACGTGCCATTAAGGTTTTGCGCATGATGCCCATGAAAGCAGCATCACGAAGAGGCTTGCCACGTTCCTTGCCGTCAAGCGTTACCTTTCCTTTGTGAAGGTTCTTGTGGCATGTGGTACACAAAGTAACAAGGTTGCTTGGAGCGTTGCCGCCAGTCTTACGGCTTTCGAGATGATGTACATGCAGCTTGACTACTTTTTCGGCAGTATTATGAGCACCACAGCATTGACAAGTGTAATGGTCACGCTTCAAGACATACTGACGGACATTGTATTCGTCGTACATCTCACCAAGCTGATAGTCTGTTCCTACCGGTAGAGGTTTTCCAGCAAGCATCGCCTTCAAGCGCTGCGTGTCAAATTCTGCTGTTTCTACTCTTACAAGAGAGATAGGCAAAATTTTGCAGATGCGCTTAATGATGGTGATGTGCTCTTGAATTTTCACTTCTACTGAAGGTGCCAGCCAGCCTTTATGCTTGCTATGGACGCGGTTATCAAATCTCGGTGCGCGGTAACGGGTCTTACGGTTGCGTCTCGAACGGCGGTTCTGCCTGCGCGTAGAAAGCAATTCTACTACATCGCCGCGAGGAGTAAACTCCTCGCTGTAAAGTTCTCGCTTTTCCGTAGATGCAGATAAACCGACATGTTTACTGCCAGCATCAACACCCAAAGTGATAGGTTGTTTGTATCCCGCACTTCCGTACAGGAGCTTGATTGTAAACGGTGTGCGTTTTACAACGCATGCTTTTTGCTGTTTTAACAGCAGACGAGCCTTTCCGGGCGAGCACGGCATCAAGGGCTCGCCGTGCCTGTTGAGTACATACACATATTGCATGATGCCATGCTCCTTTCTGTAAATTAGCAGCTAAAAAGAAGCTGCTCGCTCCTCCGAAGAGGGTTAAAATCCTTCCCCAAGGTTATAAACGGCTTGATGCAGCCACACCTGTCGGCTTTGCCTCAGCTTTACGTGATGTGTTGCCTTAGAGCGCACGGCTAGGATTTACACCGTACGGTAACTGTCTATTCGCTTATAACGGGGCGCAACTTAATGCGCAAAGGGTAGTCAACATATCCTTGCGGACACTTCTAAAGCGCAGACCCGCCGGAGCAAGTCCGCGACTTTAGTCGTGGGTTATTGACTAGCTCACCTTCTTTATCTTTTATTGTAGTGGTATCGCACATTTTGGCAAAGAAATGATATAGCCCATTTGGCGAAAGAAATATCTCAGAGTAGATTTGTGGTCAAACGCTAAGTTGCTCTTTTTACTTGTTTGTTTCAGTTTGCTTAACATTTGATAACTATACTAAAATAAGCGGTCCTCCAAGTCAGGAGAGCCGCTTATTTCTTTATAGGAGTGTGTTGTCAAGTGTCAGAAGTTGTGGGGCTGCCCAGGATTTTACTTAGCTCGATACAGAGTCTTTCTGAATTACCACTACGAGCACTATATTACGGCTCTGCACATTGCCACCTAAGAGCCGTGCCAAGTAAATGCAATCCTTACGAAAATTACTATCACTGTGATTTGTACGATTTCGCCAACAGCAAGATACTGCTTTCACTAAGTATGACACAAAAGGTTTGGTCTGCCCTTTTACCCGACCGTCAATCCCTACTAAAGTATCCAGACTTTATTATACATATTGCTTTTGTCGGAATAGCTACAAAGCATAAACGCAACAACGTCCCCGTGGTGGTGTTGAAAGAGGCAAATAAAATTACTGGAACAACGTAACCTTCCCTGGCATCGCGATGTTTGTAATCTTTACACCGAACCCTACCAGTGCCGCCGCCATCGCAGCGGCTGCTACCACTGCTAAAATGATAGTCTTACGTTTCATATCTCACACTCCAAAAATAGCGGTAGGTCGCCCTACCGCTATTTGTATTAGTAGATTTTACAGCAACAAAGAGTTAGCATCCTCCAGCATCAATCTCTTCTTGCGTACAGCTATTGTCGGCACGACCGGGAATTACAGTCCCCCACCAGTCAGTATCACCACCGCTATTGCCGGAATCTCCAGAACCACCATTATCGCCACCACTCGGCTGTTCGGGCTGAGGGTCAGGAGCAGGTGCGGGTTCGCTAGGCTGGACAGGAGCCGGATTACTTGGAGCTGCAGCCGCTGCTCCACTGTTCGAACTACTGCCAGCGTATCCAGAATTGCTCTTACTGGAGGTCTTAGTGCTCGTGGAAGCGACTACCTTTTTAGCCTGCACAGTTACTGCATACGCTGCACTTGCATCAGGGTTGCTATCACTTGTTGCAGTGATTGTGGCAGTGCCTGGAGCAACGGCCGTAATCTTGCCTTCGGAGTCAACAGTTGCAACTGCCTCATCGCTGGAGGACCAAGTCACAGAGGCATTGGTTGCCGTATCGGGAGTGACAGTTGCGGTAACAGTCACAGTATTACCTACCGTGAGTACGCCCTCTGTCTTATCGAGAGTAACACTCTCCACGTTCGTGGTAACTGTAACTTTGGTCTCGGCTTTCAGGTCCTCAGGAACAACGCCGAACGCAGAATCCATTGCTGCCAGGTCTTCAGGCATCGTGGCCACGCTGTCGTCAGTTTCTTCAGAATCTGCTGCTTCAACTGCAACAGCACTCAGTTCCGAGGCATCAGCGTCTTTGGCATCCGCAACGACATAGGTCGTGATGGTGCATTCGCCATTAGCAACTGCAGTCACTTTACCGGTTTCATCAACGGTCGCGATAGATTCGTCACTCGATTCGTACGCAAGTTTGACATCTGTTGCATCTGCAGGAACCAGCTTAGCGTCCAAGTCCTTGGTGTTCTCGCCATTGGTGACGAGGTCAATAGACTCAGGTGCCACGACACCGGTGGGAGTGACGACAACTTTGATGTGAGTGCTCGCGGCGATATCGGCGTCCTTTACGGAAGCCGTAACGTCCGCCTCACCGGCCGCCACTGCAGTGACAGTGCCGGTCTCATCGACCGTTGCAACATTCTCATCGGAGGAAGTCCACTCAATGGTGAGCTTCTCGGCAGCTTTGGCCAACTTTTCGTCGGTTTCGGCACTTTCACCGGTTGCTGCAGTCTCGGGAGTCACGGCCGGTGCTTCGTCGGTGCCGAAATTGACCGGCAGAGCCACAGTCTCGCCTTTCTCAACGGTTACTGCATCGGGAACCGCGATGTTGGTAATCTTCACACCGCACCCTACCAGGGTAATCGCCATCGCAGCGGCTGCTACCACTGCTAAAATGATAGTCT
>ULVG01046477.1_pt1 | contig 11219 bp, 10 predicted proteins | sample 1959221 | NCBI WGS metagenome assembly ULVG01 (sample SAMEA4835780, study PRJEB28245) | human gut metagenome | biome: gut microbiome; material: fecal sample | place: Denmark | collected 2008
GCTCGCGTTTTCGCAACCAGCGAGGCTGTCAATGCCGCCTTGCGTCATTTGATTGCTTTGGCCGGCATCATGGGTGAAGATGCCATTAAGCAAGCAACCCGTGAAATTGAAAATACTCAGGCCGAGGAGGTAACGCAATCGCCCGAAGAACCCGCGGCTGTTCAGGCTCAACCGGTGGCAGAATTCCAGACGACCGACGAGGATGAAGAATGGTTTGATTTGCCCGTAGAGGGTGAAAAGGCCGAGTGATAAGAAAAAGCGCTCAGCCAAGGAGTGTGTGGAAATGACATTGCGTTATACAGTTACTCCTGTTCCTTACTCGGGAACATTTCACGTTGAATTGGTACTGAGCGCTTGCGATGAATTATTGTTGCGTCTGCCTGCCTGGCTTCCCGGCAGCTACATGATTCGGGATATGGCAGCAGAAATTCAGTCCTTGGATGTTTTATGCGGCGGCCAGTCTTTCGAGTGCCGCAAAGTCGATAAAAGCACGTGGCGCGTACAGCTCGGTGCTAAACAGCGGAAAATGACCGTCCGCTATGAAGTCTTTGCCCAGGACCCATCAGTTCGCCGAGCTTATTTAGATACTGACAGAGGTTTTTTAACCTTCTCAAGTTTGTGTCTGTACCCGATCGGAAGCGAAAAAGAGGCGATAGAAGTAGAGATTTGTGAACCCAAAGGGGTAGGCAGCTGGCAAGTGGCAACAGAGCTTTCACCTCTTGAAATCAAAGAAAATGGCTTCGGACGCTATCAGGCCGAAAACTACGATGAATTGATCGATTCGCCGATGGAAATCGGGCCCTGGCAAGCTATTGAATTCAAAGCTTATGGCGTTTGCCACCGAATCATTTTAAGTGGGAAGGTGACGCCGTTTGACCGGCAACGACTCAAAAGCGATGTTAAGCGTTGTGTGGAAACGGTTATTTCGTTTTTTGAGCCAAAGACACGCAAAGCTCCTTTTGCATCTTACTGTTTCTTTTTAAATTTAAGTGAGAATTTATACGGAGGACTCGAGCACCGTGCAAGCACTACACTGGCGGCTTCCTTTTTTGATTTACCCATTGAGAGTGAGACAACCATCAGTGCCGGTTACGCTAAGCTTTTGGAGCTTTTTACCCATGAGTACTTTCATGCTTGGTGGGTTAAGCGGGTCAAGCCTTCCGTTTTTATTCCCTATGACTTAACGCAGGAAACTTACACGAACCTGTTGTGGGTTTTTGAAGGTTTCACAAGTTATTACGACGCACTGTTGACCGCGCGAAGCGGCGCAACGGATACGGAAAACTATCTGAAATCTTTGTCGGAAACCTTGAATCGTCATTATTTGGCCAGCGCGAAAAATCGACAAAGTTTGGCCGAATCTTCCTTTGACGCCTGGATTAAATACTATAAAGTCAGAACCAACCGAAGCCGTTCGGTCACGAGTTACTACGACAAAGGGGCGCTTGTTGCCATGGCCTTGGACGCTTTCATTCAGAAAGAAAGTGTAGGCAAACACTCTTTAGATGATGTTTTGCGTTTTGCGTGGCAGCAATTTAAAGAGGTGGGCAAAGACTATGCTGGCCTAGATGAAGAGATGATGCCGGAGATCATTTTCGAGGCGACCGGAATTGACGTGAGTGAGCAAATCGACCGTTGGGTTTACGGTTGCGAGGAACCGGACTACAAGCGTGTACTCAAAACGATGGGCATTGACTTGACCGAAGAGAAACTTCCCATTGAACGGGAAGTGTTGCAGGCGACCTTGTCCGGAACAAACGCACTTAAAGTCAGTCAACTCGATGAAGCGGGAGTCGCAGAGCTTGCGGGGCTTTGTGTGGGTGATGAACTCCTTGCTATTGATTCCATCCGCGTTACCAAGAGCAATTTAGAGAAGCTTCTTAAGCGCTACGGCCAAGCAAAATCTTTTTCCCTGCACGTATTTAGAAGCGGTCTTTTGAAGGAACTTTCCGTGAAGCCCCGAAAGACGGATGCGCGCAAAATAAAGCTAAGCGTCAATTCAAACGGCAAAGCATTTTGCCGTTGGTTAAACCGTTAAAGAGCTTGTCGAATCCAATTTTTCAGAGCAGGCACCAGAGCTAAGGCATCTCGTCGTCCCGCGTCGTAGCCGCGCTGAACGTCTTGAGGATCATGAGTCAAGCGTTTAATTCCTAAAGACGCCTGAGGCCGAATAACAAATGCGTTGCCTTTTTGAGATGCCTCATCAATATCCTTTTGTGTTTGCTCATAGGCCACAGGAGACTGGGCAAACGTTTCACAAAATTGGGGATACTTTCTATAAAAGAGTCTCGCTAGGTACGCATCTCGGTCTTTGACTTTGTGTTCACGCGGTTGGGTGGAAATGACGATATTGCGGTCATACCCTAATTTTTCGAATGCTTTTAAAGGAATACGGTCAGAGCAGCCGCCATCGAGCAGCTTTTTGCCTCGAAATTCTACGATTTGAGAAACGTAGGGCAGAGACGCCGAAGCTCTCAAGCCGTCAATTTCTTTTTCCATATCCGTTAAATGCAGATATTCCGGCTCTCCGGTTTCTACATTGGTACAGGTCACATAGTAAGCAATGCCGGATTTTTTAAAGGTATCGTTATCGAACGGATCGTAAATATAGGGGATATCGTGATAGCAAAACTGGGTGTCAACGATATTGCCAGTTTTGATTAATGTTTTAAAACTGAAAAAACGGTCATCGCCGCAAAAGCGTTTGTAGAAACGAAGACTTCTGCCTTTTTGACCGGAAACAAAAGAACAGCCGTGAACGGCGCCGGCTGATACACCAATGACGCCTTTGACGGGAAGATTTAGGTCTGACAGGACATCTAAAACACCGGCAGCATAAATTCCACGGATTCCGCCTCCTTCAACAACAATCCCTAAACGATGATTCGACATAAAAATTGAACTTCAGTTAAAGAAATGTTGAATTATAGAGAGAGCAAACAAAAGGAAAAAAACTCCAGGTCAGTTGCCCGACGTGGAGAAAGAAGCAAGAACGCGCTAGCTCTTACTTCGAGGACGGTTGGGCAGCAATCGTTGCCAGTCGGTTTTCAAGTGCGGCCGCAATCGCACAACGATTAACAAGCTCACGGGCGAAAACCAGGAAATTCAAATAAAGCTCGCTGCCTCGAACGGATAACATTCGCAAGCGACGCGCCATCCAATAAAAGCGTATAAGTTGCCGCGGCCAGCGCACTTCCCAATAATTCAAAAACAATGGATACCGTGGTTGATGTCGGCAGGCCGAGCGAATTAAAAAGGTCCAACAAAATAATGTCCGTGACCATTACCGCAAAGAAAATCACCATGATTTCAGAAAAGGTAAACATCTGCGGATTGAAAACACCGGAGCGAGCAATTTCCATCATTCCAGATGAGAATGTCGCGCCCAACATGACGCCGATGCTGGCCACAAGCATGATGGTTTTAAAAGAGGCGATTCGACAACCTAAAGCCGAATTTAAGAAATTGACAGCGTCATTGCTGACCCCGACAAAAATATCAAAAACAGCTACCAAACCGAGAAAGGCAAGTAGAGCGAGAAAGTAGTATTCCATGAAAAAAACGTTATTTGAACAAAATAAGAGAGACCACACAACTACAATTGGCGGCAGTATGCGCTTACAAAATGACGGAATTGTTTGAGATAGATGTCGGAAAGATTAAAAATCTGTGAAAAGTAGGAAGATTGTTAGACAGAGTTTGATTCTTAAGATAATTGATTTTCTTGTTCGTATAACACGGTTGTTTTAAATGAGTCGAAGTGCTTAAAACAAAATAATTAGGGAACTCAAAATTAGTCAGTTGGGGGCTGGAGTTTTACTTTTTTCGGTTACTAAAATCGACGGTTGGTTTGATACTTTTCCGAAAGGATTGACAAATGACCAGATACGTATTTGTCACAGGCGGCGTTGTGTCTTCTTTAGGCAAAGGTGTGGCCGCCGCATCTCTAGCTGCCATTTTGGAATCGCGCGGTTATCGCGTCACCATGATCAAAATGGATCCTTACTTAAATGTAGATCCGGGCACCATGAGTCCCTTTCAGCACGGAGAGGTGTTTGTAACCGAGGACGGAGCGGAAACCGATTTGGATTTGGGGCATTATGAGCGCTTTATTTCAGCCAAAATGCACAAGGCCAATAATTTCACGAGCGGTCAGATCTATGAGAGCGTTTTGCGCAAAGAACGCCGCGGGGAATATTTGGGTAAGACCGTGCAAGTTATCCCGCATGTAACTAACGAAATCCAGGAATTTGTGAAGCGAGGAGCGGGCAGTGCCGATATTGCTGTTGTCGAAATCGGCGGAACGGTAGGGGATATTGAATCACTTCCCTTTGTTGAAGCGGTTCGCCAGTTGAGTTTACAGGTAGGGCGTGAAAACAGCTGCTTTGTTCATTTAACGCTTTGCCCCTGGATTGCGGCCGCAGGTGAGCTAAAGACCAAACCGACCCAGCACTCAGTGCAAAAGCTTCGGGAAGAGGGCGTTTATCCTGATGTCCTTTTGTGTCGCGCGGATCGCCCTATTCCCGAGAATGAAAGAGCCAAAATTGCCCTCTTTGCCAATTTGCCGGTTGATCACGTTATCAGCGTTTGGGATGCTAAAACAATTTATGAAGTGCCGCTGATGTTGCATGAGCAGCATCTCGATGAGATTATTTGCAAACGGCTCGGATTAGATCAATCCAAATCAGCAGACCTTTCTGCTTGGGTGAAAATTTGCGAAGAATTACAAAATCCTCAACACGAAGTCAATATTGCGCTAGTAGGAAAATACGTTGACTATGCCGATAGCTACAAGAGTTTGAACGAAGCGCTTTTGCATGCAGGAATCCATACTCACACACGGGTGAATCGCATTTTTGTGGATGCAACGGAAATTGAAGAAAAAGGCACAGATAAGCTCAAAGGCATGGACGCTATTTTGGTGCCGGGCGGATTTGGAAAGCGTGGCACTGAAGGTATGATTCGAGCTATTGAATATGCGCGTGTGAATAAGATTCCCTATCTGGGTATTTGTCTTGGAATGCAATTGGCCGTGATTGAATTTGCCAGGCATGTTTGCGGATTGGATCAAGCCAATTCAACAGAACTTAATCCTGATACACCACACCCGGTTGTTTCTTTAATTACAGAATGGACTGATCGGGATGGAGCTACGCAAAAACGCGACGAGCAAAGCAATTTAGGTGGAACGATGCGTTTAGGCAAGCAGGAAGTGCCGGTAAAAAAGGGAACGCTCGCCTACGAAATCTATGGCGGTATGGTAGCAGAGCGTCATCGCCATCGCTATGAGGTCAACAATACTTATGTTCCCCAGTTTGAAGCTTCAGGAATGGTGATTTCTGCCTGCACGCAGGAGGAACATTTGCCAGAAATGATGGAGTTGCCTAATCATCCGTTCTTTTTTGGCGTGCAATTTCATCCGGAATTTACCTCAACTCCGCGTTTTGGGCATCCGCTTTTTGAAGCGTTTGTTAGGGCCGCTCTTAATTACCGTGAGACTGCCAAATAAAAATGTCCGTTTACGAAGTCTACAAACTGTTTTGTAGGCTTCGTTTAAGGGCTGTGTCAGTGCTCTTTTCAGCGCAAAAAGATTTTGGCTGGCGGACCTCTAACAGGTTTGTTTTTCTTCAATTTTTTAGGTAAAATCCCAACCCTTGTTATTTCAATAGGTGTTTCTCTGTCGCCTTTTTGAATTAACGGGAAACGAATTTTTGGACTCTGTCGCTGGTGCTTGCGGCCTTAAGCGACAATCCGTTTGCGCGCGACTTGAATGAAAATGTCGTGCGTTTTCATTGATAGGTGAATGAATAATGAAGACCTTCTCGGCTAAGCCGCTCGAAGTGACTCGCGAATGGTACGTGGTTGACGCCACCGATAAGATCGTCGGTCACCTCGCTGCTGAAATTGCTGCCCGTTTGCGTGGCAAGCACAAGCCTGAATACACGCCGCACGTTGATACGGGCGATTTCATCGTTGTGATCAACGCTTCCAAGATGAAGATGAGTGGCGACAAGGCTAAGAACAAGCGTTACTATCGCCACACGGGTTATCCTGGCGGCATCATCGAAACGACTTTCGAAAAGATGCAACAACGCCACCCGGGTCGCGCCCTTGAAATCGCTGTTAAGGGCATGCTCCCGAAGGGACCCTTGGGCTATGCCATGATTAAGAAGTTGAAGATCTATGCTGGTGAAGAACATCCGCATACGGCTCAACAACCTAAGAACCTCGACATCTAATAAGGATTCGGCATGATCGGCAATTACAATTACGGCACCGGCCGTCGCAAGAGCTCCGTGGCCCGCGTCTTTATTAAGCGTGGTTCCGGCAAGATCGTGATCAACGGTCGTCCTTTGAATGAATACTTCCACCGTGAAACCGGCCGTATGGTCGTGATGCAACCGTTGGAACTCACCGAAAACGTTGAAACGTTTGACGTGATGGTCAACGTGCGTGGCGGTGGTGAAACGGGTCAAGCCGGCGCTGTGCGTCACGGCATTACCCGCGCTTTGATTGACTACGACGAAGGCTTGAAGGCCCAGTTGTCCGCCGCGGGCTTTGTGACCCGTGACGCTCGCGAAGTCGAACGTAAGAAGGTCGGTCTTCGCAAGGCCCGTCGCCGTAAGCAATTCTCCAAGCGCTAATCGCTTTACGATTGCAAATTGCCCAAATCCCGTCTCAAGCGGGATTGGCAACAGAGAGGCTCTCCAAAATTGGAGAGCCTTTTTCGTAGGCGTACAATAGCGAGATTGCTTTTTATTTGTCTAAAAAATGTCTTTAACGGCTCTGGTACTTGTGCTGACAGCAGCACTGGTGCACGCAACTTGGAACTATTTTCTTAAAAAAGCCAATGCCACGAGACCCTTTTGGTGGCTGGTTTATATCATCACGGCGGTCGTTACCGTCCCGGCGCTTTTTATTTACGATCCCCAAGCGTTCTCTAATATCACCCCGATCGGGTGGCTGGTCATCGCACTTTCTGCGCCGATTCACGTTATTTACGGACAGGTTTTGCAGATAGGTTACAAAAAGTCGGACTACTCCATTGTTTACCCAACAGCACGTGGCACTGGCCCGTTGATTACCGTTTTATGCGCGGTGTTGATTTTGGGTGACAGACCTTCTTTCTGGGGCTGGATTGGCATTGTTTTGATTTTGGCCTCCATTGTGCTTTTAGCGATGCCGCACAAGCAAGACAAACAAACGCAGGATCTTCGTATTCGCGCGGGGATATTTTGGGGGTTCTTAACAGGGTGCTTTATTGCCGGGTATTCATTTTGTGATGCTTGGGCCGTGCAGCAAGAAACGGGACTTACACCAATGAGTTTTTATTTCCCTTCCATTGCAGTGCGAGCGATTGTCTTTGCTCCTTTTATTATTATGCACGCCAATTGGAAGGCGGAATCTAAGGAAATCCTCACAACGCCGCGTTTACAAAAGGCTTTAGCAGTGGTCACCGTGGGTTCGCCCTTAGCCTATCTTCTGGTGCTTTATGCCATGACAATTGCTCCGCTTGCCTACGTTGCCCCGAGCCGAGAAGTCGGCATGATGATTGGGGTTGTTTTAGGTGGTTTGCTTTTGCGTGAACGCTTGTCGGCAATGCGTTTGGCCGGGGTGATCGGGATGACATTAGGGGTGATACTGGTTGGACTAGAAGGGTAACGTTTCGCAACAAAAATGCTTCGTCAAAAAACGTATAATCAACAGGTTTTCTGATGGACGAAATCACTATGCAAGATAACACACAAACAAATTTGGCTCCGGATCCCATCCACTTTACCGACGCCGCAGTGGCAAAGGTTAAAAGTTTGATTGAAGAAGAAGGTAACGACAATCTGAAACTGCGTGTATTTGTGCAAGGCGGCGGCTGCGCGGGTTTTCAGTATGGTTTTCAATTCGATGAAAAAGAAAACGAAGATGACGCCAAAATGGTTAAGGATGGTGTAACGCTCTTAATTGACTCCCTGAGTTATCAATACCTCGTTGGCGCAGAAATTGATTTCAAGGAAGATTTGACGGGAGCGCAATTTGTTATCCGCAATCCTAATGCCGTGACCACCTGCGGCTGTGGTTCATCTTTTTCTGTTTAGTGCGCTGGGTAGAGCGCGCCTAAAATGCGCTCGCCTCGAGCACGCGTTACGGCCGGGAGATTCCCGGCTTTTTTATTGGCAAAACGATAGGCAAGCCAGGCAAAAGCCATGGATTCAACATACATGGGATCAACGCCTAAAACAGAGGTGCTGAAGACGGCATAAGGTCCTTTTTGCAACTCCTGCATCAGCAAAGGATTCAGCGCTCCGCCTCCGCAGATAAAAAGTTCTTTCGTATCTGGCTGCGTTTGAGCGATGGCAGAGAGAATGCCTTGAGCAGTTAGGGCAACCAGGGTGCGTTGAACATCTTCAGGATTAAGTGATGAAAGCAGTGGGAAGCGTTCCAGAAGCCAATTTTCGTTGAAATATTCTCGACCGGTGCTCTTGGGCGGTTTTCGTTTGAAGTAAGGATCTGTCAAACACGCTTCAAGTAACGCGCCAACAATCTTGCCCTTAGAAGCCCAACGTCCGTCTTCATCGAAAAGTAGTCCGCAATGCTTTTGTACCCATACATCCATCAATGTGTTACCCGGGCCGCAGTCAAAGCCTAAGACTGTCTTTCTTTTTAATAAAGTCACATTGGCAATACCGCCGATATTGACAATAGCTCGAGGCGAGTCACCGGAGAAAATACAGGCGTGAAAGGCGGGGACAAGTGGAGCGCCCTCGCCTCCTGCGGCCATATCCCGACTTCTGAAGTCAGCAATGACATCAATGTTGGTGAGTTCTGCTAACAAGGCTGGATTATTCAGTTGCACCGTGAAGCCTAGTTGCGGGCAATGGCGGATGGTTTGTCCATGAACCCCTATGGCGGCAATATCCTGAGAGGTGAGATTGAGTTTAGCCAATAAACGCTTAACAACCTGTGCGTAAAAGTGAGCTAATTGAATAGCCGTTTGGCCACACCGATTAATTTCATCTGGCCCGGACGTTATAAGCGATAAAAGGGCTTTTCGCAGTGAGAGGTTGTAAGACAAATGTTCGTGTCCGAGAAATTGAACGCGGTCAGCCTTGAATTGACAAGCCACCGCATCGGCGCCGTCAAGGCTCGTTCCAGACATCAAACCAATGAAAATGTCCGATCGCCTGCTCATCTTATGACCTGGGTTGTTCCGGGGTGCTTTCTTCTTTAGCAACCGCTTCCCTCGGTGTCAGCGGTTTAACGGATTGAATACGGTTAAGCATAGCCAGTCGAGCCGTCAGAGGACGGGCGGAGGCTAGAAGTTTATGTTTTTCTTCGTTCGTCAGATGTTCCTTATCCGGAATACTTGTTTTCAACGGATTGACTTGACGGTTATTAACACGCAATTCATAGTGAAGGTGAGGACCGGTCGCTAAACCTGTGGCTCCGACATAGCCGATAACCTGTCCGCGTTTAACGGGAACGCCGACCTTCATGCCATCGGCAATTCGGGACATATGGCCATACAGCGTTGTGCGTGAATCATCATGTTTGATCATGAGGTAGTTGCCGAAACCGCGCTTATCAAAGGAGCGTCTGGAAATAACGCCGTCGGCAGCGGCAAAAATCTTATTACCTCGGGGAGCGCCGAAGTCAGTCCCTTGGTGCGGACGAAGCACGCCCGTCACGGGGTGACGTCTCATTGGCATAAAGCTTGAAGTCACCCGTGCGCCTTCAACGGGAACGCGGATAAAGGTTGTACGGTTGGAGGTCCCGTCTAGGCTATAGAACCCACCGTTTCTTGTACCATCATCGGCCCAGAAACTTTCGTATGTTTTGCCTTGATGGGTCACAGAAACAGCCAAAATTTTCCCGTTTCTGACAAAGTCTCCTTCAAGGAACTGCCGCTCATAGATAACGCGGAAGTCATCGCCTTTTGAAATATCCAGGCCGTTGTTGATTGCACGCTCAAACGCCAGGGGCATTTTTTCTGCAATTTCACTAGGGACACCGACAGCTTTGGCAGATTCAATAAGTGACTTATCAACGAGTCCGGCACTCATCGCTTGTTGCGTTTCATAAACGAAGGGAGCTGAGTTGATAACAAAACGCTCGCCTCTGCGAGAGATTGTGACGACGGAATTCTTTTGATTGGCAGAACGGCTTTCTAAGAAAATCTTCAGAGTCTGAGCTTTCTTGTCGGCTGTCACCTTTGCCTGTACATAAACACCCTCACGCGGTGTCGAAAGCGGCTGAGCTAATGTCTGGCCGCGAATGAAGCGCTGCAGTGCCGCATCTTCAATATTTAATCTAGAGAAAATAGCTCCGAGCGTATCGTTGACTCGGATCATTGTCGTATGTGTTGTTACAGCACTATGCGTGGTTACAACGGTGATTTGGTCCGCAATTGAGGGAATGGGAAGCGGAGCGACAATTTCCGTTTGCAGGCTTCTGGCCATTTGCTCATCGTCGGACGGATAGGCCGAATAGGTAGCGATAGCGACAGAAGCGGGCAAAATACCGAAAGTGATACCTAAAACCAAGCGTCTGTATGGGCTTTTAGCAACCCGATCCCACGAGCGAGCGCAGCCGTGGGCAACAAGGCATAAGCCTTGGCCAACGGTACGTAAATTCTTAGCAAGGATACTGGGCGCAGACATTAGAGGATTGATTGGTTACAATAAGCCGATACGCAATCGGAAAACGGCACTAATTTTACCCGAATTACTCCATGAGACCGATTGAATATTCTGTTTTTTATGTAATTTTTTTGTAAAAAATCTATGAGCGAAACTGAACAAAAATATCCTGTGACCGAGCAGGTCAAGGAAGCCATGGCAACCATTAAGCGCGGCGTTGACACGCTTTTGATTGAATCGGATCTTGAGCAAAAGCTGGCTCGCTCGCAGGCGACGGGAACGCCTTTGCGTTGCAAGCTCGGTTTGGACCCCACAGCTCCGGATATTCATATCGGTCACACGGTTGTGTTGAATAAATTGCGTCAATTGCAAGATTTGGGCCACACCGTTATTTTCTTGATCGGAGACTTTACGGCCGCTATCGGTGACCCTTCAGGCCGCAACGTGACCCGTCCGCCCCTTTCCCGCGAACAAATTGAAGTCAACGCTAAGACCTATTTGGATCAGGCAAGTCTTATTTTGGATCGCGAAAAGACGGAAATCCGTTACAACTCCGAATGGAGCGACAAGATGACGGCTACCGATATG
>ULVG01030215.1_pt1 | contig 11176 bp, 9 predicted proteins | sample 1959221 | NCBI WGS metagenome assembly ULVG01 (sample SAMEA4835780, study PRJEB28245) | human gut metagenome | biome: gut microbiome; material: fecal sample | place: Denmark | collected 2008
GAGCAGCGAGGTGCGGATAACTATCTGCTTTGAGGTCAGCCTGCGTTCAATCAGCGGCATAAGCGGGTAGGCTGCAAAGCCGGATACTGCGCCTGGAATGCCGACTATGGTGCCCCAGCTTGCCGCACCGAGCGAGAAAATATAGAAATACTGAGCAAAGGTATCGGTTATTCCCTCGATCGTTGAGAGAATGCTTGAGCCGACAATGAGCATGAGCGGCTTATTCTTAAACAGGAACCTGAAGCAGTCAAGCACCTTCGGTTCATCGGAATTCTGCACCACACGCTCGCGGCAGAATATGCCGGAAAGAGAGAACAGACCCATACCGATAGAGCCGGCGACTATACCCATGACAAGGAAGAGCTGGCGCATATTGAGCGCTATGACGCCCTTGTTGCTAAGGTCAATGAAAAGCGAGATTATCGGGGTCACAAGGCCGCCGATGATGCTTGAGAGGAAGCGCGCGGAGGCAATGGCATTTGACCTGTCCACCGGGTTCGGGGATATTGCCGCCGACAAGCCCCAGAATGGTATATCACCTATCGTATAGAAGAATTCCCATATGAAATAGGTCAGGCACATATAGACTATCTTGACCGCATCGGACTGCACGCCCGAGAGGAATTCCGCGCCGCCGAAAAACACGACGGTGGCTATGCCGAGCGGGATCGGAACAAACAGCAGATACGGGCGCAGCTTGCCGAGCCTTGTGCGGGTGCGGTCAACCACGGTTCCCATGATCGGGTCATTGAAGGCATCCCAGAAGCCCATTACCATTATCATAGTGGCAACCGCTTCGCTCGGTATGCCGAAAACGGTGACAAGGAAGAAGGTCATCTGCATACGCACCATGTTGTAACCTATGACCTGGCCGCCGTTTGCAACGCCGTAAAGCACCGTTTCTTTGACGCCGACGTATCGTTTCTCTTTCAGCATTTCGTTATTTGACATAAGTATCTCCTTCCTGCTTATGGCATCTGAATGATACGGTCATTCTCACACTCGGCAACGAATCTCTCGATCGCCGCTTCATAAGCCTTGGGGTCGGTATAATAGCTGCGGGCATGAACCGCGCCCGCCACGGTCAGCTTCTCCTTGCGGGTCGGGCAGGCGGCGTAAAGCTCATCCTGCATGAATTGCGGCACAAAGTCGTCCGCCGCGCCGTGAATGAAAAGCACCGGGAGCTTTGAATTGCTCACCGCCCTGAGCGGCGAGGCGTCCCTAAAGTCATATCCGCATATCAAGCGGCAGATAAGGTCGCAGGTATGCAGCACGGGGAAATTAGGCAGGTGAAACGAGGTTTTGAGCTGATATGAGAATTCATCCCATGCGCTCGTGTAGGAGCAGTCGGCGATAATGCCCTTGACTGCGGGGTCGCTTACCTTGTCGCTCATCATAAGCACGGTAGCGCCGCCCATTGAAACGCCGTGCAGATAGACATTAAGATTCGGGAAGCGCTTCCTTGCATAATCGAGCCAGAGCAGAGTATCCGCCGATTCATGTGTGCCGTAGCCGAGGAACTTGCCGTCGCTCTCGCCGCAGCCCCTGTGCTCCGGCATAAGGACTGTGTAGCCCTCACGGTAAAAATACGGCATATCGAAGCAGAATTCGCCGACACCGGAGCTGTGCGCTCCGTGGCAGGCGATAAGCAGTCGGCCGTTGCTCACGGGCGGTATTATGACGCTGCCCCTGAGCGTTTCGCCGTTCGAGGCGGTCAGCGACAGCTTCTCTATCGGGAAATCCGCAAACGCTTTCAGCGCGGCGTCCCTGTCCCTGTCGAAATCGCTCTGCGGGGCTTCGTTACCCGCGACGAGCTTGCCGATAAATTTCGGCAGCGGCATCTGTTTATACCATATTATCTGGTTGAATATGAAGCCGCAGATCAAAAACAGCAGGAGGATGAATACCCCGAACACAACCGCAATGATGATCAAAGCCGTTTCCATTTTTCTCACTTCCCGTCCGTTATCCGCCCCGCGTTTACGCATCATGCACAAGTTAAAACGAAGAGCAGGATAATTTTTATTGAAATTGCTCGATAAATACTCGTTTATTATAGACCATTCGGCGGCAAAAGGCAAGCAATTTAATGACAAAATAAGAGAAAAAAGCGCTATGTTACAAAAGCGCAATATTGTGCGGCATTTTTGGAACCACAAATGTGATTTTTGGCAATCGGCTACGAATTTTCAGACAAAATCGTCAGATTTTTCATCATTACCGACAGCCGTATTTTCCTTGACACGGGCAAGGCGATATGTTATAATCCAAGTATAACAAGTATAGCTTTTCGGGACTGACGGATTAGTGGAGCACCACGTGGACCGAGAAGCCGAAGCTGCCGACCGTCTGGGCATATTTATCCTTCATCGGGATAAATGTGCCCTTTTTTATTTTCGGAAGGAGGACAACATGAAGAAAGTTGCAATAATCATGGGAAGCGACAGCGACCTGCCCGTTGTCAGGAAAGCTGCGGCTACGCTCAATGACTTCGGGGTGCCCTACGAGGCGCACGTCTTTTCGGCGCACCGCACACCCGAACAGGCAAAGGAATTCAGCGCCGACGCGCGCCGTAACGGCTTCGGCGCAATAATTGCGGCAGCCGGCATGGCGGCTCACCTTGCGGGGGCTATAGCTGCAAACACCACCCTGCCGGTTATCGGTATACCCATAAAGTCAGGAGATTTAGGCGGTATTGACGCACTGCTCTCGACCGTACAAATGCCATCGGGAATTCCCGTAGCGACGGTCGCCATAGACGGTGCAGTCAATGCCGCTTTATTATGCGTTGAAATTCTCAGCCTCTCGGATGACGGGCTTGCCGCAAAGCTCGAAGCCAAGAGGAAAGCGGACGCTCAGAAGGTCCTCGATAAGGACTCGGATATAAAAAACAGGATCAATTCATTATAAATCAACCACGGAGGTAATCAAAATGGAAAAAACCGTTCAGCTCTATGAAGGCAAGGCAAAGAAAGTATTCGCCACCGACGACCCCGACCTTGTTATCGTCTCCTACAAGGACGACGCCACGGCTCTCGACGGCCTCAAAAAGGGCACCATCGCGGGCAAAGGCGTTATCAACAACAGGATGTCAAATTACCTCTGCCGTCTGCTGGAGCGGCACGGAGTGCCCACCCACTATGTGGAGGAATTGAACGACCGTGAGACGGTAGTTAAGAAAGTCTCGATAGTTCCCCTCGAGGTCATAATCCGCAATATCTCCGCAGGTTCGTTCGCAAAGCGCTACGGCGTTGAGGAGGGCATAGTATTCAAAAAGCCCACGATAGAATTCTCATACAAAAACGATGAGCTTCACGACCCGCTCATCAATTCATATCACGCCCTCGCCCTCGGCCTCGCCACCGAGGAGGAGATCGAGACAATCAAAGCCCTCGCCTTCAAGGTCAACGACGTTCTCAAGGAATATTTCCTCTCGCTCAACGTGAAGCTCGTTGACTTCAAGCTCGAATTCGGCAGGCTGTCCGACGGCAAAATAGTGCTTGCGGACGAGATATCGCCCGACACCTGCCGCTTCTGGGACGCAACCACGGGTGAGAAGCTCGACAAGGATCGCTTCCGCCGCGACATGGGTGGAGTTGAGGACGCTTACAACGAGATGATGAAGAGAGTATTCGGCGACTGAATCGGAGGATATAATGAGCAATTTGAGAGAAGAATGCGGAGTTTTCGGCGTTTTTTCGGGTGAAACAAACGACGTTGCAAGCACCACCTATTACGGTCTCTTCGCCTTGCAGCACAGGGGTCAGGAATCCTGCGGAATAGTGGTCAACGACGACGGCGTTTTTACCGATTATAAAGACACGGGGCTTGTAAACGACGTTTTCACCCCAAATATAATCGACCGTCTCGGCGAGGGCAACATCGCCATAGGCCATGTTCGCTACGGCACCACAGGCTCAAGCAAACGCAGCAACGCTCAGCCGATAGTGGTGAACCACATCAAGGGCAAAATGGCGCTCGCCCACAACGGCAATCTGATAAATTCGGGCGAGCTGCGCCGTGAGCTGGAGCTTGAGGGCTCAATATTCCACACGACCAGCGACACCGAGGTCATTTCATACATTATTACCAAAGAGAGGCTCTCCGCGCCGTCGATAGAGCAGGCGGTGAATCACGCGGTGGACAGGATAAAAGGCGCATATTCGCTCGTCATCATGTCCCCGTCGAAGCTGATAGCCGTGCGCGATGAGAACGGCTTTCGCCCCCTGTGCTACGGCATCACCAATGACGGCAGATACATCGTCGCCTCCGAGAGCTGCGCCCTTGACGCTGTGGGAGCGGAATTTATCCGCGACATTAAACCCGGCGAGATAGTGGTATTCGACAAAAACGGAGTTCGCTCCATTGAGGATCACTGCGGCAAAGCGCCCGGCGCACTCTGTGTGTTTGAATATATCTACTTTGCCCGCCCCGATTCGGTCATAGACGGCTGCTCTGTGCACTCCGCAAGGCTCAGAGCCGGCGCATTTCTCGCCCTCGAGCATCCCGTTCAGGCGGACGTCGTCATCGGCGTGCCGGATTCGGGTCTCGACGCGGCGCTCGGCTACTCCAAGCAGTCGGGCATTCCCTATGAGATAGGCTTCATCAAGAATAAATATATCGGCCGCACCTTTATAGCCCCGGGTCAGAAGAGCCGTGAGGACAAGGTCAAAATCAAGCTCAACCCCATTGCCGAGGTCGTTAAGGGCAAAAGAGTTGTTATGATAGACGACTCGATAGTCAGGGGCACGACCAGCGCAAGGATAGTGAAGCTCCTGCGTGAAGCGGGCGCAAAGGAGATACACATGAGGGTATCCGCTCCCCCGTTCCTCAACCCCTGCTACTACGGCACGGATATCGACTCGAGGGAGAATCTCATCGCCTGCAAATACTCGGTGGACGAGATTGCAAAGAAGATAGGCGTTGATTCGCTCGGCTACCTGAGCATCGAGAGCGTCAAGCAGATAGCCAAAGGTATAAACGGCGGCGGCTACTGCTCCGCCTGCTTCGACGGGATGTACCCGACCGAGATACCGCAGGCACCGATGAAAAACCGCTTTGAAACCAAAATTTCCGAGAACAAGGAGTAAAGCATGAAGAATTCACAGTCAAAGTCCTACGCCGAGGCAGGCGTTGATATCACCGCGGGTTACAAGGCCGTTGAGCTTATGAAAAGCCACATTGCAAGAACTTTGACAAGCGGAGTTTGCTCCGACGTCGGCGGCTTCGGCGGGCTTTTTGAGCTTGACACAAACGGCATGGAGCGCCCGACCCTCGTGAGCGGCACGGACGGCGTCGGCACCAAGCTCAAGCTCGCATTCCTTATGGATAAGCATGACACGGTCGGCATCGACTGCGTCGCAATGTGCGTCAACGACATCATCTGCTGCGGCGCGAAGCCCCTTTTCTTCCTTGATTACATCGCCTGCGGCAAAAACGTGCCCGAGAGGATAGCTCAGATAGTTGCGGGCGTTGCCGAGGGCTGCGTTCAGAGCGGCGCCGCCCTGATAGGCGGCGAGACCGCCGAGATGCCGGGCTTCTACCCCGCCGACGAATATGACCTTGCGGGCTTCTCCGTAGGCATAGTCGATAAAACGAAGATACCCGATAACAAATCCATGTGCGAGGGCGACGCGGTTATCGCCCTGCCGTCAAGCGGCGTGCATTCAAACGGCTTTTCGCTCGTTCGCAAGGTATTCGACGTCGAGAATTGCGACCTCACCTCCCCTCTCGACGAGCTTTGCGGCAAGTCGCTCGGCGAAGCGCTGCTGACCCCGACAAAAATATATGTGAAGCCCATGCTGGCGCTCTTTGAAGCGGTAAAAGTCAAGGGCGTTTCGCATATCACGGGCGGCGGCTTCTATGAGAATATCCCCCGCAGCATTCCCGACGGCCTCGGAGCTGAGATAAAGAAAGCCGATGTCCGCACGCTGCCGATATTCGACCTTATCGCAAAGGCGGGCGACATCCCCGAACGCGATATGTATAATACATTCAATATGGGCGTCGGCATGAGCGCCGTAGTCGCCGCCGAGGACGCCGAAAAAGCGGTTGAAACGCTGAAGGCAAACGGCGTTGACGCTTATATCCTGGGCAGAATAATCAAATCGACCGACAAGGTGGTGCTCATATGAGCAGGGTCGCCATCGCCGTGCTCGTATCGGGCGGCGGCACGAATTTGCAGGCGCTCATTGACTCTCAGCGCAGCGGAGCGCTTCACAGCGGCGAGATAACGCTCGTCATATCGAGCAGCCCGAGCGCCTACGCCCTCAAGCGCGCCGAGGATGCAGGCATAGCGACCTGCGTTTGTGAGAAGCGCGGGCGCAGCCAGGAGGAATTTGAAGCCGATATACTCAAAGCTCTGAAAGAGAACGGCATAGAGCTTATAATCCTCGCGGGCTTCATGTGCATCCTCAGCGAGAACTTTGTGAAGCTCTACCCCGAGCGGATAATCAATGTGCACCCCTCGCTGATACCGTCGTTTTGCGGCAAGGGCTTCTACGGGCTTCGGGTGCATGAGGCAGCGCTGAATTACGGCGTAAAGGTCACGGGAGCCACCGTGCATTTTGTCAACGAAATACCCGACGGCGGCAAGATAATAATGCAGAAGGCCGTTTATATTGAGGAAAACGACACACCCGAAACGCTCCAGAGGCGGGTCATGGAGAACGCCGAATGGGAACTGCTGCCGAAATCGGCGGAAAAAGTATGCGAAAAGATTAAGGAGAACAGATGATGAACATATATAAAACCGATTCCGCTGCCGATCTGCTCAAGGGCAACGCCTACGCAGGCAGAGGCATAATCATCGGCACCTCGGCAAACGGCAGATACGCCGTGACCGCCTATTTCATAATGGGCAGAAGCCAAAACAGCCGCAACCGCATCTTTATCAAGGACGGCGCGACCGTCAGAACCGAGCCTTTTGACTCTTCCAAGGTCGAGGATCCCTCGCTGATAATCTATAACGCCGTGCGCGAGAACGGCGGCGACCTCGTGGTCACGAACGGCGACCAGACCGACACGGTCTGTGACCTGATGGTCGAGGGCAAGAGCTTCTCCGAGGCGCTCGCTACCCGCTGCTTCGAGCCCGATTCACCGAATTTCACCCCGAGGATAAGCGGCATTCTTCATTTAGACGGCGGCTTCGACTACGAGATGAGCATCCTCAAAAGCATTGACCCCGACGGCTCGGACTGCTGCCGCTACACCTACGCTTACCCCTCAAAGGCGGGGCTCGGCCACTTCATCCACACCTATATCTGCGACGGCGACCCGCTGCCCACCTTCTGCGGCGAGCCCGAACGCATAGCCATTCCCGACGATATCGACGGATTTGCCGCCGAGCTTTGGGACAGCCTCAATGAAGAGAACAAGATCTCGCTTTACGTCCGCTACACCGATATCGGCAGCGGCGAATACACCGACAAGCTGATAAATAAAAACCGCTGAGGAGGTCAAAAATGAAAGAATTCGAGCTGAAATACGGCTGCAACCCCAATCAGAAGCCTGCAAAAATATATATGGCAGACGGCTCCGACCTGCCGATAAAAATACTTAACGGCAAGCCCGGCTATATCAATTTTCTTGACGCCTTCAACTCCTGGCAGCTTGTGAAGGAGCTGAAAGCCGCCCTCGGGCTGCCCGCAGTCACCTCGTTCAAACATGTCAGCCCCACGAGCGCCGCAGTGGGCATCCCGCTGAGCGATAAGCTCAAAAAAGCCTGCTTCGTCGACGATATCGAGGGTCTGGACGACTCCCCGCTCGCCTGCGCCTACGCAAGGGCAAGGGGCACCGACCGTATGTGCTCGTTCGGCGACTGGGTCGCTCTCTCGGACGTGTGCGACGTCAAGACCGCCGAGCTTATCAAGCGCGAGGTCTCCGACGGCATCATCGCCCCCGGCTACGAGCCCGAGGCTCTTGAGATACTCAAATCAAAGCGCAAGGGCAGCTATAATATAGTCGAGATCGACCCCGATTATATCCCCGAGGAGATCGAGCGCAAGCAGGTCTACGGCATCACCTTCGAGCAAGGCAGGAATAACTTCAAAATAGATGAGGCTCTGCTCTCAAATGTCGTCACCGAGAATAAGAATATCCCCGAGAGCGCAAAGCGTGACCTTATAATCTCGCTCATCACTCTTAAATATACACAGTCAAACTCCGTCTGCTACGCCTACGACGGTCAGGCTATCGGCGTCGGCGCGGGTCAGCAGTCCAGAGTTCACTGCACCCGCCTCGCAGGCTCAAAGGCGGATACATGGTTCCTGCGCCAGTGCGATAAGGTGCTCTCGCTCCCGTTTAGGGACGATATCAAGCGCCCCGACCGCGATAACATCATAGACGGCTACATCAACCGCAACGAGGAGGATGTCTGCGCCGACGGAGTCTGGCAGAAATACTTCACCGAGAGACCTGCTCCCCTCACCGACGAGGATATCCGCGAATATCTCTCAAGCATATCGGGCGTGTCGCTCGGCTCCGACGCATTCTTCCCGTTCAGCGACAATATCGAGCGCGCCCGCAAGAGCGGCGTCACCTACATTGCCGAGCCGGGTGGGTCGATCCGCGACGATCTCGTTATCGACTGCTGCAACAAATACGGCATGGCAATGGCATTCACCGGCATGAGACTTTTCCATCACTGATAGGGAGTTTTGCAAATGAAAGTAATGGTAATCGGCGGCGGAGGCCGCGAGCACGCCATAATCAAAAAGCTGCGTGAGAGCAGCGAAATAACCGAGCTTTACGCCCTGCCGGGCAACGGCGGCATTGCGAGCGACGCGGTCTGCGTCGATATCGGCGCAAAGGATATAGCCGCTCAGGTGAAATTCGCCGTTGAGAATAAAATAGACTACGCCGTTGTCGCCCCCGACGACCCCCTCTGCCTCGGCGCGGTCGACGAGCTGACCGCCGCGGGCATCCCCTGCTTCGGCCCCGACAAAAGGGCGGCGATAATCGAGGGCAGCAAGGTATTCTCAAAGAATCTGATGAAGAAATACGGCATTCCCACCGCCGCATACGAGGTATTTGACGATGAGTCGGCGGCGCTTGCCTATCTTGAGACTGCGCCCGTTCCGACGGTCATCAAGGCGGACGGGCTTGCGCTCGGCAAGGGCGTTATAATAGCCGAGACCCGCGAAGATGCGAAAGCCGCCGTTCGCTCGATGATGAGCGACAGAGTTTTCGGTGAGAGCGGCGCAAGAGTCGTGATAGAAGAATTTTTGAGCGGCCCCGAGGTATCGGTGCTGTCGTTCACCGACGGCGAAACGCTGATACCGATGGTATCCTCGATGGATCACAAGCGTGCGCTTGACGGCGACAAGGGGCTGAATACGGGCGGCATGGGCACGGTTGCCCCGAATCCGTATTACACAGCCGACATCGCCGAGAGATGCATGAAAGAGATATTTATCCCGACAATAAAGGCGATGAAAGCCGAGGGACGCACCTTCAAGGGCTGCCTTTATTTCGGGCTTATGCTGACCGAGAGCGGCCCCAAGGTCATTGAATACAACTGCCGTTTCGGCGACCCGGAGACCCAGGTTGTGCTGCCGCTGCTCGAGAGCGACCTTTTCACCGTGATGCGAGCCGTGACCGACGGCACTCTCAGCAAGACCGAGGTAAAATTCAAAAACGCCTCTGCCGCCTGCGTTATCATGGCTTCGAGCGGCTACCCGCAAAAATATGAGAGCGGGTTTGAGCTTAAAATTGCCCCCGCCGTTGAAAGCAGCGTATACATCGCGGGCGCAAAGCGCAGCGGCGATAAGCTGCTGACCGCGGGCGGGCGGGTGCTCGGCGTTACGGCTGTTGAGCCGACGCTTGAGGGCGCAATAGCCGCCGCATACGAAAAAGTAAAGAAGATCAGCTTCAAAAACGCATATTACCGCAAGGATATCGGAACGAGAGCGCTCAAAGCAAGGGAGGACAAATAACATGGTCTATCGTATATTCACCGAGAAGAAAAAAGAGCTTGCCGCCGAGGCAAGAGCGCTGCTCTCGGATATCAACTCGCTTTTGCAGATAAAGAGCGTGACCGACGTGCGCGTTATCAACCGCTACGACGCTCAGAATATCACCGAGGAGCTGTTCGATTACTCGGTCGGCACGGTCTTCTCCGAGCCACAGCTTGATTTCACTTATTCCGAGCTTGAGGACGACTCCGCAGCCTGCTTCGCCGTCGAATACCTGCCCGGTCAGTTTGACCAGCGTGCGGATTCCGCGGCGCAGTGCATCCAGCTCATCTCTCGGGGCGACCGCCCGCTCATACGCACGGCAAAGGTCTATATGCTCTACGGCAGCGTTGCCCCCGCCGAGCTTGAGGCGATAAAGAAATATGTCATCAACCCCGTTGAAGCCCGTGAAGCAAGCCTCGAGAAGCCCGATACATTGGAGATAAAGTATGATATCCCCTCCGGCGTTGCGACCCTTGACGGCTTCACCGCGCTTGACAGCGACGGTCTTGCGGATTTTGTGAGCCGCTACGGCCTCGCCATGGATACGGACGATATCAAATTCTGTCAGGATTATTTCAAATCGGAGCACCGTGACCCTACTATGACCGAAATCAGGATGATAGACACCTATTGGTCGGATCACTGCCGCCACACCACGTTCCTCACCCATATCGACAGCGCGGTATTCGAGGATGAGCTGCTCCAAAGCGCCTATGACGAATACATGGCAGTCAGGCGCGAGCTCGGGCGCACAAAGCCCGTATGCCTTATGGATATCGCCACCGTGGCGGTGAAATATCTCAAGGCTCACGGCAAGCTCGACAAGCTCGACGAATCCGAGGAGATAAACGCCTGCACTGTTAAGATAAAGGTCAATGTTGACGGCAGTGACGAGGATTGGCTGCTGCTCTTTAAGAACGAAACCCACAACCACCCGACCGAGATCGAGCCCTTCGGCGGCGCGGCCACCTGCATCGGCGGCGCTATCCGCGACCCCCTCTCGGGGCGCTCTTATGTCTACGGCGCAATGCGTATCACAGGCGCAGCGAACCCGCTCAAAAAGGTCTCCGAGACGCTGCCGGGCAAGCTGCCGCAGCGCAAGATAGTGACCACCGCTGCGGACGGCTATTCGTCCTACGGCAACCAGATAGGTCTCGCAACAGGCATCGTTGACGAAATATATCACGACGGCTACGCCGCAAAGCGCATGGAGATCGGCG
>ULVG01044506.1_pt1 | contig 11036 bp, 6 predicted proteins | sample 1959221 | NCBI WGS metagenome assembly ULVG01 (sample SAMEA4835780, study PRJEB28245) | human gut metagenome | biome: gut microbiome; material: fecal sample | place: Denmark | collected 2008
TGTGGCGGCAACGAAATCCAATGTGTTTCAATCGCTTTTGGAAAATATGTTTGGCAAGGAAAATGTCACCGAGGTGGAGTTAAATCCAGAACCAACGAAACAGGTGGCAGACGTTAAGGCGGGAAAGGATGGTGCGATACAATTGCAGGAAAACATGATGGTGGTCGGAGAGAAAGAAAGTTTTATCAGTGAATATCATTTTGAGGGAGATGAGGAAAAAGTAGACCATGTGTACACTGTGATTTCCGACGGATTAAAGAAAATGACACCGATTACTTTTGAAAGTGTACTTGACGGGGAAAAATGCGGTTTTCAATATGTGGCAAGCGGCAACGAAATTTATGCCTTTAATTACACAGGAGGAATTACCGAGATTTTCTCTTATTATAAAAACGGCATAATTTACGGTGTAAGAGAAGAAAAAAATGCGACAAAAGGTTATTTGGTGGAAATCAATCTGGCAGAGAAAACGGTGAAAAAAATATCCGGCGGTAACATGATATGCAATTTTGTTATGTCACCGGAAGGTAGTAAAATTTTGTGCAATCACAGGGGAGACGGCTACTGGTCAGTCTTTGATATTGCTTCGCAGACGGAGAAAAAAATAAGTCAGAAACTCGTGAATGGATATGCCAGAACAACAGAAATTGAGTTTTTGGATGAAAACCGAATTTTAACCTACGGTGAGTCAATTTTTAAAAACAGTACAGAAGAGGATTCTACATGCGTAGTAAATTTACAGACCATGAGAATTGAGAAGAAATATTCAGGTGTCGGCCTTGTTAATATGAAATGGTCTTACCGTTACCACCACAAAAAGAAATCACTGGAATTTTATGAAATTACCGGAAATCAGTCATTTACCATTCCGGATGTTAAGGATAGTGGCGATGTAATTGATGTAAGTGGTGATTATGTATTATTTGGAAATCTGGAGGAGAAAAAACAGGCGGTTTATCTCATTCAACTCACAAATCATACGTGGAAGAAGATGAATATTCCGGGGAAATTGAGAAATGATATGGAAATTCATCTCGTGAAAACACGGAAGAAAATTCTGATTACAAACAAAAAGAGAGCGTATTTGGTGGATGTGAGTTCGCTGTAAAAAAATTATGCAAGCCATATAAAATAAAAACACATTGCAAAGGGAAGCGATGTGTTTTTATTTTGGAAGTGTTTCTTTGCTTCTTATGTAGGGCTTTTTCTCATCGGTAAGCTCCGCCAGGTAATCCATGCTTGTATTGTAATAGACAGCAAGTCGCTTTAGTACTTCAATCGGCATGCTCCGGCTGTCTGTCTCATAATGTGAATATGTACGCTGGCTAATGTGTAAGTAGTCTGCAATGTCTGTTTGTTTTAAATCGTGGTCTTCTCGCAGATCACGAATACGCTGCATTTTCATGTAAAAAACCTCCTAGGATTAAGGGTGATTTTAAACGGATGAAATCCGAGCAAAATTCTATAATATTATAAATTGAACGTAGTGTATATGATAATGCTAGAACAAAATGGACTATTGAATAATAGAACAATATGTGCTATGATGTAGGCATGAATTAACAAAAATTGGAGGGGATTGTTATGAAAAAATTAGTTTTATCAACAGCATTACTCGTGCTTGGAGTGGCAACACTGGCAACACCTGCGAAAGCAGCAAAGAAGGCAACGAAATTTTCTTTGACACCGTCAACAACAACAGTTACGCGAAAAAGTGTAAAGGTATCTGTCACGATAAAAAAGAAAGCAAAAATAAAAGAAATACGCTATCGTGCCGGAAAAGTCACAAAGAAAGCAAACAAATATTGGAAGCGTGCAAGAACAATCACGAAAAAGAAATCTTTTAGTGCACCGTACAATGGCTGGTATTCGGTTCGGTTGAAAAACAAAGCCGGAAAGTATACTGTCCGCAATATTCAGATTCAGTGTATTGACAAAACGGCACCATCGGTAAAAACAGACTACTCGGTTGCAAATAAAGTGGGCACTGTTTCTGTGTCTGCATGGGATAATAATGGAATTTCCTATATCGGTTATCAGAAGGGCTGGCTGCAATCAAAGAAAAAAGCCGATTATACGGCAATGCAAAATGATCAGAAGTCATTTCAAGTGACAACACCGGGATATTATACCGTCTGTGTTAAAGATGGTGTGGGAAACACTTATTTGGCTTACCAGTATGTGGAACTTTGGAAGGATTTGTGGAGTTTGGAGCCGTTTGATAGTAGTTTTGCAGAAAACTATGAAGGTTCAATGAAAGATCGCTGGGGAAATTCCATTACGAATCCTATTAGGGTTGAGGCGAAAGAGGAAGGAGATAGATACATTGAATATTCTTTAGACGGGAAATACAGTAGGTTGTCTGGAGAGGTTATTCGTTCTAAAGGAATTGATGATAGCGAAAATACATGGATACAGATTATTGCAGATGGTGTTTTGATTTATCAGTCGCCAAAAATGAATTACAAGACAAAACCAGTTTCGTTTGATATAGCAATTAATCGCGCTAAATACGTGAAAATTGTGGCATATTCAGATTATCGTGGATGGGGAAGCATGCTGATTACCAACGCAAAACTTTATAACTAGGTGAAGTGTGAACTTGGCGTAACACAGGATTATGATGACAGCGTGACGGAAGGGTAACAAGATGTCAAATAAAAAAACTGATAATGCGATACGAAATCTGTTTATTGAGAAAATATACAATATATGTGATGGAAAAAAAGCAGAAGAAGTCTTTTTGACTTACATAAAATCAGATGGGACAGAGGAAGATATAACGTATCGGTCTTTTGGATTAAAATGTGAATTATTAATGCAGAAATTTCAGAAGAGTATGCTGCACAGAAATGACCGTGTACTTGTATTAACACCGATGTCTCCATTTGGGTGTATTGCGGTGACCGCGCTTGCTATTTCTGAACTAGTAAGCGTAGTATTGAATCCACAACTGCCAGAGGAAGAATTGGATTCTTTGGTGAAAAAATCAGATATTAGCGGCATTGTATGTGATGAAGAAATTTATCAAAAGTATGCTTATAAATGGACACAAAAATATCCGGTTTTTAATATAAAGACAGGTGATTTGTTTCTTGATAGAGAATACTTTTCTGAGTCATCAAAAGACAGCGATGATGTGCTTGCTATTCTATATTCATCAGGAACAACAAGTGAACCCAAAGGTGTCATGATAACATATGAGGCACAGATGAAGTCAGCGGAGTTGCTTCTTCGTGCATTTGGAACAAATGATATTCGTTATCTATTAGTGTTTCCCATGTTTCATGTTTCTGGTTTTTCAGTTTTTTTTGCTTTGTTTTTGGGCGGAGGACAGATTGGACTGCTCGAAAATACAAACTCAATAAAATTAATGGATGGATTCCAAAAGTACAAGCCAAATGCATTTGGAATGGTACCAAAAGTTTATGAAACATTTTATACGAAGATAGTAAGTCAGTTAAATAACAAAAAGTTTGCAATGAAAATGCTTTCCTTTTGTGGCTGGTTAAATGAAAAATTACATATCAAAGCCGGAAGTTTTTTCTTTAGAAAAATAAATAAGCAGGTATTTGGTGGAAAGATGAAATTTTTAGGAACTGGTGGCGGAAAGTGCAGCAGGGAAGTAGGTTTGTTTTTTCAGAGGATGGGTTACTACTGGATGAATACATATGCCTCAACAGAAATGAATCTGCCAATGCTTACAACAACGGTTTATGACAGATTTCCATCGGATTCTATTGGCAAAATAACATCGTTTCCTGAAATTTCGGTGCGGATTCAAAATCCGGACGCAAATGGAATTGGAGAGATTCAGGTAAAAACGCCATGTCATATGAAAGGATATTTTCGGGATGAAAAGGCAACAGAAGAAGCTTATGAGGATGGATATTTTAAAACAGGAGATTTAGGATGTTGTGATTCAAAAGGATATGTATATATTACCGGAAGAAGCAAGGAAAGTATTCACCTTCGAAATGGAGAGAAAGTAACGCCTGAGCAGTTAGAAAATTTGTATGCTGATTGCATTCCGGAAAATGTTATGGCAGCATGCGTAGGTATTCCGGTAGAGGAAGCCGGCTATGATGAAGTTGTTTTTTTCTTGGAAAAAGATTTGATAAAAGATACCGCTTTGGTAAAGAGTCAGTTCATGAATCGGTCAAAAGAACTTGGCGGTGATTACCGGATTGCAGATGTGCAGTTTATTGATAAGATACCATTGTCATCCATAGGTAAAGTTCAAAGATATAAACTGCGTAATAAACAAGTGATGGACGAAAATAAAAGTCAGGTTGAATATTCTGAGAAAGAACTGGATACGCATAAGCAGCTGGAACAGATACTACAGTCATTGGGGGTACAGCAAGAGATTCGGGAGAAGTCTGTATTAGAGGATGATTTAGCAATTGATTCCTTGAATTTGTTTGAATTATGTGTAGAAATCGAAAAACAGTTTGGTGTGAATTTAACAAATTGTATTTCCGCTCAATTAACGGTTAAGCAATTGTGTGAGCTGATTGAGCATCAGGGAGAAAATGCTCAAAATACCGTGTTATATGATGTGGAAAAATATCCGATGAAACGGCATATAGGAGACCGTTTTACTTTATCGGCTTTTCGCTGTTTTACTAAGTTGTTTTACAAATTTGAAGTGAGCGGAGTGGAATATATACCGGAAAAAGGACCTTATATTATTTGTGCAAACCATCAAAGCCATCTAGATGGGATGTGGATTATGGCAGCGGGGAAGGGAAAAATAAAACTTGAAGATTTTTGCTGTATGGCAAAACAGGAGCATTTAGATTCCGGTATATCCAGAAGGGGTCTGAGACTTACGGGGGGAATCCCAGTAGCCAGAGGAGCAAATACAAGTCCTGCTTTGAAACGAGTTCTTGAATGTCTGCAACAGGGCAAGGTGGTTTTGATTCACCCGGAAGGGACAAGAACAACAGATGGGAAAATAGGTGAATTTAAATCCGGTGCTGAAAAGATTGCACTGGAGGCAGATGTTCCTATATTGCCAGTCAGGATTGAAGGAGCATATGAGATATATCCGAAGAATCAAAAGCTTCCGCATATGATTCGGAAAGGAGGACGATATCCTTTAAAAATACAGTTTTATCCAACGTTGAGTGAGAGGGATGAAAAAAAAGATTTTTATCATAAGTACCTGTTATTAAATAAGGAAGAGAAACAAAGTGAGGTAATTAAGGAAAAGAAGAAAGATAAGCTATTATTGAGTAGTTTGTTGAAAGCAGCAAGATTGTTATGGCATTTTAATATATCGGGATTAAATTATATAGAGAAGGGGAAAAACTATATTATTTGCTCGAATCATACGAGTTATTTGGATCCGGTATGGATTTTGTCTGCTCTTGGAAAGACGTTAGGGAAAAAAGATTTTGTGACATTGGCGGCGGCAGAGCGGAGATTGGATTCTAAGCGTTTTTTTCGGTTGTTACGGTGCATTCCTGTTGAAAGAGAACGGGGAACACACCCGGAGATTGACTGTGTGAAAGAACATTTATTAAATGGTTCAAATGCAATTATATTTCCCGAAGGGGCACGCTCCCGTGATGGTGGTCTGCTCCCATTAAAAAAAGGTGTTATAAAAATTGCAAAGGATACGGGGATTTCTATATTGCCAATATACATAGAGGGCGGATTTGAAATATATCCAAGACATGAAAAATCTCCTAAATTGTTTAATTGGAAGAAGCATAAAAGATATCCATTAAATATTACGGTACAAGAGCCATTGAATCCATTAAATTATGACGAACAGGAAATGTTTAAGCAGTTAGAGAAAAAGCTGAAAGGAGAAGACCTATGAATATTGGATTAGATGTGGATGGTGTTTTAGTGGATGTTCGCACGTTTCAGTTAAGAGAAGGAAAAAGATATTTTCAAAAAAAGTATGGAATATCCATTAAAAATCCGGATATGTTTGAGGTGCAGGATGTATTTGAATGTACGAAAAAACAGAGAGAGTCATTCTGGATTAAGTATATTTGGAAGTATTGTCTGAAAGAACCGATGACAGAAGATGCTGCGGAAGTTGTTAATTCACTAAGAAAAGAAGGACACCGAGTTGTAATTATAACGAGCAGAGTCCACACAACAGAAACTGGAATTACCGGCAAATTATTCCGCTGGATGTTAAAGCATTGGTTAAAGAAAAACCATATGACTTATGACGACATTATTTTCTGCGAGGAAAAAGGCAGTGGAGTGGATAAATTGCGCGTCTGCAAGGAAAACAACATTGATGTTATGGTAGATGACAGCCCGGAAAATCTTTATGAGGTTCGTAAAAACAATCAGGTGATTTGTTATACGGCTGCATGGAATTTGGAGTGCCATGATCTGGATGAGTGCAGGGTAAATAGTTTTAAGGCGTTATATGAAAGGGTGAAGGAACTGAAATGATGGGGGGACATGAGTTTGAAACCAAAGAAAGTGTAAGAGCAGGAACTATGCGTTTAAAACATATATTAGAAGGGCTTCTTTTAGAGATTTAGAATGAAAGTTGAAGCATTGAGTTGAGGAGGAATCATTATGAAGAGAAAAACAAAACGCCTGTTGGCAAAATTTCTGGCATTGGTAATGGTGTTATCCCTGTGCGAGATTACACTGGGACAATCTACGCCGGCTAAGGCCGCAGCTAGTTTGCAAAACCCAACCACCGATGGAAATGGTGTAACAACATGGGATTGCATCTATTTTGGAAACTACTATCAAAGTAACAGTTCAACAAAAGAACCAATTAAATGGCGAGTTCTTTCCGTGGATGGAAATGATGCCTTTTTGCTGGCAGACCAAAACTTGGATGCTAAACCGTATAATGAGGAAGATACGGATGTAACATGGGCAACGTGTACTCTTCGTACCTGGTTGAATGGAACATTTTTAAATACGGCATTTACATCGGCAGAACAGACTGCAATCAAGAATACAACCGTTGTGAACGAGGATAATCCATACTATGGAACAGAAGGTGGAGTAAATACCATAGATAAAGTGTATCTTTTGTCCATTGCAGAAGCAAGTAATACTGCTTATGGATTTAATGGCGAGTTTAGAACGGAAAGTGAAACAAGAGAAGCAAAAAGTACAGCATATGCAAAATGGCAAGGACCTTGGTGGCTGCGGTCACCAGGCGGTAGTAGTGAAGGTGCATCCGCTGTGAATTTCGGCACCGGCTACGGTCCTAACGCCGGTTATTGTGTCTTCGTTGCTTATGGGTTGGTTCGACCTGTTTTGCATTTAAATCTTTCCTCTTCTACTCTTTGGCGTTATGCAGGAAAAGTTACAGCAAATGTGGGAGGTGGTTCGTCACAGGCGACACCAACACCCACGCCGACATCAAAACCTACTCCAACGCCTGTTATCAGCACTGAAGACAAAAAATATATTACAAACATTGAAAAGTCATTGCCTAATTTTTCAAACCTTGGCTCTGCCGAATTAAAAGGACCGGAAATCAGCATTGGCAACAATACATTCAATATTTTTAAACAAAAGATGTCGATGGATTTATCCTTTTTTGATGCCGCTAACATGACGGTGAATATTGATGCCAAGAATAAGACAGCAGAAGTATTGTTAGGAATTAAGTCAAATAATAGTGCCACTGTGAAAAAGGATCCAAATGACACCTATTGGCGTGAATCGTATCAGGAAGTAAAATCACTGGTTAAATCCTGTGGTGGAAAAGTTAATACGACGAAATTATGGAATCAGTTTTCCAAACTTCGAGGAAAGTTAAAGAAAGTAAACGGAAGTGCGGCGTTTCATGTGAATGGCAATGCGGTAGGTTATGTAAAGCTAAAATTGGATGATAATGGCAGTGTAATCGGTTTTGAAGAAGGTGGCATGACGGCGGCACTGGAAGCCGGCGGAAGTGTAAAAGTGCCGCTTTGGTGGATTGTGTATTCGGAATTTGGTGTTTCCGGAAGCGTTGATGGAAAAATCTGTCTTACGATGAATCCGCAAAAAGTCATTACACCAAGTGGAGAGTTAAATCTTGCAATCAAGCCGCATATTGCCTTGGGCGCGGACGCTGTAGTCATTGATATAAAAGGCGGTATTGAGGGAGAAATTGGTGGAAAAGCCTCTTTCCCATGGAGGAGTTTTTCGAATTCCGTGTCGGCTTATCTGACCGGTAAACTTTATATTCAGGCAGATACGATAGTGCCGGGATTGTCAGGGTATAAAGACTGGAAGTTTTCACGATTGGAGTTGTATCCAAACTTAGGTAAGACGACAAAAAGTATCAGCAAAATGACGTATAAGAGAAGTGCGGCTGTGACAAAAAAAGAGATTCAATCGGTTAAGAAGAGTCAGAATTTGCTGGATTCGGCACAGGAATCGCTTGTTTATGAAAACGCAAAGCCGGCGATAACGACGTTTGCGGATGGAACGGCAATTATGACATATTTGGATGATACCGAGGAAAATGCCGGCGGTCAGACAACATTGATGTACCGTTTATATCAGAATGGTGCATGGAGTGATGGCAAACCGGTTGACAAGACGGGACGGCTTGATACGGCAGCACAGATGTTTTCTCACAATGGATTTACTTATGTGATGTACGAAAACAGCGATGTGGCAATTACAGAAGATATGTCCGAGGAGGAAATCCTGCAGCACTTGACATTAAAAGTTGCAAGATATGATGAAGAAAGTCAAACTTTTGATAAGGTTGTTGCATTGCGTGAAGCGGGAAAAAATTGGAGTTATAAATACCAGTTTGCGTCAGACGGAACAGATTTGTATGCTGTTTGGGGCGAAAACTCTTCTGGTGATGCATTGTTGGAAGAAGGTAAGACAAAGATTTATCGAAGTAAATTGGCTGAGGACAGCTGGGCTGCTCCGGAAGAATTATACCGTACTGATGATACAATCAGTGACTTTGCGTATGGTTATGTTGGAGACGAATTTTTACTGGCTATGGTTCAGGGGGAGACCCTTTTGGTAAATGGTGAAACAATCGCAACTGCGGATACCGGAATGCAGGCAGTAAAATGCATCGATGGAAAGATTTACTTTATTCAGGACGGAACGCTTATGCGCTATGACGGTGGGGAGACACAAGACTTGCAAATCGCATGTGGTTCATCCTACGACGTGTATGAAGATGCCGTCTACTGGATTGGGCAGGATAATTTTAATAGCGAAATTTATAAACAAAAGATAGGAGAGGAATCTGTTGCTGCTGCGCTTACCGAAGATGGGGGCTATGTCAGTGGTTTTGCACTCTTAAAAAATAGTGAAGAAGCAGGAGTTGTTTATACGGAGCAGGAAGTGGATACTTCAAAAGAAAATCCATATGGTGCGACGGTATTAAAATATAAAAATGAGACCAAACGGAGTCAGGCGGAGGTTACCAATATTGCTTATGATGTTCTGAGTTTTGGTACGGACAAAGAAAATCCGATTTTGATTACTGTATCAAATACCGGTACAACCGATTTGAACCACGTGAAAATTACAGTAAAAGATGCTTCCGGAAATGTGTTGTATGAGGGGCCGTTCGTAGATAAACTAGCTGCTGGTATGCAGAGTGAACAGGAGATACTGATTTCTGTTCCGGCAGACTTTACTACTTCGGATATTACGGCTTCCGTTACATCGGATGAAACATTTGACCAGCAATTGACAGCGAAGCAAACGATTGAAATGACAACAAGTGATCTTGCTGTTACAGCGAAAAATAATGATTTAATAACAGTAACCAATAATGGTGGTAATGAGGCAGAAAAGGTATCTTTTGTTGTTAAAGATGGTGGAGAAAACGGTAATGTAATACATACAGAAACAGTGGGAACATTATCATCGGGACAATTGAAAGATATTTCACTTGTGGAGATATGGAATAAAGCCACAAGAAATGACATATCCGGAACGAAGATATTGTATTTGGAGGTAGAACAGGAAGAAACGGAATATGAGCTTTGGAATAATAGCATTGTGCTGGAAAAGGAAGTGGCACCGGTTGCCACACCAACACCAACCATATCACCAACGCCAACACCGACGGTAACGCCAACTGCAGTGCCAACGAAACAACCGACGGCGACGCCAACAGTCAAGCCGACTGCTGTTCCAACTGTATTACCAACGTCAAAGCCGACGGTAACGCCAACTGCAGTGCCAACGAAACAACCGACGGCGACGCCAACGCCAACAGTCAAGCCGACTACTGTCCCGACTGTAATTCCAACTTTAAAGCCGACTATAGCACCAACGATAAATCCAACTATTCCACCCAAAAAACAATTGACTGTGATGCCGTCGATTACATCGGGTAACAAAAACGTGACTGTTAAGGTATCAAATAAGAAAACATTGCCAAAAGTAAATTTGCGCGTGTCAAAACATAAAAAGGGCAGGAAACTTGTTGTTCGCTGGAATGCGGTTAAAGGAGCCAAAGGTTACCAGCTCCAGTATGCTTTGAATAAAAAGTTCAAAAAGAAAAAGAGCATACAGACCAAGAAAACCAAGTACACCATTAAGAAATTGAAAAAGAAGAAAACGTATTATATTCGTGTTCGTGCTTACAAGATGAATGGTAAGAAAAAGGTGTATGGAAAATGGAGCAAGGTTAAAGCAGTAAAAAGAAAGTAATGTGCTAACATGATTTAAATTAAAAAGACAAGGAGTGATTCTGTGAAGAAGGTAGTTAAATTATTTTTAGTAGTAGTATTATTGTTGTGTATTCAAGGTGCTGTAAATACAGAAAGTGCTTATTCTAAGATGAAGACGTATAAAGAGGGAAAAACTTATACACTTACAGGAAAGGTGCAGCGAATAAATTATGAGCATCCTAATGGCAGACATTTTATTGTATATCTTCTTAAATTGGATAAAAAATTTAAAATAAAGACTGCATTAGTAGGGAAAACAAAAGCATCAAAAGTTCAACTTGCGTTGATGTATTCTGGCGATAACAAGAAGAATAAATTGTACAAGCTTCGTGGGAAGCATGTTAAGGTACGAGGAAAATTATATGGACAAATTACAGCTTATTA
>ULVG01061652.1_pt1 | contig 10983 bp, 6 predicted proteins | sample 1959221 | NCBI WGS metagenome assembly ULVG01 (sample SAMEA4835780, study PRJEB28245) | human gut metagenome | biome: gut microbiome; material: fecal sample | place: Denmark | collected 2008
TGGATAAGGCAAATGAGATAGCAAGTACAAATCCTGAGAAATATTATATGCCACAGCAGTTTGTGAATCCGGCAAATCCGGAAGCACATTATCGGAAAACGGCAGTCGAACTTAGTGAGCAGCTGGGAAAGAAAATTGATATTTATGTTTCCGGTGTGGGAAGCGGAGGCACCTTACAGGGGATTGCCAAGTATTTGCTTGAGCAAAATCCAGATACGAAAATTGTGGCGGTAGAGCCAAAAGGAGTTTCGGCACTTCACGGAGATGGACCGGGAATCCACCAGATACAAGGAATTGGAGATGGATTTATTCCGGATGTATTAGATACTGGTTTGATTACCGATGTTGTTGAGGTATCGGACGAGGATGCGATAAATACAGCGAGAAAACTTGCAAAAGAGCAGGGGCTTTTGGTAGGAACTTCATCTGGGGCGAATGTATTTGCGGCAATGCAGATGGCAGAAAAATACGGAAAAGACAAAGTGATTGCAACGGTTCTTGCAGACCGTGCGGAGAGGTATTTTAGCACGGGATTAATCTAACGTGGAGAGATGAGCAAATAAAAAACTGAGGATTTTTATAGGATGAAAGTACAGGTGATTCGTTCCAATCGAAAAACAATCGGACTTGAGGTGCGCGCGGATGAAAGTGTGATTCTGCGGGCGCCTGCCGTTGATGAAATTTCGGATGTAGAGTGGAAAAGTATCTTGGGAGAATTTACAGAGAGGGTAAACCATTTTTGTAAAGTTATGGATGTCACCGTTGGCAGAATCACCATCCGCAATCAGAAGACAAGATGGGGGAGCTGTAGCTCAAAGGGCAATGTGAATTTTAATTATCAGTTGTATTATATGCCGCGTGAACTTATGGATTATGTCATTATTCATGAACTTTCGCACAGACGTCATATGAACCATTCGGCAGAATTTTGGCAGGAAGTAGAGAAATATTGCAAGACATATCGGGAATGCAGGAAAAAATTGAGGGATTATGAAATCTAAAGTGTTTTGGACCCTTTTAATCTGACTTTAAATAAATTCAAGGATGCATTGATTGTTTTCTTCTTTTCGTAATGATATAGTGAAATTACGGTACCGAATAATGAAAAATTAGGAGGAATTGAATATGATGTTGGGAAACAATATTCGAATTGCCAGAAAACGAATGGGATTGACACAGGAGGAACTGGCAATGCAGATTGGAGTGACTGCCCAGGCGGTAAGTCGATGGGAATCAGAGGCAGGGCTGCCGGATACATCGCTTATTGTGCCGTTAGTACAGGCGCTGCAGATTTCTACGGATACTTTATTTGGAATGGACCAAATGAAGCAGGAAGATGCCATGTATATGGAGATTAAACGCGAGTATGAGAAGATTGAAAGCGATGAAAAAACACCTGCGGATGCGGCGAAAAAAGAATGTGAATACATCGCTGGACGTCTTGAGGTAAATCCTTCGGATTTTGTTCTGGCAACCTGCATGGTTGAGCGTGTGGCTAATTTAAGCCGTTATGTAGATGAAAAAGGATCTTTTAAGGGGCAGGAATTCATTTGGGACAAATACCGCAAGAAGGCGATTCAGTGTGCCGCTCAGGTGATTCGGTTTTGCCAGAAAACAGAATGGGTGGAACGTGCACATTATGCAGTCGCGTGGGTGTATATTCATGATAGGGATTATGTCAGTGCCAAAGACCACGTCAGAGCACTTCCCAGTGTAAAATCGAATCGTATGCAGGAAAGTATTATGGCACAAATTGCTGATTTTGAGGGTGGCGTGGATGAAATGAAGAAAGTTGTCTGCGAAAATCTTCAAAATTTTGTAAGAGCGATAAATAAAGAAAATCTTTATGCTATGGAATCACTTGCGTGGGAAGTGTCTGCGGATGAGGCAGTTGCGTATGGCAGGTGGAGTATTGATATTATGGATGTATTTAGCAGGAAAAAGGAACTTTTGCCGTATTGCCGTGGATTTTTTCGTGACATTTATATGTATATGATTCATGCTGATTTGCGTGAAGAAAATTATGAGCGGGCAGCCCTTCATTGGAATGAATTAAAAGAAGGTATGCAGAAGCATTATGGTTACTATCAGATGGTGCTTGGCGATGAAGATGAAGAGGTCAAATTTCCAAAACGCCAGCTGGGGAATATGCGTGCCTATACGAAAGAATATATGGAAGAAAAAAAGCAGGAAATTTTACAGAGATTAACAAACTGGGAAGGAGAAGAAAAAATAAAAAAATTCCGCCAATATTTAGATTAAATTCGAATCACCCCTTGAATTTCCTGGAAAACTTAGTATAATATACACTATAAAATGAAATGAATTCGCATATATTTGTGCAAATTCAACAAAAGAATAAAGGGGGACTTAATCTATGGCAAACAGATTTGTATTGAATGAGACATCATATCATGGTGCAGGAGCAATTGCGGAAATTGCAACGGAGACGAGAAGCCGCGGCTTCAAGAAAGCGTTTGTATGTTCAGATCCGGATTTGGTAAAATTCGGTGTAACACAGAAGGTGCTTGATGTGCTGGATAAAAATGGTATGGCGTATGAGTTATATTCAAATATTAAACCAAATCCAACCATTGAGAATGTACAGACTGGTGTGCAGGCATTTAAGGATGCAAAAACGGATTATTTGATTGCGATAGGCGGTGGTTCTTCGATGGATACAGCAAAAGCAATTGGAATTATTATTAATAACCCGGAGCATGAAGATGTGATAAGTCTTGAAGGTGCGGTAGATACAAAGAATAAGAGTGTACCGATTTTCGCAGTACCTACGACAGCGGGAACGGCTGCCGAGGTTACGATTAACTATGTAATTACCGATGCGGCGAAAAATCGTAAAATGGTTTGTGTAGACCCGCATGATATTCCGGTTGTTGCATTTATTGATCCGGATATGATGTCGTCTATGCCAAAGGGCTTGACAGCTGCAACAGGAATGGATGCATTGACACATGCGATTGAAGGATATATTACAGCAGGAGCATGGGAATTGTCCGATATGTTCCATTTGAAAGCAATCGAAATTATTTCACGTTCTCTGCGTGGCGCAGTGGAAAATACACCGGAGGGCAGAGAAGGTATGGCACTTGGACAGTATGTTGCCGGCATGGGCTTTTCTAATGTTGGACTTGGTATTGTTCACTCAATGGCACATCCTCTTGGTGCTTTATATGATACACCACACGGAATTGCAAATGCAATTATTCTGCCTACTGTTATGGAATACAATGCAGAAGCAACCGGTGAAAAATATCGTGATATTGCAAAAGCAATGGGCGTTGAGGGCACGGAAAATATGTCACAGGAAGAATATCGCAAAGCGGCTGTTGATGCCGTAAGAAAACTTTCACAGGATGTTGGAATTCCGGCAGATTTGAAAGAAATTGTAAAGAAAGAGGACATTCCGTTCCTCGCACAATCGGCTTATGATGATGCGTGCCGTCCGGGAAATCCGAAAGAAACAAGTGTAGAAGATATTACAAAATTATATGAAAGTCTTCTGTAAAATAGAGTAATAAAATAAGGCTGCCATCCAAGTGGATGGCAGTTTTTTTGTTTTCGTTATTTAATTTTTCCTTCTTTATGACGTTTGAAGAAATCCCTTGTTTCTTTTGCCACGACACCACTTAGGGCAAAAATAGCAATCATATTTGGAATTGCCATCAAACCGTTAAAGATATCGGCAATTGTCCACACGGCACTGACGGTCATATATGGACCGATAAATACGGCAAGAATGTAAATCCAGCGGAATATTTTTACATGTTTCATGTTGCCGCCACTCAAATATTCCAAACAGCGCTCGCTGTAATAATCCCAGCCAAGAATTGTTGTAAAGGCAAAGAATACAAGGCAGAGCATTAAGACAAATGCGGAAACTTCAGGAGGGAACGGAAGTCCTTTCTGAAAAGCATAGGTCGTAACGCCGACACCCTCAAGTCCTTTTACCTGCCATGCACCGGTTAATACAATGGATAAGCCGGTAAGTGTACAAATAACAATGGTATCAATAAAGGTTCCTGTCATGCTTACAAGCCCCTGACGGACAGGTTCTTTTGTCTGTGCGGCAGCTGCGGCAATTGGTGCACTACCAAGACCGGCTTCATTTGAGAAGATACCACGTGCAACACCTTTTTGCATAGCGACAAACATACTTCCGACGACACCACCGGTAATTGCTCTTGGCGAGAAAGCCGCTTCTACAATTATAGCAATGGCACTTGGCACAGCAGTGATATTGGTAACAATTAAAATGCCTGCAAACAGGAAATAAATAATTGCCATAAATGGCACGATAACCTGGCTAACACTAGCAATTCGCTTGATTCCACCAATCAAAACGGAAGCAACGCAAAACGCCAAAACCAAGGATGAAATCACAACGGACCATGAATACTCGCCTAAGAATGGCAGATTTACGCAGTGTGCATTGGCTGAATCAAAAAAGCCGTGAACAGCACTGGAAATACCATTTACCTGACTGAAAGTTCCAATTCCGAAAAGTCCGACACATACGCCAAAGAAAGCAAATATTTTAGCAAGCCATTTCCATTTTTTCCCCATACCTTGTTCTATGTAATAAAATGGACCGCCAAGGCTGTGACCGTCTTTTGCGACAACACGGTATTTTACAGCGAGGAGACCTTCGGCAAATTTGGTTGCCATGCCGAAAAAGGCAGCGACAATCATCCAAAAAAGAGCACCCGGTCCACCTGCACCAACAGCAGTTGCAACGCCGACGATATTACCGGTTCCAATCGTCGCGCTTAGAGCCGTACAAAGGGCAGAAAAGCTTGAAATTTCTCCCTCGCCGCCTTCTTCGTTTTTTACCATCCATTTTAGGGCAAGCGGCAGTTTTCGAAACTGCATTACGCCAAGACGCACAGTTAATAAAATACCGCCGGCAAGAATTAGTACCATAAGGGGAATACCCCAGACAAAATTGTCAATATTAACTAGAATATCATTGATTGTTTTCCACATTCGTTTTATCCTTCCTCTTTTTGTTAAAATAGCATTACTTTTATACTATATCGTATCTTTTAGGTTCTAGTCAAGCATCATACCGGATTCGTTTTGGTAATTTCGCAAAAGTTATGGTAAAATGGAGGGCAGAGGAGAGGAGGTGCACACATGACAAACAGTTATCGTTTTTTTCAAAATAAGGAGTGTGAATATTTTCCCTGTCACAAGGTGGAAAACGAGGAAGAGTTTAATTGTTTGTTCTGCTATTGCCCGTTGTATCGTGAAAATAAGTGCATTGGAAATCCGATTTATTTTTTGAATGCGAAGGGACAGAAAATGAAAGACTGCAGTCAGTGTGAGGTGATACATCGTCCGGAAGCTTATGACAAGGTAATGCAGCAATTACAGAGACAGGATGAAATGATTTCTCTTAATATTGGAAATCTAAGAGAAGTAATCTGGGAGCGTATGGCACAGATTGCTTCGTGGGAGCAGATGGATAAGAGAACACACAGACAGCATAAAGGGATGGCAGTTAGCAGCATTGGAGAAATTCTGGAAAGGAATAAATATTTGTACCGTGTTTCTATTCTTTTGCAGCCGTTTTCGGGGCAATGTGTAGAAGATGGCTGGTTTTCTTTTGGAAATGATAAGATGCAGTGCCAGGTGCTGTCACGCATTGACAGGAGACAGGTTGAAACCGGTTATTTGTATGCATTTCATGCACCGGAATATGAAGTAGAAGAAAGTAAGGCACTTTTAACACAGTATTACTGGGAGATTTTTCAAATCGCTTGTTTGGATGTGGTAAGAGAGTGGCTGCGGGAGTATTTGCAGCGGAAGCACAGCGTGTATGAAAAACGGTTTTGCAGCCCTGCTTTTGGCGCAGGTTTTTATGGAATGGAGTTATCTGCATCAGAGAAAATGCTGCAATTAATGGATGCTGAAAAAATTGGAGTTTCATGGGATGGTGGAAAAATGAAACCACAAATGAGTGTGGCAGGTGTGTACCTGATTAGCAGAAAAAATATTTTGTCAGACTGCAGGGATTGTGCAAACTGTATCGGGCAGCAGACAGGCTGTGCATTTTGCTGTAACAATCCGAAAAAATGAGTTGATACATGTGGCGAAAAATGATAAAATAAAAAATAGTTTTTATGTGGTTAAAAAGGGTGGAAAATTGCATAACAAAGAAGAAGGACGATTGATTTGAATATTTTATCACTGGAACATTTGACACATTCATATACGGAAAGAAAACTTTTTGATGACGCCGATTTTTATCTTCATGAAGGGGATAAGGTAGGTGTAATCGGAATCAATGGAACCGGCAAGTCGACTTTGCTGAAAATTATGGCAGGGCTGGAGACTCCGGATGAAGGACAGGTTATACAGGCATCGAATCTGATGATTCATTATCTGCCTCAGAATCCGGAATTTTCGGAAGAGGACACGGTTTTACAGAGTGTTCAGAACATGGTGCATCACCATGCCAATGAAAATGAATTGATAGCGGCTAAGGCAATGCTTACAAGGCTTGGTATTACAGACTTTGAACAGAAGACAAGAGAGCTTTCCGGTGGACAGAGAAAGCGTCTTGCACTTGTTTCCGTGTTGATTACTCCATGTGATGTGCTCATATTGGATGAGCCGACAAACCATTTGGACAGTGAGATGGCGGATTGGCTGGAAAATAAGCTGCAAGCGTTCCGTGGGGCCTTGGTTATGGTGACGCATGACAGGTATTTTCTGGATTCCGTGACAAATAAAATCATAGAGCTTGACAAAGGGAAAATATACAGTTACGACGAAAAATATTCGGGGTTTCTGCAGCGAAAGGCAGAGCGGGAAGAAAGTGTGCGTGCCAGTGAGAGAAAACGTCAGAGTATTTTGCGCAAGGAGATTGAGTGGATTTCGCGTGGTGCCAGAGCTCGTTCGACGAAACAGAAGGCACACATCCAGCGATACGAAGCACTGAAAAATCAAAAGGCACCGGAAGTTGATGAAAAACTCCAGTTAAGCAGTATTTCATCCCGTATGGGAAAAACGACAATCGAAATTGAAAATTTATCAAAAGCTTATGGTGAGAATACACTGATACGTGATTTTTCTTATATATTTCTCAAACATGACCGGATTGGTTTTGTTGGGAAAAACGGCTGCGGAAAGACGACATTAATGAAAATGATTGCCGGCCGGATTGAGCCGGATGCCGGCAGTATTAAAGTTGGACAGACGATTCGGATTGGTTATTATACACAGGAAATCGAAAAGGAAGAATCCGCGGGAATTGCTTATATGGATGCGGATGAAAAGGTGATTGATTATATTAAAAACACGGCAGAATTTGTGCGCACCAGTGATGGGCTGGTCTCGGCATCTGCCATGCTGGAGCGCTTTTTGTTTCCGCCTTCGCAACAGTATAGTGCCATTGGTAAATTATCCGGTGGTGAAAAACGAAGGTTAAATCTTCTCCGCGTGCTGATGGAGGCGCCAAACGTACTTATTCTTGACGAGCCGACAAATGATTTGGATATCGAAACGATGACAATTTTAGAGGATTATTTGGATGACTTTGACGGAATTGTTATCACAGTTTCACATGACCGGTATTTTTTGGACCGTATTGTAACCCGCATTTTTGCTTTTGAAGAGAATGGTGCAATTCGCCAGTACGAAGGCGGTTACACAGATTATGTGAAAAAGTGTCCGGCGAGTACGGAAAATTCTTTTGACGGAAAAACTAAGAGCCATACCGGTAACAAAGAGGCGCGGATGGCGTATAAAAACCGTGAAAAGAAACTTAAATTTTCTTATCAGGAACAGCGTGAATATGAGACAATCGAAGAGGATATTTCTGTGTTGGAGACGACCATTGAAACACTTGATCAAGAAATGGCGGAGAATGGGACAGACTATGTCAAACTTCGTGAGTTATCTGAGAAAAAAGATGAAGCAGAGGAACAGTTGATGGAGAAAATGGAACGCTGGGAGTATTTGGAGGAACTGGCGGAAAAGATAGCAAATCAGTAGAAGGTAACATTAAGGACACTGTGTATTCAAGTTGTGTAACATATTTTCACATGTATTACTTATAAAAAGACATTCTCTATTTTTGTATTTATGATAGCATTATATATAGCATTAATCAAATAAAAAAATGGAGGTATGGTTATGAGGAGACAGATAAAGAGAGTTGTGGCGACATTGCTGACGGCATCGTTGATTGCTCCTATGTGTTATGGAAACAAAGTTTCTAATGCTGAAATGGTGAAAAAGAATGTTACAGCAACTGCAGTTGATGAGGATGGCTCAGATGGGCTGACAGAAATCACAGAATTGCATGCAGCATCGGTAGATAATAAAATAGAAGTTCGCATATGGAAGAATGAGGAGGGAAAAATTTTTTATTCTGCATACCGGAATGGACATGTTACGTTGAAATGCGTACCACTTGGCATTGTGGCGAAAAGTGTTGATTTATCTACTGGTCTGCAGGTGGATGAGGAGTCATATGAACTTAAAAAGGGAAAAGAAGAGTATGATTGGTACCAGGGAAGTAAAAAACATGTAAATAAAGAATATCAGGAAATGTCATTTGTGGTAACAAAAGAAAATGCAAAAATGCAGGTGATTTTCCGTATTTTTGAAGATGGTATTGGATTCCGTTATGTTGTGGATGGAGACACGACAACACAAAATGAGAAAACAGTGATTACCAGTGAAGTAAGTTCTTTTGAATTTCCTATGGATGGAAGAGTATGGAATGCCGACTGGTACAGTTCAACTTACGAGCCGGGCTCTTATTCGACAAGGACAATGACCCAGGTAAAAAATGCAAATGGAGATGTTCCACCTGCAATTCTCTCTCAAGTGGCGAATGGGAATGGTTCCTGCTATATGCTTTTAACTGAGGCAAATGTGTATAACGAGGAAAAACCTTATTGTGCAACTATTTTTCATACAAATCAGGGAAGTGCTGCCTATAAAGTTCAGTTTAGTAAATATTTAAAGCAGGAGCAGGACCCAGAGTATGTTGGTAAGACTTTTAAGGCGGAATACCTGCCAATTGAGAGTGTTACAATGGAGAATGAATTTCATACACCATGGCGTGTATGCATTATGACGGATACATTAAATGATTTGACGAACAGTTCGTTGGTTTCTGACCTCAATCCGGCAGCAGAGGGAGACTTTAGCTGGGTAGAACCAGGTACAGCATCTTGGTCCTGGTGGTCAACAGGAGATCCGATTGAGTATCAGTCTTTGTATGATTATATTGACTATGCGGAAGAAACAGGACAGAAGTATTGTCTTGTTGATTTTGGGTGGGAAAACTGGAAGGACAGTTCCGGAAAATTGGATTATGAAGAAAAGTTGAAGAAATTATGTAAGTATGCCAATGAAAGAAACGTAGGAATACTTGTCTGGTATGGAGTAAAGAAACGAGACGGTGCACATCGGGTAGACCTTGATAATCCTGAAACTATTGAAAAAGAATTTGCATGGTGCGAAAGTCTTGGCGTTAAAGGTGTTAAAGTTGATTATCTTGAGAGCGACAGTCAGTGGGCGATGAAAGATATGTATGATATTGCATCCATTGCGGCGAAACATAAATTAGTTGTAAATTATCATGGTTGCACAGATCCAAATGGCGAGAACAGAACATTCCCGAACATTTTATCGAGTGAGGCTGTACAAGGAAGTGAGTACTTCAAGTGGGGAAGTGGTTCGCCTATAGAGACTCTTCTTACTTTGCCTTATACGCGTAATGTAATCGGTTCCATGGAATTTACACCGGTTGGAATGAGTGTGAAAAATTGTAAAGCGACGAATGGTTTCATGCTTGGAATGACAGTTGTCTATGAATCGGCAATGCAGACGCTGGCACATTCCTGCCACGTATATCCGGGGTATGGTGGTTTGTCATTCCTTACAGATATTCCATCATCCTGGGATGAGTCTGTTTTGTTGGAGGGGTCTGAACCACGCAAAGCAGCAATTCGTGCAAGAAGGAGTGGTGAGCGTTGGTACCTCGGTGCTATGACAGCTAAAGAAGATAATTATGAAGCAGACCTTTCTTTCTTGGATGCAGGTGCAAAATATTATGCGTATGTTTATACGGATAATTCTGATAGTTCCAACATTCAGATGGAGAAAAAAGAAGTAACTTCCAAGGATAAACTCACACTGCCACTTAAAGAAAACGGTGGTGCAGCTGTCATTTTCAGCAAGAAAGATGATTTGAGATTAACATCTTATGATAATTACAACTATTTTGAGGCAGAGAATGCAAATCTTGGTCTTGGCAACAAAACACCGACAACTGCTCAGTATGTTTCCAATAAAGCTTATATCGGAAAAATACGTGGAGTGCAAAACCGTGTTAAATTTGAAAATATCGAAGCTCCGGAAGCTGGTATGTATGACCTGAAGCTCTACGTGGTAAGTGGAAGCAAAAAGAAACTTAGTATTCGTATAAACCAATATGAATCAGTACAAGTAACTGATATTGTGGGTATTTCCGGTAATAGTTCTGCAGTAGGGTGTGTGTCCACCCAGGTTTATTTAGACAAAGGAAAGAATACAATTTATGTATATAATCCGACAGCTCTTGGTCCGGGACTTGATCGTATTGCTATATCAAAGACAAAAACAGCAGATGCTGCAGTTCCTAAGATAGCTACAGATTATCCGGAATTATATGCGGATTATCCAGGAACTACATCTACTCCGGAACCTGCTGCAACACCTGTGCCTACGACAGCGCCTGTTGTAACTCAAACTCCTGCACCGACAGCAGTTCCAACACAGGTACCAGTTCAGAAATCAACTCAGAAAGTAACTCAGAAAGTAACAAAACCTGGCAAAGTAAAAGGTCTGTCAGTGAAGAGCACTTCTAAAAGGAAGATGTTTGTAAAATTTGCGAAGATTAAAAATGTAAAGGGGTATCAGATATCATATAGCACAAATAAAACATTTAAGAAGGCTAAGAAG
>ULVG01064831.1_pt1 | contig 10897 bp, 9 predicted proteins | sample 1959221 | NCBI WGS metagenome assembly ULVG01 (sample SAMEA4835780, study PRJEB28245) | human gut metagenome | biome: gut microbiome; material: fecal sample | place: Denmark | collected 2008
CGTGACCCGCCCGACCACCGACGAGTATGTTGCCATCGGCGCCGCCCGTCAGGCCGCCTGGGTGCTGTCCGGCGAAACGGAACCGCCCGCATGGCAGCTCACCATCGACGGCGTGGAAACCGGCGAACCGACTGAAGCCGTATACGAAGCCTACGCAAAGGCCCGCGGCTGATCAATCAGCATAAATCGCACATAGATCAACGCAAAATGGGTGCCGTCACAACCAACCGCAACGGCACCCATTTTCGTCTCAAACAAAATCGTGCGATATTCCGATCAAATCGTGAGGTCAAAACTGAAATCGTGCGACAACACGTCTAGCAGTAGGGCAACACGCGAATTCGCTCTGAGGGAACCGTAACCCAACGTCAGATGATACCCTCGACGTCGGCGAAGGCGGGATCGTGTTCAGGGATTTCGTGGATCACATGCGCCGGATTGCCGACTGCGATCGAGTTCGAGGGAATGTCGCGCGTGACCACGGAACCCGCACCGATAATGGAATTCGAGCCGATCGTGACGCCAGGCGTGACCGTGACGTTCGCACCAAACCACACATTGTCGCCAATCGTGACCGGAGAAGCATGCTCCCAGCCAGCAAGTCGCGTTGCCGCATCCAAGGCGTGATTCGGCGTGGCGATGGTGCAGCGCGGACCGATCAGACAATCCTCGCCAAGGGTCACATATCCGCCGCCGCACACCATGAAATCCTTGTTCAAGAACGTGCCGCGGCCAATGGTCAGACCGATGCCGTAATCCACATTGAACGGAGGTGTGAACTGCACGCCCTCCCCCGCGTCGGGAACGAGCTCATGAAACAGGCGGTAGGCCTCGTCCGGATCATCGAAGAAGATGCGGTTGATTTTCGCGCAGGCGCGCATGGCCTCGCCAGTGAATTTCGGCAGCGACTTCGACTTACGGTATTGCGTCGGCCTGCCCGTGAACAGTCTCGTCAAATCCTCATCGGACGCAATCAGCTCTTCCGTTTCCTGTGTCATCAATTCATCTCCTTGGTTTCAGTGCGGCCCGTAGCACGCGAACGACATACGGCAAGCATATTAATTCAACGATTTAACATCCACACATTCAACCTGCTTGCCCAGATGCATGGCTCGTATCTCGTTTTCGCAAGGTTCCCATCGAGGCAATGTCGACTTATATCCACCGAGACCAACATTGGGATCCCCTGTAGCTGCGAAATTCGTCCAATACTCCATCATCATGCGGGAAAGACCGAAATGCCAGCCCTCAAAAGGACGCCAACACATACCCAATGTGCCGAAGCTGAACCACAAATCGGAAGAATGGAACGCGCCAGCATCATCCCCCGGCATAGCAACATCGAAACGGTAGTAGTATGGCGAATTCGCATGCGATGCGTTCCACAAATCAATCAAATCAAGATTGCCGCGCTCTCCTTGCGCCACTACAGCTCCGTCGGATCGCGTCGCAAGAAACTCATTGGTTGTATTGCCTACCAGCATAGTCTTCACTTGTTGATGGCCGGCTTCAATAGTTTGCGCATACTGTTCCGTTAAAAATATGCCGTCAATGCAAGGTGTCCAATTGGTTAGTGGAGCCCAATCCGCACCAGCATTATTCCACTCGCACGCAGGTAGCCCCAATGCAGCCTCCAACAGCTGTTGCGCGGGAATCCGTCGAGCCTGACGCACCGTTTCGACACCAATAAACTTCAAGAATCGATCACCGTTACGTTGAGCGCTCTCCAACGACCAGATATGCTCGTTGAACACGCCAACGCCACCACCTGACTGCATGATGACCTTATTGAACAGCCTCTCGTTCATAGGCGAACAGCTTTGCGCAAGCACGCTCGCAGCTCCTGCAGACTGGCCGAACATCGTAATATTGTTGGGATCCCCGCCAAACGCTGCAATATTTTCCTTGACCCACGCAATGCCCGCGCGTTGATCGAGCAAACCGAAGTTGGCACACGGACACGAACCGCTCTCATCCTCAAGATCACGATGAGCGAAGAAACCGAACACATTCAGACGGTATGCAATGGAAACCACTACTACGCCATTCCTCGCCAAATAAGCTCCGTTGAACTCCTTTTCGGCCGTGGCACCCGTCTGGTAACCGCCTCCGTAAATCCATACCATCACTGGCAAACCACTTTTGGGAACTGAATCGACAACAGACGCTTCCGAACTCCGCCCGCTCAGTGCCGGAGTCCACACATTGACATACAAGCAGTCTTCCGACATAGGCGTATCAGGATCCATCTGCCATTCCTTGCCGTAAAAATCCTGCGGATTCGACATTGGTTGCATAGCAATCGGCGCAAAGTCATAAGCTTGCAGCACGCCATTCCACGGCAAAGCCGGACGCGGCTCACGCCAACGCAAACCACCAATTGGCGGCTGCGCAAAAGGAATCCCGCGAAATGCCGTAATCGTCGGATCTTCAGTAGCAAGCCCCTCCACTATTCCCTGACGAACTCTCACCTGCCTACGCATATCTCATGCCTTTCCCCGTAAACCGACAAAACCGTTCCAGTCATTTTCAGACAATCCTCCATTGAATGTCAGAAAAAGAAACGTCGAATATCACCATTTATAACGATAGTTGCCGCTCAACGCAAGCATGGCGAATGCGTACAGGAAATTGTCGTAATAGCGGCGATGACCTACCCTCATCGGGGTATTCCAGAAGAGATCCACCCAACGTTTCGCATTATCGTAAGCATCGGGATCTTCAGCGCGCGTTGCCGCCAATGATCCAGCCGCAGTAGCGGCAATGAATCCCACAGGGTGCAACACCGTCTCATCCACCGCAGTACCGTCTACCGCATACACGCTGGTTCGATCATGCGTCAAAAAGAAACGCTGCAACGCCGCGACTCGATCGCATAACTGCGGTACCGGCACATTCCACGCTGCATCCAATCCAATATTCGCGGCAGTTCGATATGCATCAGAGTAGAAATGCCAATGATTACGCTCATCAATATGCGGAGAACCGTCATAGTTCGCATATTCAGCGTTCATGCCGGTTTCAGCATTACATGCGAGCGCCAGGTATGCTCGGCTCGCCGCAGCAGCTTCCTTCCAAAATGTCCGGTCTACTTCATCGGATTCCTGCACGAACACTTCGTAGAAATGCGGCAAATGATAGGAGGGGTCGCTCCATTCAGTTTCAGGAATAAACTTGATGAGCTTGTTGGTGGGATTCCACATGGGTTCGCCATCATACAAGCTTCCCTTATGCACGCAATAACGTAGAATCTCACGTCCCCAAGCTGAATAATCGTAAATTCCACTACCGTTGCCCCACCGACGCGCCGCAAGAAACAGGTCCATGGCGAAATATTCCTCGCCATCCGGAGCCGGACCGTCAGCATTGGGAACGCCGGAAGGATCGACCGACCAAGCGAAATAATGCGCGTGGCGACCTTCCGACATGTACATATAACGCATGACCCATCCCCATAGACTGTCGAACACGTCTTTGCGACCGTATTGCACTGCAAGCATCATGGCGTAGCTCATGCCTTCGGTACGTACATCGTTATTGCCGGTATCCATCACATAACCGAGCCCATCATCGGTTTGCCAATAAAAACGATTCGGACCTTCGAAAATCTCATACCAAACTCGCCGCACACGTTCATCAATCGCCTCGGCTTTATACCCGTACTGCTCCAACAAAGACCGGTTCATTTGTTTTCTCCTTTCGGGAGGATTCGTCCAAGATGATTCCATTCCCAAACCATCAAATCGTTTACCCCCGCATGCAAACCTTCCAATGCGCCAGGCTGGCGAACGACTTCACAACGCTCACCGCGCAAATCGAATTCAAGAACATAGTCATCGCCGCTTGGCGTCCCATATCGTTGCTCCACAATGCGTGGAACACCCAGCATCGAACTGTTGATCACTGGGGCATGCAGACCAGCAATTTCCTTCGGCAAATCGATAAGAAGATGCACTCCATCCTCTCGCTCCTCCACAGTTACCGGAACAGGCGCATCAACAGACTCGCCGCAGGATTCCACCCCACAGAAAAACGGACCATCAGCACATGCGCGCGCCACGTCATCGGCACGTTCCATATAAGCCATATTCGCACCATACGAGCCCTCAGCGTATACATTGCACGACGCATATACAGGCTGAAGAGGATTGCGCTCACCGCCACCTTGCGACGGATCCGCCCACATGTCATGCTGCCGTCGCAGATACTCCTTAAAGCAACTCGGATGTTCGGAATACAAAGCAAGTCCGTACCTGCCCACAGCAGGCACTACAGGTTGCGGCGCAAACAGATTGTTCAACCAACGTTCATCGCCACCGGATACCACCGCACATCCAGCCACATCAGTCGAATGTGGGTAATGGTATGGCGTAGAACGATCCGGAACGGTATGCGGCTCTATGGCACCACATATCGTATTGTTTACGAACGCGCCGCCTTGAGACCAGTTCTGAAGCATTATGGGAGACGAAAAAACATTGTCATCGACCAGATACGGACCATGACTAACTTCAATCATCAAATCACGTATGTTGCGTGCAAAAACGTTGCGCGTAAGACGCGTGCCTTGCGTTTGCCAATCAAACCATAATCCAAGCGAACAATCATGCACATAGTTGTGCTCAATCATCGTATCAAGTGCAGCGTGGAACTTGATACCGGCAACTTCCCAGCCGAAAAACTCGCGTTTATTCGCAATATGATGCACATGATTGTGCTCTATACGGCTGAACGCACAACCCATGTGCCCCACTATGCCGTTCTGCCCGCAGTTGTAAATCTCGTTGTTGCGCACGATATGGGAACCTACAAGCCCGCGTCTCCAGCCAATCCGCAACGCTTTGAAAACTGTCTCAAGCTGGTATTGATACCCGGTTTTACGCTCCGTTCGCGCCCACTCATTATCTCCAGTGGAAATTTCCTTGCCCAGAGAAACAGCCGAGAATTTCGCATCATGAAGCACATTATCTTCGACAATCCACCCGTACGACCAGTTCGGTCCGAGCATGCCCCATTGCGCAGAGGTCGGAGGAGCCCAATCCCCCGCGGCATTGCATATTTCAAACCCTCGAACAGTAATGTAATCAATATGGTTTCGTCTCGGAAAGAAGCATGCTCGCCGTACGCTGATTTCAACTGACTCACGATTCGGATCATAGTCATGAAAATTAGCCCATATGGTGGTTTCCCCGGACCGTTCGTCGACACGGGCATGCCAAACATATTGCGTCCACTCCGGATCAGCTATATCAACCGGAATGCGCAACGCATAATCTTCATCCGACTCCCTGAGAGACGGATTATACGTGTCATCTATCGTAACGGCCTCATACAACGAACGCCCGTTGAGATAGACATCCCCTACATGCTTATCCGGTTCCTTTCCTTGTTTAGGCGACTCAAGCCAGTCTCCAAAGATGCGTTCTTCGAATGGATTAAAATCGCCGAACATATCATTCTTGACCACAGCCTCCCACACCCCTGGATGACCGTCAACCGGTTTCCAGCACCTAATGCGCTCCGATCCAGTAATCACCGGCCGAGGTTCGTTCTTAGCCGATTGATAAGTAATACGTTCCGAATCGCTCAACCCGCCGCGCGCTGGATCCACCCATTCCCGATACACTCCGGCATGCACCGTGACCGTATCTCCTGGAGCCGCGACACGGGCAGCTCGAGAAATGGTGCGAAACGGATTTTCCGCATCACCGCAATCGCAATCGTTACCATCAGGACTCACATGATATTCAGTTGCCATCATTCGCGGCCTTTCTTACTTATCGAATTGGAATTTCATGATTACAGGCGGAAGCGGAAAGGGGTGATTGGAGTGCCACTACCATCGCGAAGCAGATTGCGATGCGGGTCATTGCACCACGCATATCGTATTTCGCTTGGCATGCGCGGAGGAAGAGGAATGCGCACTTCGCTTCCACGGATTATCGCTTGAGCCGGTGCTGATGTACCGCTATCGTGCCAAACATATTCGAATCCGCTCGGTTGATTTCCGCTAGCGCTGTCAACCAGTGTCGCCTCGCTCGCTTCGCCTTGTCTTGAGTAAGGCAAACTTACGAAATGAAGAACGATTTCATTGCGATTCTTGTCTACGATTGCCTGCAAAGGCACTGTCTGCATATTGGTTTCGCCGTAGCATAACGACTTTACGGCGTCGAATAGTCGTGCTGCAACCAACTGCTTGTTATGCGGGTGCAAATCATTCCACTCTCCAGCATCCAGAGTGACCACTGTGGCAGCATCGTCAATATGATTCGGCAAATCCCATTCCTGCTCACGAACGCTAGTCCAACCACCATCCTCAATACAATCGATGGCAAAATTCGGCAGCTGCACAATCAGGAACGGTAGCCGATCCTGATTCCACAGCGAACGCCACAAGCCGATCATCGACGCAAGTTCCGCACCATATTGCGTCGCACGATCGCCGGTATTGGACTCGCCTTGATACCACAGCACAGCACGAACACCATAGGGGGCGCATGGAGCAAGCATGGCGTTATACAGACCTGTAGGCTTCCAACGAACGAAATCCTCAGAGGGACAGTCCGCTTCCGCCTGTGTAACCACAGCGCATCCCCACTGCCCCGACACGTCAAATACCGCATCACCAACGGTTAATGTCATGGGTTTACCCACGGTAACGCGCCCACCAGATCGCTCTATGACCAGCCGCACCCGTATATCGTTACGTCCCTCATGCAGAATTCCCGGTTCAATCAGGTAATCTCTCGGCTCATAAATGTTGCTGCGTCCACCAACCAGATGACCGTTCACCCATGTATGGTCGGCATCGTTCATGGTGCCCAACCTAAGCATGGCCGGAACGTCTTCTACACCGGCAGGCAGAAACACGGTTTTACGAAGCTCAAGCTCGCCTCGAAATTCGCCAAGCCCCTGACTAGCATACGTGTTAGGAAGCTCGACGGTATGCCACTGCACATGTTCCAAAGCATGGGATTTACTTTCAGGGCACTCCCAGGGATTCAATGGCACCCACGTATGATGCGCATCGGCGGAACCCTCATATCCAAGCGCCTGATACCAACGATCACGAGCCGCCACGGAATCGGCACTGCGCTGTTCGGCAACTCCCTCACCAAGATATGGTTCAAGCTCTTCCAGAACTCCGGGGAATTGTGACAACGTATCACGGTCCATCCATGATTCAATCGGCGACCCGCCAAGCGAAACATTCAGCAACCCGACGGGAACTTGTAAATATCGACGTATTAATTTGCCGAAGAAATATCCGAGCGCACTGAAATCATCAAGATTCTCTGTATCGCAGGACTGCCAGCGAGCGCACGTATGGTCACGCAACGGACCCGTGAAATCGTATTCAGGAATTACCTTGCATTGACGCAACAAAGGGTCTGGCTCACGCAAATATTCCTGCGGATAGTTGGCGCGCACCCAAGCCATCGGCAGTTCCATGTTGGATTGCCCCGAACAGAGAAATACTTCCCCTATATAGCAACTGCATTCACAATTGGTTTTTCCATCCGACACATGAAGAATGTATGGGCCGCCCGCCTTCTGAGGAGGCAAATCAACCTGCCAGGAACCGTCCGACTGCGCTTGCGCAACTGCACGCGCGTCACATAATTCCGCGGACACAGTAGAGTTTGCGACGGCGCCCCATCCCCAGATGCGAATAGTTTGATCAGATTGCAGCACGCAGCCATTGTCAAACAGGTGGGGCAATTGCAATGACATCTCTTCTCCTTTGAAGATTATCGAAAAGCTTCACGCATTTCACGTTATATATTCACAATATTTTTGTGATTATCCTGAACGGTTTTACCAGATATTGCCGTAAATATCGCACGCTAAAACGCGGTTAAAACACACTGAAAACACGATAAGGCGACGAATAAACATCTGTAATTCCGTCGCCTTACCGTACTTTTCGGAGTTATTCGCCGTCAGACAGTTCCCGATAGTCGAAATGACGGAACGTCGCCGGTTCGCCGTAACCGGAAAGATCACAGCAAGCCATACCAACGAATGCTCCGGTGAAAAAGCCACCGTACCGCTGGCATACGTAATCATCCGAAAGAATCTTCGCATCCAAGGTCACAGGAATTTCCTCAAAATGCTCACCATCGAACGAATATTCGTATGTGTAGTATTCGGTACGCACTTTGGTGCGCAGCCAAACAGCGTCAACATCTTCCGGAATCGCGATGGCATTTTCCTTAAGGAACGACGTGTATTGATTGAAATCATTTTGCGCCACTTCGATGACGCGGGCCTTGCGTTGCTCGTCCCACGTCACGTATGCCCAAGACCAGCACAAATCGCAGTAATAGTTGGTCAGGCCTGCCATCTGCATATAGTTCTTCGGGTCAAACGCCACTTTGACCGTGGCATCGAAATCAAAAGCTTGCCAACGACGTGCGACCAGCGACAAATCGAATAGGTTGCACAGCGACCCTTGACCTCGCAAGGTCAGACCACCCTCACCAACCGTTCCCATGGCTTCGGTAAATGGCACACGAAGCGTGTTCCAATCCACACCAAGCGAATCCGATTCAAAATCGTCATGCTGATTGCGGCTTGCCGGAGCAACGGTTTCGATGGCGTCTTTCGGAGCGTCAACATACCGTTGCCCACCATGGCCGCCAACGATACGAGGCCAACCGTCGGTATCCCATTCAACCTTTTGAATGGAGGTTTCGCGACCAAGAGTACACCAGCCACGAGTGCCATGAGACGGCTCCGTATCATGCCGCCACGGACGACCGCACAATGATGCGTAATACCATTCGCCAGAAGGAGTATCGACCAATGCACCATGCCCCTGCTTTTGCAAGTAAAAATCAGGTGTGTCGAAATTGCCGATGAACGGACCGTTTGGCATGACTTCGAAGGAACGTTCGTCAAGGGTGCGAGAGCGTGCCACGGACTCCTGATGCTCGTACATAGTGCCACCTTCCGCGGCGAACAGGTAGTACCAACCATCCTTCTTGTACAGGTGGGGACCTTCGGTGATCTTCACCGAGGTGCCATCCCAGATGGTGCGGGCCGTTTCTGGCTTGAGCTTCATGGTGTCGACGTCGAATTCCGTCAACGTGATGCCGTTGAACTGGTGATGGTATTCACGGAAATCCCATGTTTGCTGCACCAAATATTTGCGGCCGTCATCGTCGTGGAACAAGCTGGCATCGAAGCCGACCCCATTGATGCGAATCGGCTCGCTCCATGGCCCGTGGATGTCCTCGGCGGTGACCAAATAATTAGTGCAATCCTTGAATGCACCATTGACCACCTTGACATCAGTGTAAATCAGCCAGAATCTATTGTCCGCATAGCTCAGATCGGGAGCCCAGATGCCTCCCGAGGAGGGGTTTCCCCTCATGTCGAGCTGACTGCTGCGACTCAACGGGCTTGGCAGGATGCTCCAATGCACCAGGTCCTTGGACTCATGCAGGCGAACGCCTGGAAACCATTCGAACGTGGAATTGGCGATGTAATAGGTGTCACCGACGCGAATCATCGAAGGGTCGGCATGGAAACCGGTGAGCACCGGGTTGGAAATCTTCATGATGTGCCTTTTGTAATAAGAGATGAGGCCCGGAAGACGGAAAAATGAGCATCTTCCGGGCATGGATTGTTGCGTTCCGTCAGCCCTTGACCGCGCCGGTCAGACCGCCGACGATCTTCTTCTGGAAGATCGTGAAGCAGATCAGGGCCGGAATCATGGCCAACGAGGTGAAGGCCAGCACCTGCGCGGTATCAACGGAGTGTTCGGAGCTGAACATCTGCACGCCAAGCGGCAATGTGTACTTGCTGTCATCGCTGAGTACGAACAGCGGCAGCATGTAGGCATTCCAGCTTCCCACGAAGGTGAGGATTCCAGTGGTGGCCACGCCAGGCATGGACAGTGGAATGACCATGCGCCAGAAGAAGCCAAGGCGAGAGCATCCATCAAGAAGGCACGCCTCTTCCAGTTCGTTCGGAATCGACTGTAGGAACGGCACCAGAATGATGATGGTCTGGGGAAGACCGAACGCGATCTGTGGCAGGATGAGTCCCAGCAGCGAATTGGACAGGCCCATGTTGCGAATCAGCAGGTACAACGGTGTGATGCCGACGGTCATCGGGAACATGAGGCCGGCGGAGAACAACGCATACATGAGCGGCGCATAACGGAATTTGTAGCGGGCGATGACGAAGCTCACCATGATGCCGAGCACCACGACGCCCACCATGGTGGCGATGCCCACAATGGTGGAATTCTTCAACTCAGTCCAGAAAATGTCGCTTTCGATAACCGCTTTGTAGTTATTGGGAACCCATGGGTTCGGCAGCCCGGACGGATGATTGGTGATCTGCGAATTGGTACGGAAACCACCGAAGATGATGTACAGCACCGGGGTAACGCAGATAGCCACAAGCACCAAGGAGAAAAAGTAGACAATCGGGTTGCCCCATGGCGTCTTGGAGGACATGCGGTAACCATTCTTCTTGCTGTACTTGCTCTTGCTGGAATGTCCTGCGATTGTTGCGGCAGTCATCACTTCACCTCACTTGCCAGAGCAGCGGCCTCACGACGCTGCGTTTCCCTTGCGCGCTTCGCCGCGCGCTTCTCGGCTTCCTTCCGCTCGGTAACGGCACCGTCTAGATCACGGTTCAGCACGAACTTCTGATAGACAAGCGCGATGACCAAAGAAATCACGAAGATGATCAAAGCGACCGCGGAACCATAACCGTAATTGCCGGCCCCACGGCCTTCGCGCACCATATAGGTGGCCATGGTGGACACTCCTGCAGTGGTGGACACGTACTTGCCCCACACGATGTAAACCAGATCGAAGAGCTGCAGGGATCCGATCATGGAAAGGAATACCCAGATTCGCAATGTCGGGGCAAGCAG
>ULVG01031044.1_pt1 | contig 10894 bp, 7 predicted proteins | sample 1959221 | NCBI WGS metagenome assembly ULVG01 (sample SAMEA4835780, study PRJEB28245) | human gut metagenome | biome: gut microbiome; material: fecal sample | place: Denmark | collected 2008
GCGTAGCCGCCACCGCAAGCAATAATGCCAACCTTAATTAAGCTCATGCCAATTAAGGTCACCACAATGCCTGAAACTAGCGGAGTGATCACACGGCGTGTGTATTTCAAGATTCGGCTAACAAACATCTCCACTGTGGAAGCAACAATGGTGGCGCCGAAAATTGCTGAAAGTCCTCCGGTGAGGCCAGCGGAGATGATGGGGCCGATAAAGGAAAAACTTGTGCCTTGAATACACAACAGGCCGCATCCGATCGGTCCAACGGTGCGGCATTGAATGAACGTGGCAATACCGGAAACCATCAGAGACATGGAAACCAGATAGCCAGTCGTTTCAAGATCCAATTGCAAAGCTCCCGCAATGATTAAGGGAGGAGTTACGATGGCCACAAAGATGGCAAGCATATGCTGCAGTGCTGCAAAAAGGGTCTCTTTTAAGGGAGGACGATTTTCCAGTCCGTAAATTAACTCAGAAGATTTAGAGTTATAAGAGTGCTCTTCGAGATTTAATTCGGCCACGTTTTTTTCCTTTAGCGAAGTGTGATCTTGTTGTTGTCTAAGCTATCGATAATGGCAAGGGATTCGACGTGAATACCCATTTTACGAAGTTCGTTGCCACCGGCTTGAAAGCCTTTTTCAATCAAAAAGCCCATGCCGACAAGCTCTGCGCCGGCTTGATTGACGAGGTCCATAATGCCCTTAGCGGCATTGCCATTGGCTAAAAAGTCATCAATGAACAAAACCTTATCGCCCGGGCAGAGATAGTCTTTACTGACGCAAACGTCATAAGTGCGGTTTTTAGTAAAGGAAAACACCTTTGTTGCAAGCATATTGTCCATTGTGCTCGGCACTTTCTTCTTAGCAAAGACAACGGGTAATTCGAGCAAGTAACCTACCATGATGGCAGGAGCGATGCCGCTAGCTTCAATGGTTAGAATTTTGTTGATCTTGGTGCTGGCGAAGCGGCGAACGAATTCGACAGCCATGGATTTCATCAAAATGGGATCCATTTGATGGTTGATAAAGTTGTCGACCTTAAGGATGCCACCGTCAAGACATTTCCCGTCTCGAAGAATGCGCTCTTTGAGTGCTTTCATAGTATTTTCGGCGCCCGACGATATCCAGTCGGATCCGGTACGCCGTCTCCTTTCAGTAAAGAATTTCAATGAGTACTTGCCAGTCCAACAAAATAGTTCTGAAAATAGAATAGCGAGACCTAATCCCAAGGCTATCTTGTTGAGAACAAAGAAGAGATGGCGCAATTATACGGCTCGGAGAATATTTCGCTTCTTTAGCTATTTTCGTTTAGAAGAAATCACTGTATTAGTGTTAAAGTTTCTCATAACTTTTTTATTCAAACGGCTAACGATATTAGTTATCGTTATGTGGCGTTTGATCCCTTCTTTAGGAGAAATAATAATGGCAGTACTGCTAGCAGACCGTTTGTTGCCTGACGTGGCTCAGTGGGCAGATGAATTAACAGCGATTCGTCACGATCTACATAGTCATCCTGAATACGGTTTTAATACCGAGCGCACAGTCGGAGTTATTTGTGATCACCTTCGTCAATGGGGTGTCAAGGATGTCAATACCGATTTTGTTAAGGGTGCGGTTATTGCTGTTATTGAAGGCAATCGCGCAGGACACACGATTGGTGTTCGTGCCGATATGGATTGCTTGCCGATGAATGATCGTTGCGGTAAGGATTGGTGCAGTCAAAATGAAGGTTACGCCCACGCTTGCGGACATGACGGCCACACGACTTGGCTTTTGGGAGTGGCTCGTTATTTAGCTTCTCATCGAGACTTCCCCGGTAAGGTCGTTTTGGTGTTCCAACCAGCAGAGGAAATTAGCCAGGGAGCACGTGCCCTTATTGAAGCCGGTTTGTTGGAAAAGTATGGAATTGAAGAAATTTATGGTGGCCATACAGAACCGATGTTGCCCAAGGGAACGATCGGTTTCAAGCCTGGTCCTTTGCAGGCAGCCTCTGACAGTCTCTACATTACTGTGAAGGGGAAGGGAACTCATGGCGGTCGTCCTCATTTAGGAGTGGACCCTATTCCGGTGGCAGCCCAAATCGTAACGGCTTTGCAAACGATCGTTTCCCGTAAGGTCAATCCGATTGATACGGCTGTGCTTTCCATCTGCTCTATCAATGCCGGTCGTTTTGAAGCTATGAATGTTGTGCCAGCAGAATGTACGTTAAGCGGCACCATCCGCACGTTCTTGCCACAAACACGCGTTCAAATCGAAGAGCTTGTCAAAACCATGGTTCCGTCCATTGCTGCAGCCAATGGTTGTGAGGTGGAATTGAAGTACGTTCATGAATGTGGATCTGTTATTAACAGCCCGGCTCAGACAGAGGCGGCGTTGAAGGTGACCGGCGAACTTTTAGGAGAAGATCATGTTAAGGTGATTGATCCTTTCATGAGTTCTGAAGACTTCAGCGAATATCTGCAAAAGGTGCCCGGTTGCATTATTCGTGTTGGTATCAAGGATGATGAGCATACCGTCAGCCTCCATAACCCGAACTTTGACTTTAATGATGAGGTTTTGCCGGTTGCTGTCAGCGTTGTGGCCAATATGGCAATTAAGCGTCTGGAGACCTTAGAAAAATAAACGTTATTACAGCGTTGATTGAATGAAAAAATGCTCTCGGTTTCTTTAAGGAGCTGAGAGCAGATTAATTGGAAAGTCCACTACTTTTTTTTGATATCTCGTCTGTTTTCAGCATCAAACCGGCATCTCTTTGTCTTACGTAAATGAGCTAAATCTTATATAGGAAATGTAATGAACGATAGACAATGTATTTTTTGCAATCTTGATCAAGACAAAGAGATCATTGCTGAGAACGAACTCGCTGTCGCGTTCTATGATAGTTTCCCGGTGAATCCAGGTCATTCACTGATTATTCCAAAGCGTCATGTGGCAAATTACTTCGATTTGAGTGTAGAAGAGTGCGTAGCTATGCAGGCTCTATTGAAAGTAGTACAAACTAAAGTTGAAGAACGTTTTCATCCAAACGGTTACAACATTGGTGTGAATGTTAATGTTGCTGCAGGGCAATCTGTTTTTCATGTTCACATGCATCTGATCCCTCGTTTTTTGGGAGATGTAGAGGACCCAAAGGGCGGAGTACGAGGAGTGATTCCTTCAAAACAAAAGTATTGAACTGTTTAAAAAGATTACTATGGATTTTGAGTGCAATGATCTGGAAATTAGGAAACGATAGAAACAAAAAATCTCAGAAGCCTTTCGACTGATGAGACACTGAATTGGTTGCGGGGGCTGGATTTGAACCAACGACCTTCGGGTTATGAGCCCGACGAGCTACCAGACTGCTCCACCCCGCGATCACTTAACGAAGGACTGGATTATATATAACCATTCTTTATGTTGTCAAGTTTTAGGAGCTTATTCGTTTTTTCTTCCCTCGTTTTCCGTGTTTTAAATCTGGCAAGCACCGTAGCCTTCGGACACTGTTTTCATCTACGTGTCAAACCCTACCCAAGCATACCTTGCAAAAACTGGCGTCCGGGGAATGGTACACGCACCATGCTCTTTCTATTGCAACTAAAGCTTCGCTGTAAAGTCGCCTTAGGGGAGAGCGCTCACACCAGCATCCAGCCGTCCGATCGACTGCATAGCAAAATGTTCTCTATTTTGTTCATACATAATCCCAAGGCTGTGTCATGGCGGCCAATAGACAATCCCCCCCCACACATCGTAGCCCTCAGTTCTGACCGCATCGGTTAGCAATGCTTTTTCAAACTGATGGCAAAACTTCGTCCGTGTAAATTTTCAAAGCAGATTTCACAAGGCAGACGTTCAATAAGATCTCGCACGGCGATATTATCTTTAAGTGTCGCGATCAGCTTTACAGGATCAGTTTCAATGACGACCTTTTCCTTTAACATGGCGAGACCCTCGCCATTTTTTGCTTTTGCCGGTAGAGGTTAATAACAATTTGTTAAGGCTTTATTTGAGGAGTCGTCTATAATTTTTCGTTTCATAAAAGTAATTACCGACACAGTTTAAACGGGGGCGTCCACTGAAAAGGGGCCCTTAATATAAAACATGCCTTCGGCAACTATACTGAATTATTTTGTCAATAAAGCTCGTCTTTGGCGCGCAAATGGATCTACTAAAGTAAGCGTGGCTGTCAATATTTTTTGGCTGGCCCTTGCATGGTTGTTGCTTCCTTTGGAAGCAAAATCATTTACTGCCTATCGTACAGCCTTTCAAGAGTTTTATCCCCAGATTAATCCGCATGCGCCAAAAACATTGGATTGTGTGCGCTGGCTTTTCCAAACTCTATTTTTAATTTGTTTCAGAACAACGGCGAACCGAGGATGGCTTCGTTTATTTATCTCCTGGTTTGTTAATAAAATAGCAGCCGCTTTGTCTCGTTTGGGTGATTGGGTTGGTCATTACGGTGCGTTGGCGCTAGACGGAAATCATAAAAGTTTTGAAACGATAGACAAAAAGGGTGAAGAGTTATCTCGTCCGATTAAGTTAACACTTTTATGGATTTTGGGAGGATTGGCTGCTGCGCTGGCGGTTTTATGCATCACTCAGCCTTTTAACATTCAGGGACAAGTTGTCTTTCTTTCTGTAATGCTTTTGTCGGCCTTGGCCCTTCGAAAAATTAAAGCCAGGTTAACGCTGATGCTTCTTTTTGTGATTTCAATGGTTGTGTCCGGGCGCTATCTTTGGTGGCGTTGTACCTCGACGTTGAACACAGATTCTGCTATGGGCATCTTTTTAAGTTGTCTATTGCTTGCCGCCGAACTTTACGCATTTGTGGTGATGGTTCTCGGTTACTTTCAGGTTTGTTGGGTGCTTGATCGTAAGCCCTATCCAATGCCCAATGATCAAGCGCTCTGGCCGCATGTTGATATTTTTATTCCGACATACAACGAATCGCTTGATGTGGTAAAGCCCACGGTTTTTGCAGCCTTAAATTTGCAGTGGCCGGCCGATAAGCTCCATGTTTATATTCTCGATGACGGCAGTCGTCCGCTTTTTGAGGAATTTGCCAAGCAAGTCGACGCCGGTTACATCAAGCGCGAAGAGCACAATCACGCCAAGGCAGGAAACATTAATCACGCCATGACTGTCACTAACGGAGAGTTTGTGACTATTTTTGACTGTGATCATGTGCCCTCTTCTGACTTTTTGGTCAAAACAATGGGGTGGTTGATCAAGGATCCAAATATTGCCTTGGTTCAAACTCCGCACCATTTTTATTCTCCGGATCCATTTGAAAAGAACCTTCATTTGGATCGGACAATGCCGATTGAGAATTCGCTTTTCCACGATTTCATCCAGAAAGGCAACGATACGTGGAATGCAACGATGTTTTGCGGATCCAGCGCTGTAATGAGACGAAAAGCCTTGGAAGAAGTTGGCGGTATTGCTGTTGAAACAGTGACCGAAGATGCGCACACTTCATTAAAACTAAACCGTAAGGGGTGGTCATCTGCCTTTATCGATTTGCCGCTTGCTTCCGGTTTGTCAACGGAAACATTGGCCGCGCATATCGGTCAGCGTATTCGTTGGGCAAGAGGCATGATCCAAATTTTCCGCCTGGATAATCCGTTTTTGGGAAAGGGATTGTCACTTCCTCAACGGTTGTGTTTTTTTAATGCCATGTTCCATTTCTTCCATGGCCTGCCCCGTTTGATCTTCTTAGTGGCGCCGCTTCCCTACATGTTTGCGAATGTTTATGTCATTTACGCGACTGCCGCGGCCATTTTTGCCTACGTGCTGCCGCACATGATTCACTCGGCTCTTACTAATCAGATTCTTCAGCGCGGTTATCGTTATCCGTTCTTAAGCGGAGTATATGAAACCGTATTGTCTTGGTACATTTTGTTGCCGACGACTGTGGCACTTATTTTCCCTCATAAGGGCAAATTCAACGTGACTGCTAAAGGCGGAACCATTGGTGAAAAATATTTGGATTGGCCCGTTTCAAGACCGTATCTGATTTTGATCGGTTTAAACATAATTGGTCTGCTCATCGGTTTTTATAAGGCTTTTTTTGATCCCAATCCGGAATATTTAACATTGGCGATTAATATGGGGTGGATTGCCTACAACCTGATGATTTTGGGAGCCTCAATGGCGGTGGCGGTTGAAGAAGTTCAAAAACATCAGTTCCCGCGGATTCATTGCAAGATTGATGTAAATATTTGTGATGAAGAGGATGCTAACTACAAAGCAACCATGACGCAGTACTCTCAAAGTGAAGTGAGGGTAAGTTTGTCAGGATGTGAGAAAGCTTGGAAGAAAGGTGAGTCCGTTCGTCTCTTGATGATTTACAAAGAAAAGTATTATTGCTTTAAGACAACGGTTTTATCTGCAGAGCCGGGCAATGTTTTGGAATTAAGCCTGTGTTTTGATGACTATGAAACGGAAAAAGCTTTTAATCGCTGCACATTTTCTCGTGAGGGAATGTGGGTTCCTGAAAAAGTCAATGTGGATGATCGCATGTTGACAGGTTTTTTAAAGCTTGGATCTTTATCTTGGTACGGCTACAAATCGATGATTGAATTTTTGCCCGGCAAGTTACAAATTGTTCCTAAAGTGTTGAGCTGGTGCTTAACGTTTGCACCGAGAAAACCAGCTCGTGCGCTAAACTCAAATACGTTATAAAGTTGAAAGAGAGTCTAAAGTGAAATTGTCCAAACTGTCAGCCTTGGTGATGAGCACTGCATTGGTGGCGTTTGCCTCAGTCTCATCATTTGCCCAAGAGACTCCGCATGATGCTTCTAGTGTCGCACCGGTCTGGCGAACTGATGTGACGGGTTCTTTTACCCAACAAAGTTCATTGTTAAAGTTAGTCCCCGGTGGACAGGCTAAAAATATTCGTCTTACGGGTATCAATAACACTCAATATTTAGACTTTGGCGTGCGTGCCGATGAAATCGTATCCTCTGCAACCATGGATTTAGCTTTTACGGCTTCGCCTGCGTTGATTCCGGTTCGCTCTCAAATCAATGTCTATCTGAATAGTCAGCTGCAGCAATCGGTTCCAGTAACGCCAGAAGCTTTGGGTAAGCTTTATCGCACAAAAGTTACCCTGGATCCAAAACAAATCAAATCGAATAATCAGATCACTCTTGAATTTGTCGGTCATTATCAGAACATTTGTGAAAGACCTTCAAGTGAAACGTTATGGCTTGATCTTGATGCCAAGAGCTTGTTGTCTTTAGTTAAGCAAAAAGTCAAGATCGCCAATGACCTAGCTCGTTGGCCGGCACCCTTTATTGACACATTTACCAACAACGCGTCGGTGATTCCTTTTGTGTTTGCTAAGGCGCCGGATAATGAGACAAAAAAACCAGCCGCTATTTTGTCTTCCTTGGTGGGTAAATACACGCAATGGCGCGGAGCGGATTTTCCTGTTTACTACAACAGCCTTCCGACCAATGGACATTTCTTTGTTTTTGCTACCAATTCCAGCAGACCGAGTTTTTTAACTGACTTACCTTTGGCTGATGGTCCTCAAATTTATATGATGGACGCCCCGGAAAGCCGAAGCGACAAAATGTTGGTCATTTCCGGTCGCGATGAGTCAGATTTGGTTGTTGCGGTTAAAGCGCTTGCCTCAGGTGATCATGTTTTAATCGGTGACAAACTTCCTATTAAGGACTTTAAGGAAGCCCCGGAGCGACAGGCTTATGATGCGCCTAATTGGGTGCCGATTGACGAGACGATTGCATTCTCGCAGATCATGCAGTATCCAGGACAGTTAACATCCAGAGGATACGCACCGCCAGCGGTTCATTTGCCGATGAGCATTGCACCTGACTTGTACATGGTTGGTACGGGTGGATTGGATGTCAATCTGAAGTATCGTTATACGAAACCTGAGGGCGGGGATCAGGCCCAGTTGCGTATGCGAATCAACAATTATTTAGTTGATTCGGTAAATCTGTCCCAACAGTCCAGCGCCGGCGAGCGTGAAATGCGCTTACCTTCCTTTAACGGACCTCTGGCAACCAGTCCTTCTGAAGCGTTAGCTTTAGCGGCCCAAAATGATTTAAGTTTTGAGGTGGTGTATCGTCGAGAGCTTTCAGAAGGTTCTCCCGACAACTGTAAATCCGTCGTTTTACTGCCTCATCAGATGGAAATTGATCCTGCCTCTACATTGACGCTCAATGGACTGTTCCACTACGCAGAGATGCCGAATTTGACGCTTTTCACACAAAGCGCCTATCCGTATTCGATTTTTGCAGATTTATCCCGAACTGTCGCCGTGATTTCTAAGGAAGCTTCGGCTGAGAAGGTGACTACATTGTTGAATACGACGGCCCGTATTGCAGCGGTAACCGGTGCCGTTGCCACAAAACTTTCTGTGGTTGATCAAGCCACGGAAGCTCAGCTTGACGGAAAAGATGTGCTTTTGATTGGTGAGATGCCAATCACGTTGCCGGACTTTAAGAAAGATAATGCCGAACAGCTTCAGCAGGCCATTGCTGATACTTTGCAGGGTGAAGAAGTTCTGCAACCCGAAGAAATCCTTTTTAGTCCGGATGGCGGCGTTGGAGCCATTGTTTCGCTTCAATCGCCCTTTGATTCGGATCACACAGTGGTGGCCTTATTGAGTGAAGGCCAGGCCGGTAGCTACTTACTTAATGAGCAATTAAAGAACCCGTCGTCCATGGCAACGGTGAGCGGATCGGTTGTCATCATCAATGAACAATCCGTGTCCGATTTTAAAGTGGGTGACTCTTATACCATCGGTGATTTACCTTGGTACCACAAGATTTGGCAAACCATGAGTAATTATCCGTTGCTTTTGGTTTTATGTGCTTTGGTTTGTGCCGTCTTAGTGGGTACAGGCATTTTCTACTTTATGCGCCTGTGGGTGAGAGGACGTGCAAGATGAGAAAACTGATTTTAGCGTTGACTTTAGCGATGACAATGAGTTCATCAGTTTTAGCCGCTTGGCCGATGTGGGATCAATTTAAGGCCGTTGGCATGGAAGGTGGCCGAGTGGTTGATTACAGTGATGCGCGTGCGGTTACAACATCCGAGGGTCAATCCTACGCTATGTTCTTTGCATTGGTAGATAACGATCGGGAAACATTCGAGGAGATGTTGCAATGGACGGAAAATAATTTGTCCGCCGGCGATATCACTAAAAATTTCGCGGCTTGGTTGTGGGGCAAAGACGGTTCTCAATGGACGATTTTAGACACCAATAATGCTGTTGACTCTGATATGTGGATAGCCTACTGCTTGTTGGAAGCAGGTCGACTTTGGGATCGCCCGGACTACACAGAAAAAGCACGATCGATGTTGGAATTGTTAAAGACTCAGGTTCGTGACGTCGATAATTTAGGTAAGGTTCTTTTACCCGGACGAATCGGCTTTGAACACGACGGTCAGGTTAAGTTGAATCCAAGCTACTATCCGCTATTTCTTCTAAAACGTTTTGCTTTGGAGGATCAATATTGGCAGGATGTTTTCGAAGGTTCTGCGCGTGTGTTAATCCGTAGTGCGCCGGCGGGCATTTCTCCAGATTGGGCAACTTTCTCCAGTCGTGGAGAGCTCGTACCCGTAGATTCTGTGGATAACACGATCGGCAGTTACAATTCCATCCGCGTTTATTTATGGGCAGGCATGATGTCGCCGAAAGATCCTGTTTATAGGCAATTGAAAGCTCATTTTGAGCCCATGATTAAAATTACTCGAGAACTCAATATGCCTCCGGAAAAGATTGATGTGAATACGCTTCAGATCAATCAGCCCGGATGGGATGGTTTTGGCGCCTGCCTTTTGGAATTGCTTGGTCAGGATAAATCGGCTGACTTGATTCGTACTGTATTGTCGAGCGCTCCTATCGAAAAGGAAAATTACTACAGAAATGTGTTAACCCTTTTTGGTTTAGGTTTTGATCAAGGTTATTTTGCATTTGATGAGGATGGTCGGGTTTATTTCCCTAACCAAAGCCAACAATAAAAACGGATAAAACATGGATAATGTGAACCAGGGCTCGGCCGGGAAATTCTTTTTTAAAGGACTCGGTCTATGGAACGTGTACTTCATACTGAAGTTCGCGCTCGCCCATTACGAATACCTGACACTCAACCTTTTATATAACGGCTTGCTTTTATTGTTCATATTGTTGCCGTTTAAAAATCGGGTGTTGAGTTTGCTTCAAACCGTTGTCGCCATCGTGGCAGCCTTTGCTCTGATTTATTCAGAAAGCTGGCTTCCCGGACCGGACAGCATCATCAGTAATGCACAAAATATTGTCGGCTTCTCGGCCGCTTATATTGCCCAGTTGGCCGTTGATTTTGTCAATATCAAGATGTTGGCCTGGGGGGCTGCCGTTATCTTGCTTTACTGTTTGATAAAAGATTGGGTAAGAATTTCAGTTTTCACCCTGATTTATTTTTTGTGTTTGGTTTTCCAACCCTACTATGTAGCTTGGAGGTCTCAGCCTGTTGCACCGGTGGCCGTTCAGGTGGCCGAAAATAGTCAGGCCGCCGCCCCTCAACAAGCCGCTCCTGCGGATCCGTCTGCCATTACTTCGGAGACGATCGATCGCTGGTACACCGCCTTTTTGGACTATGAAAAAGATCGTCGGGCGGAGTTTCCTCAAGGGCTTTCGGCTAACGACACGCCGTTTGAAATTATTCTGATGAATATCTGTTCGCTTTCTAACGATGATTTGATCGCATCAGATTTGATGAATCATCCGGTTTTGTCGGAGTTCAATATCCGCTTTGACCACTTTAATTCGGCGACATCGTACTCAGGTCCTGCTACATTACGATTGCTCAACGCTGTCTGTGGACAAGTCAATCATGACGCCCTTTACGATGGCCGCCGTCCAGAGTGCGAAATCATGAATCGTCTCGATCAATTGGGGTACC